>Ga0187859_10001205_pt1 | contig 16619 bp, 25 predicted proteins | sample June2016WEW_10_1_2_FD_133019 | JGI IMG/M metagenome (GOLD analysis project Ga0187859, IMG submission 133019) | Peatland microbial communities from SPRUCE experiment site at the Marcell Experimental Forest, Minnesota, USA - June2016WEW_10_10 | ecosystem: Environmental > Terrestrial > Soil >...
GTTGTAGATCTCGTTCTGGTAGTCGCCGAACTGAGCCAGTCTTTCGGTCATCGGAGTCACTCCCTTGCGGTCACTGATCGGTATCCACCGCCCCGCTCGGTTTTGCAGATGCAAGAGCGCAGCCAGGTATTTCGCGAAACGCTAAATGGGGATGTTTTTGAGGTGCTTCCTCTACGAACTACTTGATTCTGTTGGGCTTCTCACCATTAGCGCGGTGTTTCCCGGCAGACGCTTGCGTGCAGGCACACTTCGACCCCTGATGTCCCTGCAAGTCGTCGACCAAGAGATGCGCACCGTGGAGCTGGCGCAAGGGCCTTGCTGCCAGCAGGCCCTGCTTGAGCGGCGAGCGGCCTAAGAACTCTCGCCAGCGGCTCGTGGACTGCCCTTCTTTCGGCGACGACTCGGGCGGATAGGCCGTGCAAGCGGGCGCGAGCTGGCAAGGGAGCCGTCTTCACATAGGACTTCTTATGGGCCAACCGCCAACGGAAGGTTCGAGCTGAAGGCGGACCAAATTGGCGAACTGCTCAACGACCGGCTACTCGCCGATTCGTGCAGTGGATACCAAATCGGTTCGCCATTACAGCGACGGCGGAAGCCCCTAACGGGTTATATGTGACCGCCGCGGTTTCCGCGGCTCTTCGTTGATCGATACGCTTTCGACCGGCTACTCGCCCTTCCCGTGGCCGACTTTGACGGACGGCTCACGGAGCAGGCTCCGCTGGCGTGCGGTAAACGCTCGGCGAGCCGCCAGGACTTCACATGCGCTGCGCAACTCGAAGACGCGCGACGCACTAGCGGTCTAGCACCGTCAGATCGAGCTGGCTGAGCCGCTCAGGGTCGGCAAGGATGTCGATCTCCGTGATCTTCCCGCCGCGGACGGTGAACGCCATAACCGAGAACGGCTTCCCGTCGAGCATGCAGACCAACCCCGCGGCGCCGTTGACGAGCACCGGGAGCCTGAGCAGATCGAGGCGCGAGAAAGTCAGCGCGCTACGAGCTACCTGCTCCGCACCGCGGAGCTCGCCCGACCCGTTTGACCGCAGCGCACCTCCGTCGCCCCGAAGAACCACATCCGGGTCGAGTAGTGCGACGAGCCTTTGGAAGTCACCGTCACGTGCCGCCGCGACGAAGGCGTCGACCACGCTTCGTTGAACTTGCACGTCGGCGTCAGGCGTAGCGTTGCGTGCCTGAACGCGGCGGCGCGCGCGACTGGCCAACTGGCGAGCCGCATCGGGGGTGCGCTCGACGATGGGCGCGACCTCCTCGAACGGCATCCCGAAGATGTCATGCAGCACGAACGCGACGCGTTCGGCCGGCGCGAGGGTCTCGAGCACCACGAGCAGCGCAAGCCCGACGGTGTTGGCCAACAGCGCTCCGTGCTCCGGGCTCGTTCCGTCGGCACGGTCGACGATCGGCTCGGGCACGTGACTCTCGCTCCGTGTCTTGCGTGAACGGAGCATGTTGAGGGAGATGCGGGCGACGACGGTCGTCAACCAAGCGCCCAGATCGTCGACCTCACCGTAGGCCGTTCCGTTGAGCCGGAGCCAGGCCTCTTGGACGGCGTCCTCGGCCTCGCTCAGCGAGCCCAGCATGCGATAGGCGACGGCTCGCAGACGAGGCCGCCGCTCCTCGAACCGCTCCGTCAGCCACTTGCGCTCATCCATCGGTCACGTTCCTTCGTCGTGCAGGGTCATGCACGTGAGACCCGCGACAGGGGGCTGATGTGACGGGTGGCGGAGCAATCGAGCCCTACCGGGCCGCCAGCAACCAAACATGGAGGTTCACGGTGCTTTACGTGGTTTCTATGGGATTTCATGTCCTTACGGCCGTGCTCGCTGTCGGTCTCGTGGGGGCCATACCACTCACGGCCCGCATGGCACGACACTCGGCGCGGGACCTCGCCGGGGTCGAGCGGATCCTGGGCGCGCTTCTGCTCGCGACGCGGGTAGGTCTGACTGTGATGGTCCTCACCGGTGGGCTCCTCGACCTCTCGGCTGCGGGTGCGTTTCACCGCACGGGCTGGTTCCAGGCATCGATCGTGGTGTTCGTCTTCCTCGGAGTCACCGTCGTGCGCACGAACGTCGCGCTTCGCCGGGGGTTCGCGCCAGGTGGCGCGCGCGATAAAGCGCTTGGTCAGGTCGAGCGAGGGGGATGGGCGATGTGCGCGTCGGTCGCGCTGATCGTGCTCCTCATGCAGATGAAGCCGTTGCCATGAGCGCTGGCTCGACCCATGCAGCCCTGCCCGATGAAGCAGCGCCCACAACGCAATCACAAGCCCACACACCACCATGGCCGCAGAGGAGATAATGACAAACAGCGAAGCGGAAATCCGAGAACTGGTCGACGGCTTCGTGCGAGCGATCAGCGCCAAAGATATCGACGGAGTCATGTCTGTCTATGCCCCGGAGCTCGTCGCGTTCGACGTCGGCCCCCCCCTGCAATACAAGGGCACCGAGGCTTTCAGGAAGGTCTGGCAGGGGCTCTTCGAATTGTTCCAGGACGCGATCCGGTACGAGATTCGTGAACTGAGCATCACCGCGGGCGATGACGTGGCATTCAGTCACAGCTTCAATAGGCTCAACGGAACGACGAAGAACGGCAGAACATCGGATCTTTGGGTGCGTTGGACCGCTTGCTTCCTCAAGACCAACGGCGGGTGGCGGATCGCTCACGTCCAGGTGTCCGTCCCTGTTGACCTGCCAAGTGGCAAGGCGGTGCTTGATTTAAGGCCATGACAAACGACGGCCTGCCCTCGGGTCACTTGCCGGCGCGACGAGGGGCAGCGCCCCGCCGAAGCAGCCGGGTGGGCCGCCGTGCTTCGGGGGCGCCTGCGCTCCGATGCGCCTGCTGCTCTCGCGGCTCCACGTTACCTACTCGAAAGGAGCACCGTCATGAACATCGCCCTCTGGGTCCTGCAGTGTCTACTCGCCTTGTCTATGCTGGCAAGCGGCGGGATGAAGTTCGCCAAGTCGAAGGCCCAGCTCGTCTCTGATTTCAAGATGGCCTGGGCCGCCGATTTCAGCGAAACGCAGATCAAGTTCATCGGGTCAGCGGAGGTCGTCGGCGCCATTGGCCTCATCGTGCCGTGGGCAACCAGCATCGCGACGGTTTTGACGCCGGTGGCCGCGGTGTGCCTCGCCATTCTGATGCTCGGCGCCGCGAGGATTCATCTTGCCCGCAAGGAGCCGCTCGCGCCGCCCCTGGCGATTGCCGTCCTCTGCCTGGTACTCGCGGTGGGCCGATCGGGCCTCGTCTGAAGGATGCTTCGGATCGAGGCGCCGCGGTCGCACCGCGGGACGACGTCGTCTCGCACCTGATCAGCAGACGCTGGCGTCGGCCCTGAGCGGCGCCGAGGCGCTCTTCCTCACCCCGGGCACGGGCACAGCATCGAGGCCCCCGGCAAGATCCGGCACACACATTCGCCCCGCCGGCTCTTCGCAAAGCGCCACACCGAGGGCATTTCGCAATGACGGATTATCTACAAGATGTCGATTTCGTATAGCGCGCTGGGCGACTTCCTCGGTCAAAGCCGGTTCCATGCCACGGGCCGCACTTGGACGGCCCGGCGCGGCGCCGATCACCGAGACGGGCCCCTTCTTGCAGCGACCGGAACGGCGCGTCACCGCAGGCCAGGCCCTGGGGTTTGCTACCGGGCGCACGAGGAGTGCAGAACATGAGTGCTCAGCCTCAGAAGCGGACTTCGGCTCGCTCAAGATCCACCCGACCGTCGCCAAGTACGAGCTCCCGTGCTGCTTCGTCTTCCATGGAGACCGTGAAGCGAGTGACCGGACAGCCTGGCCGTGTGCCCGCATGACTGCGATGCAGAGTGTCACGCCGAAGCGACTCTTAGGAGCAACAATGACCGAGCAGGCGGAGAGGTGCGTCGTCATCACGGGCGCATCGAGCGGGATCGGGCGAGCGTGCGCCGTATTCCTCGCCAAGCACGGGTTCCGCGTCTTCGCCGGCGTTCGAAAGGTGAAGGACGGTGAGAGGCTGCGCCAAGAGGTCGGAGACGGTGTCGTGCCGATCGAGATCGACGTGACCGACGGCGCGACGATCGCCGGAGCCTTGGAGCGGGTCGGTGGGGCGCTGGGAGAGCGCGGCCTCGATGGGCTCGTCAACAACGCAGGTATCGGCACCACCGCTCCCGTCGAATACATGAGCACGGAGGTGCTGAGGCGGCAGTTCGAGGTCAATGTCTTCGGGCAGATCGCCGTGACGCAGGCGTTTCTTCCCCTCATCCGACGAGGGCGGGGTCGGATCGTGAACATGGGCTCCGTGGGCGGCCACATCGCGATCCCTTTCGGCGGTGCGCTGTGCGGCTCGAAGAGCGCGTTCCGATCTCTGAACGACGCGCTCCGACTCGAGTTGCGCGCTTCTGGCATTCACGTCTGCCTCATCGAGCCTGGATCGATCAACACGCCTGCGGCGGACAAGACACTCGGCGACGTCGAGCGACTCATCCGCGCGCTGCCGCCCGAGGGGGCGGCGCGGTACGGCGACAAGCTGCGCGAGTTCACGCGGCGCGTCTACGCGAGCGAAGCGAAGGGGAGCGCGCCCGAGGTCGTCGCTGAGGCGGTTCATCACGCGCTCACCGCGCGAAGACCGCGCGTGCGCTATCCCGTCGGCGCCGGCGCGACCCTCTTGGTTACGCTTCCGCGAGTCCTGCCCGATCGGGTGCTCGATCACGTGCGCCTGCGACTGTTCGGGATGCCAACGGGTTTCGGCTGCGAACCGGCGACGCCGAAACAGTTGGTCGAAGGAAAGCCACGTCATGCCTAAGCCCGAGGAACGAGGATCGAGCGGCCCGTCCACTGCGCGACTATTGGGGTTGATCCCGTTCCGGCTGGCCTTCGTGCGCTGATTCCTGCCCTCTACAGCCGGCCGAGGCGGCAGTGGGTGTCATGGCCCCAAGCGAACGACGCGATTCAAGAGACCAGTTCAGCCCAAGAGGTGCCTGCATGACCCCGATCCGAGCTGTGACGTCGAAACGACTCTTCATCCTGGGTGCGACCGGCGGCATCGGCCGCGCGATGGTCGATCAGGCCCTGCAGCGTGGCCACACCGTAACGGCCTTCGTGTGCTCGCCGGAGAAGATGGGCGACCCGCGCGAAAACCTGACGGTGATGAGCGGTGACCCGCGGAGCGTCGCTGACCTGCGCGCCGCTCTCCCCGGCCACGACGCAGTGCTGTCTGCGCTCGGCCCCCCCGGGGCGGGGCCCACGACGATCAACAGCGACTCAGCGCGCAGTACCATGGCCGCCATGCAGGCCGCCGGCATCCGCCGACTACTGATCGTTTCGGTCGCTGTACTCTTTGAGAGCCAGGGGCCCTTGTTCTGGTTGTTCCGCAAGACTCTGTTGCGAAACATCACCAAGGACTCGGCCGAGATGGAGCGCGTCGTGGTCGCGAGCGGCCTGGCGGCCGCCGACGCTGACAAACGGTCCCCTGACCGGGCGCTACGGCGTTGAGGATGATCGGATGCCACGAGGTGGCATCTTCGTCAGCCGCGCGGATGTCGCCCAGTTCCTGCTCGATGAGCTCGAGGGCGGCGTGCATGTTCGCCGGATCGTCGGCATGGCCTCAGCGAAATCAGTGGCTGGTACGCGACCGACGAGTCACCTGCAAGAGGGCCTGCAGTGATCCTGGTCACCGGAGCGACGGGGAAAGTCGGTCGCGAGCTGGTCGACCTGCTCCTTGCAGACGGCCAAAAGGTGAGGGGGATCACGCGCAACCGAGCTACCGCGGCGCTGCCGGGCGGCGTCTCTGTGGTGGTCGGTGATCCGTCCCAACCGAAGACCTTGGCGTCATCGCTGCGCGGCGTCGAGTCCCTTTTCCTCAACCCGGGCACCCTCGGTGACGCCGCTGCCGAGCTACTGTCACTGGCGGTCGAGCAGCGCGTGCAGCGGGTGGTGCTGCTGTCGGCGGTGACGGTGGAGTACGGCGGCGGGTACCGAACCATTCTCGAGATGATCACGAGCGTCGACGTCCATTACGAGATGGAGCCCGGCGAGGCTCAACGGCACCCTCTCCTCGGCCACTGGGCGCCAGACCTTGCGCTGGTCACTCCGGCGGGCAAGACCCGCGTTCCCCGGCTTAGGCACCGTGGTCGCGGTGTCCTGCTCGATCTGGCAGACCGGGCGGCCCTCCGCGACGCCGCGACGGGCCGGACCGATCGTGTGGACGTGGTGGCAGCCCGATGTGAGGGGCCTCCTCCCGCGGATGCGCTCCTGATCCGTCCGGACGGGTACGTCGCCTGGGACGCCTCCGCGCACGAAGCTGTCGACGACTCGGTGAGGCGGCTCCGCCGCGCGTTGACGACCTGGTTCGGGCCGGAGAGCGCTCCCCCGGGTGGAACGTGAGCGTCGAAGCGGAGAAGCTCGACGGCGTGGAGCCGCGCTTGGTCGCTCTCTTCACCGTCGTCGCCTGCATCGCCACGGCGGCTGCCGCGATCCAGGTCGAGATGGGCCCCCTGTTCGCCTTGCCGATCGTCGGCTCCGCCACGGTGGCCCTGCTCGCATGGCTGAAAACCTCGTTCCGCCGTCCCGGAGAGCCCGCTCGCGGGACGGTCCTCTACATCGCGGCGATCGTGGCGCTCATGCTCGAGCACGCGACGCAGTGGCGTAGCCGGGCCCCTGACCTCGTGATGCAGGTCGCCCGGGGGTGGGTCGCGCCCGGTTTTGTCTTCAACGAGCGGACTCTCGTCGTGGTCTTCGCGATCGGCTCTCCCGCGCTCTTCCTGCTCGGCGGCTTCTTTCTCGTGCGAGGACGGCCTGTCGGGGACTACATGGCGTGGCTGCTGTTCGTCTGGAGCCTCGTGGCCGGGGTCTTCCAGGGAGTGCTCGCCCTCCAGCTGCCCGACGCGCTGGGGATCGCCACGGCGACCGCGGCGTGCCTCCCCTCGTTGATCCTCGGCGCGCTCGGAGCCTGGAGGCTGGCGTCTTTCTCCGGCGCGCTCCCCGAGCCGGTGAAGCCATGACCCCGCGACAGCGCGGGCTGTGGATCCTGTTGATCGTCGCGTTCGTCGCGACATACGGCACCACCCTCTACATCCAGGCGGGCTTCGGCCCGGTGGGCATCATCGTCGGCTCGATGATGGGCGGAATGGTCGGCTGGCTGAAGACGACCGCGAAGAGGCCTGCCGACCCCCGCGTCATTCTCCCGGCGTATCTGTTGATGCTCTCGCTGTTCATGGTCCACGTCGGCGAGGAGTACCTCTTCGACTTCTGCACCCGCATCGCGGCGATCTTTCACTCGCACTGGTCCGAGCACGACTACGTGCTCCTCATCGTCCTCGTCGGCCCGATGGTGTGGATCCTCGGTGGGATCGGACTGTGGCTCCGCCATCCGCTCGGGAACTTCATCGTGTGGTTCATGCTCGTCGGCATGATCCTCGGCGAGCCCACGCACCTGCTCGTCTTCCCCTTCCTCGAAGGCGGTCGTTACCACTACGTCCCCGGCATGTGGACTGCCCTCTTTCCGATGATTCCCGCGGTCTACGCGGTCTGGCGCATCCGGAAGGACCATCGAGCTGCGGAAGCGGCGGAGGCCTAGCTCGTGGCACGTCGGAACCCGCGACTCGACTCCCGCGCGATGGTCGCGGCCCCGATCCTGCTCGCCGTCTTCCTCGATGCGCGCGCCGCGTTCGCCCATGGTTTCGGCGCCAGCGGTCTGGCTCACCCGCTCACCGGGCTCGACCACCTCCTCGCGATGCTCGCAGTCGGCGCGTGGAGCGCCCAGCTCGGAGGAAGGGCCATCGCCGCCGTCCCAGCCGCGTTCGTCGCCTTCATGTCGCTCGGGGGAGCCCTGGGGATCGCCGGGCTACCGTTGCCGTGGGTCGAGGGCGCCATCGCGCTCTCCGTCGTGGTCCTGGGTTGCGCGATCGCCGCCGGGCAGCGAGTCGCCCCCGTGGTGGCCGGTGCCGCAGTCGCGCTGTTCGGGACGTACCACGGCTTTGCACACGGGAAGGAGGTCGCCGGCGCGGTGGGCCAGGCGTCGTATGTCGCAGGTTTCCTCGTGACCACCGCCGGCCTCCACGTCATGGGCGCCGTCGCCGCTCTGCTGGCACTCGAGAGTTCGAGGGGAGCCACCTCGTTGCGACTCTGCGGCGCTACGACGGCCCTGGTCGGCGGCTGGCTTCTGCTTCGCTGAGGCGCCTCGTTCGGCTACCGTTTGGCAAGCGGAAAGACATGAGGAAACAAAGCGCGAGGGGAACGTTGAGCCGCGACTCGGTGATGGACGCCGCGCTCGCGCTCGCTGATCGCGACGGCTTCGGCGCCCTGACGATGCGCGCGATCGCGACGGAGGTCGGCGCCACGCCGATGGCTCTTTACGCGTACTTCTCGGACAAGACCGCGCTCTATGCGGGCATGCGCGAGCGGATCTTCTTCGTGCACGTCGGCGCGGAGACAATCTCCAGGCAGACCTGGCAGTCGATGCTTGAGGGATTGGCCCGGGGACTCTATCGAGTCATGCACGAGCGCCCCAACTGGACGCCCGTGTTCGCGTACCACACCGGCCCCGCCTCGGCGGGCCTCGGCTTCATCGACGAGAGCGTGAGGCTCATGCTCGAAGACGGGCTGGCTCTGGAGGACGCGTTCTCCGCCTACTGGTGCGCGATGAGCTTCGCCGTCGGGAGCGCGCTGTGCGAACGCACCATGATGGGCGCCGGCGACGGTTGTGCGAGACTCCTGGACCGCCTGAGAGAGCTCCCTGTGCGGGCGCCTGGACGGCACGCGACCCTCGCGGCCGCGGCACCGAAGCTCATTGGCTGGAGCTGGGACGACGCCTTCGAGCGAGGACTCCGCTCGCTGCTTGCCGGCATCGAGGCCAGACGCGCGCGCCCCAAGGCTGCGCCCAAGCGTCGCGCTCGCGCGCAGCGAACCCCATCCTGACCCGGGTCCCCGCGGCTGCGGTCTTGCATACTTGTGCGCGCCTCGACTCGAGGACACGCCCGAAAGGGCCCGCCATGATCGCACCTGTCCAGCACGCCGCGACCACTGCCTCTGCAAGACGGTCGACCCCCGACGAGGACGAAGCTCGGCGCGCCGTCACCGCCGCCGTCGAGACCCACCGCCTCGGCTTTCTTCGTCTCGATCCGGAGCAGCTCGCATCCGTGTGGGACCGCCAGCACGAACCGCTAGTCTATGTCGCCCAGGAGAAGGACGAGCCCATCCACGGCTGGGCCGCGATCCAGCGCTACCTCGCGGCTCTTCCCGAGCACCTGGACAGAGTGCTGTCGAAGGAGCTCCATGACGTGAAGATCGACGTGCTCGGTGACACGGCGGTCGTCTTCTTCACCTCCCGCTCCAGCGTCATGCTCACGGGGCGCTCCACGAAATACGAGCCCATCGGCCACATCACCATGATCTTCCGCCGAGCTCCGGAGGGCTGGCGCGCGATTCACTTTCACGAGTCGGCCCGGTCCGAACAGGCCGCGCAGGTCGTGCAGGCGATGAAGGCCCTGCCCATGACGCGCCCATGAACGAGGTACTCACTTTCTGGTTTTCGCACCGCGAGCGCTGGTGGAGGGGCGGCGCGGACTTCGACTGGGAGATTCGTCGGCGTTTCGGCTCCCTCCATGCCGAGACGGTGGACGGCAAGCACGAGGACTGGCGCGAGACGCCCGCCGGTGCGCTCGCGTACGTGATCGTCCTTGACCAGTTCTCGCGCAACATGTTCCGAGGCGATCCCCGGACCTACCGGAGCGATGTTCGCGCCCTTGCGGCGTCGCGCGAGGCGCTCGCCCGCGGCGACGACGGCGCGATGTCGATGGACGAACGGACCTTTCTCTACATGCCGTTCATGCACAGCGAGCAGCTCACCGATCAGGAGCGCGGCGTAGCGCTCTTCGGTGCCAATGGGGACGTCGAGAGCCTGCGCGCCGCCGAGCGGCACGACGACGTCATCCGTCGCTTCGAACGTTTCCCCCACCGGAACGCGATCCTGGGCCGCCCTTCGACGGCCGAGGAGCTCGCGTTCCTGAAGGAGCCGGGCTCCTCCTTCGCCTGATGCGCGGAAAGCGGGGGACGTGTCGGCCTCCGCTCATCGCTTCATCCCCGGAACACCCTCCCAGAACGGCTGGACCTCGACCATTCCGCCGTGCAGCAAGATAGGGAAGCGTGCAGTTCGAACGCGCCATGATGGCCGACGGAGAAGTGGTTGCAAGACGCTTCGCGCTCGCGAGGGAGCTCGCGGTGCGCGCGCCGGGCCGATACGCGAGCCTCGCCCCCGTGGCCGCGAAAGTCGACCGCTGGTGCTGGGACGACGTCTTCGAGCTCGGAATCCGTTCACTGCTCGCAGGCATCCAGCCCAAGGGTCCTCGACCTGAGAGCGACGCCCCACGAAGGCCGCGCGCGCGCCGAGTGCGAGCGTGACGGCCGAGACCGGGGATGAAACATGCCCGGGTCGCCGACGCTCGTTGCGCATTCGCCCACGGACACCTCGCAAAACGCCACACTGAGGGCTTCTTGCGAGACCCGACATTATACAATTTGCTGATTTCGTATAGAGCGTGGACGACTTTCCTGGGTCAAAGCCGGTCTTGTGCCAGAGGGCTCCGGCGTTGCAGCGCTACTGGTCGACGCGGGCCTCGTCTTGCATGGCTGGGTCGCGGTTGGCCCACCCGGGGCCAGCGCTCGAGTTCATCGCCTCTCTGATCGCAGGATAGAAGGAGAATGGAAATGCAAAACCCAATCGTTGCATCGCAACCCGACATCGGTGGCCGCACGTCAATGAAGAGCTTCGTCGAGAAGTTCAAGATGGTCTTTCTCGGGGATGACCTCGATGGCGTCGTGAAGCTGATGGACAAGGACATCGTCTGGACGTTCATGGCAACCGGCGAGAAGTTCAGCGGGCTCGAGCAGTACCGAAAGGCCGCAGAGAGAGCCATGGCTGGCCGCCTTCACACGAAGGCTCTTCACATGGAGGTGACGAATCTGTTCTGGAGCGACGACCAGCTCTGCATCGAGTACCTGCATCGGGCCACCATCCCGGAACATGCGACGATCACCGGCTCTCCACCCGCCGGGACCGAGATTGCCATGCCGATCTGTCTCACGATGCACCTCAACAAGGATGGCAAGATCGATAGATGGAATGAATACCTGGACCTATCTACGATGCGCGGCGACGCGAAACGGAGCTTGTTTGTTCAGGATGGGGATGGAGCCGCGAAGCAGCCGCCTCCCACGGCGCAGGCAACTCCCCCGATACCGAACGCGAGGTGATCGCGGACGACGCGCTTCGTGAGTCTGGCGGTGCCATGAGCAGGCACGACGGACGTGATCGCCGCTGCTGCTCGGCGCGTTCAACCTCTGGCGACGCGGCGGACGTCTCGAGAAGGGCGGCGTCTTCCTCGCGTCGATAAAGCAGGATTATCGGATATGCCTGCGGCACGAAAGCGCGTACTCCCCTCATCCGGCGGCCGGCCGAACGCGCTACCCGCAGCAGAGCCGTATCCTCGTAGCTCAGGGGCCTCCGGCGCCGCGTCGTCGCTCCGGAGCGCCCCGACGCTCTTGCGTGCGGAGAGAGCCAGCTGCGCGGACAGCTATCGAGTGAGTTCGGCGTGAAGCTCGTAGTACGTGAGGTCAGGTACAAGTCCAGGCGGGAGATGGGGCTTCAGGTTCTCGTTGAAAAACTTCTGCTGGTCCGCCTTAGACTCCCAGATCTCGACGATGCGCGTCCCGCCGGCGGGACTGGGACCTCCGGCGTGGGACTTGAGGCCCTTCGCCGAACGCAGCAACGGCATCAACTGCTCCAGCATCGACGCATAGGTCCCCTTGTCCATGTTCGGTTGCTCAGCGATCATGAGTACACACATTGGTCGATCTCCTTGATGTTGGGTGAGTAGCTAGACTGGCTTTCGCGACTGGGTGTCCTGATCCGTATGACGGCGCAGCCTGCAAGAAATCATCGCGGGCTTTGGACGAAACCTCGGGCCCCACGCGCGTCCCCCGTTGACAGGCGGACCGAGCACCGGGCAAGAGCCCTACTCGCGCAGAAAGCCCTCGGTTTCATGGTTCCTGTTGCTAGACGGCGCGACGGTCCAGAAATCATCGGCCGGCAACGGGAGGGTCCGATGTGGCATCCTCCTTTTTCATGGCAGGCAGTGCCGGCGAGGAGTCCTTCCGGACGGTGTTCGAGCCGCACCGGCGCTCGATCACCCTTCACTGCTACCGGATGCTCGGTTCACTGCAGGACGCAGAAGAGATCGTCCAGGAGGCCCTGTTTCGAGGATGGCAACGGCAGGACGAGCTCAGGTCGCCTGGCGCGACGCGGGCTTGGCTCTACAGGATCGCGACAAACGCATGCCTCGATTTTCTGAAGACCCGTCGTCGTCGAACGCTGCCGCACCTTGTCGCGCCCTCGCCGAACACCGAGCCGCGACTCGGTTCCCCGGCGGAGGAACGCCTCTGGGTCGAGCCGGCCCCTGACGCGCTGCTCGAGGCGGCTGACAATGCCGCCGAGCGCCCGGACGCGCGAGTCTCCTTGCGCGAGAGTATCGGCCTCGCCTTCATCACCGCATTGCAGTTCTTGCCACCGAAGCAGCGCGCGGCGCTGATCTTGGTCGACGTGCTCGAGTGGAGACCTCAGGAGACGGCCGAGCTCCTTGAGACGACCATCGTTTCCGTGAACTCTCTCCTTCAGCGCGCACGCAAGAGCGTCGAGGCGCGGGGGGATGACGACGCGACGCCGGAGGCCCCTAGCTCCGAGGATGAGGTCCTGCTCCGGCGCTACATCACTACCTGGGAAGGCGGCGATCTCGACGCCTTCACCGCGCTACTCGCCGACGACGTGAGACTCTCGATGCCGCCACAGCCGGAGTGGTTCGCAGGTCGCGATGCCGTACGCCGATTCCTCGCGAGCATCCTGCCAGCAGAGGCGCGCGAGTTCCGGTGCGTGCCGCTCGCTGCGAATGGGGGGCTCGCTGCCGCCATCTATGCGCGGCCAATGAGGCGCGACGTGGAGTACGAGGCGGCGGCAATCAACGTGATCGCGGTTCGTGGGGGACTCATTGCGGAGATGACACGGTTCGCCTCGCCTAAGCTCTTTCCGCTGTTCGGGCTTCCGGCTCACCTTCCGAGCGACGGGCCTGGCGATCGTGCGAGCGGGGCGTAGCCTCGTGTGGAGCGCGGGCCGCCGAGATGCGGAGCGCGAGTCGGTCGCCGCTGAGGGACGCGACGCCACCCCGTCCGGCTCCTCCATGGCGTCACGCCATCGACGGTAATACACTCAACATCAACGACCGGCGAACCGCCCTCGCGGTGGGCGCTGGCCTCGTGTCCGAGAATATTACTTTCTCGGACCCCACCCTCCGGCCCCCCGAGGACCCCATGCCCGCCCCCCTCGCCCGACGCACCCCCACGGATGTTGAGCCGATCGAGCAGCTTGTTGAGAGCGCCCGACGCTACATCGCCGAAGGCAAGGCGAAGAGCACCCGGCGCGCGTACGGCTCGAGCTTCGCCTGCTTCGACGGGTGGTGCATCTCGCGCGGTCTCGTCTCGTGCCCTGCGGCGCCGGCGACGATCGCGGTCTACCTCGCGGCGCTCGCCGACGCCGGCGCCGCCGTCTCGACGATCGAGCGCACGCTCGCCGGGATCGCGCACGAGCACCGCTCGCGCAACCACGTGTGGCAACGCGGCGAGCCTGCCATCCGCGAGACGATGGCGGGGATCCGCCGCAAGCTCGGGACGTCGCCGGCGTCGAAGAAGGCGCCCGTGGGCGACGGCGACCTCGCGGCGCTCGTCGCGACGCTCGGCGAGGACCTCGCGGGGCTGCGCGATCGCGCGCTGCTCACGCTCGGGTGGTCGAGCGCGTGCCGACGCTCCGAGCTCGTCGCCCTGGACGTCGCGGACGTCGAGGAGCAGCGCGAAGGGCTGCTCGTCCACGTGCGGCGCTCGAAGCGCGATCAGGAGGCCAAGGGCTTCGACAAGGACATCCCCCACGCGTCCGCCCCCTCGCTCTGCGCCGTGCGCGCGCTCCGCGCGTGGCTCGACGCCGCGGGGATCAAGGAGGGACCGATCTTCCGCGGCGTCGACCAATTGGGACGGCGCTTTCAATGACAACGAGCGCCCCAAAGGCCTTTTATGTGGCCGCGGCGGTTTCCACGTCTCTTCGTCGGCCGACAAGCTTTGCGCCGCCTACTCGCTCCAAGCTCCGGGCGTTCGTCGTCGATGAAGCCAGCCGGAACTCTAGCGATGCGTTCATCGTCTCGTGGTTTGCCAGGCAGCTTGTCGTGGTTTGCCAGGGCAGCTTGCTCGCACCAAGCGACGCCCCGGCGCGTGCGCTTATCGTGCGGCCCCCGGCACAGTCGTTATAGTTGAACCGATGTCCGTACACGATCCCCGCCTTCAGGCCGCCGCACTTCGTCTCGCCGCTGAACGCCTCGAGCGTGGCGAAGCCCTCGCGCCCGAACTCGCCGACGCCCTCGCGAACGACATGGCCAAACATCCGGAGGAGCTCGAGGCCATCAATGCGCACGAGGGAACTGTCCCGCAATGGATGGCGGACGAACTCGACCGTCGGGATCGCGAGGACGCGGGCACCGAGCAGGACGGGGAAGCCGTCATGGCTCGCTTGATCGCCAAGCACAGTCCGCGTCGCCGGTCCGCTTGAACCACAAGATCCGTGCGGCCGCCGAGCGCGACCTGGAGGAGGCAGCACGTTGGTACAGCGAGAACGCGGCTGATCCTCGCGTGGCGGTCCGCTTCCTTCTCGAGGTTCGAGCCGTGTTCGAGGCTCTTGCCGAATCGCCCGGCGCCTTTCCCGAAGTACATCGAGACATTCGGCGGTGTCGGGTACTCGCCTTTCCTGCGTACTCGGTCTTCTATCGCGTACTTCACGGTGCCGTCGTCATCACGGCTGTATTCCACGGTCGGCGCCGTCCGCTCGACTGGAAGCAGCGCCGGTGAGCCTCTCGGCCCGCCGGGTCGCAGAGCATACTAAGTCCCGGAAAACGCATGGGAACAAGTCCGCACTCACGCGCCTTGCGGCGGCGGAACCTAAAGCTGATCGGCAGGCCCACAAAAACACGGATATCCGGCAATAAGCCCGATCGACGATCCGAGATCTCACGAGATCGAACGAATCGACCCCTGCGTCGGGCAATCGTTGGGCAATCCCGAAATCGAGCGCCCCTCAATGGGCAATCGCGATCGACGCGTCGCCGCCCTCCAGGCCGTCATCGATCGTTTGACGCACGCCATCGCCACGGCGGACGAGCAAGCGATCCCGTCCCTCGTCGTGGAGCGGCGCGCGATGCGCGAGGAGCTCGCCGCGCTCCTGACCGCAAGCGAACCTCCGGGATAAAACGTCGCGCAAGCGGGCTACCGGCGGTCGGCAAACCAACGTGCGGCCAAGCCGTGCAAGCCGGCGAGAGTCACGTCGCGCGTGCGCGACTCCTTGTGTTTGGTCATCATGGTCCTCGTGATCAAAACCTCGCTCGCCGAAGCCAAAGCGCATCTATCGAAGCTCGTCGACCAGGCCGAGCACAAGAAGAAGCGCATCGTGATCTTGCGCCACGGCAGGCCGGCTGCCGCCATCGTACCGGTCGAGGTGGCGATGCCTCGAAGTCGTCGAGCCAAAGCCATGACCGACGACCAGGTCCGTACGTTCTTCGAGGACGCGACGAAGTGCGGCGATCCAACGTTCCCAGCCGTCGAGGATCTGGTGCGCGCGCGCCGATGAAGTACGTGCTCGACGCGTCGGTCGCGGTCGCGTCGCTTCGACTTGGCGATGCGCCGTTTTGTGCGATCGCGATGGGCCGGCGCACGCACTTCGACCCCATGAGCCGCGTCACGCCGCATCGGTTGCGTATCTGTCGCCGCTCTTGAGGGGCAGCGATGCCATCGTCGTCCCGGCGATCTTTCCGATCGAGGTCGCCTCGGCACTTGCGCGTGCGGGCTTTTTACGCCTGCTCAAGTGGACCGCTTTGTCGGCGGCTTTCTTGCGCACGCCACGCTGGCGACGATTGGTCCCAAGCGTGCGCAACGGATTCAACGCGTGTCCGTCACGAGGCGGCTGCGCGCAGCCGACGCGATTTATGTCTGGCTCGCCGAAAGGGAAGGCCTCCCCCTGGTGACCGCCGACGACGAAATCCACGAGCGGGCCGCCGCTCGATGCCGTCTGGTTGCCCCGTAGCTCGGAAAGCAAACGCGATTCCGATCGGGCGTCGGCACGCGCGTAGCACGCGCCAGACTTGCACCCCGTCCCTCGATTTGGGAGCGGCGCGCGACGCGTGAGGAGCCGCCACGCTTCCGGACATCCAGCGGACCTCAGGGATGAAAACTTGCCACCAAGCCGCACGGCAAGGGCCGCGTCGGACGCCAACAAGCAAGTGTGAATTTGCCGGATCTCAATCGTCTGCTCGTGCACTTTGACGCGATGCCATCCCCCGCGCACAGTCCGCGGTGGTTCTGGAGCTGAGTGAGGCCGACGGTTGCCGACGGATGGCAATGCGCGGCCTGGACGGGTGTTTGACGACATCGCACTTGCTAAGGCGGTGTCCATAAATTACTGAACGGATAAAGACTGTACAGGGCGGACGAGGTAGTTCCAGTCGCCGTGGAAGGAGTTGGGCATGATGTTGAGGGAAGCGAAGTCGTCGTCAGAGACCTTAA
>Ga0187859_10001215_pt1 | contig 16537 bp, 7 predicted proteins | sample June2016WEW_10_1_2_FD_133019 | JGI IMG/M metagenome (GOLD analysis project Ga0187859, IMG submission 133019) | Peatland microbial communities from SPRUCE experiment site at the Marcell Experimental Forest, Minnesota, USA - June2016WEW_10_10 | ecosystem: Environmental > Terrestrial > Soil >...
CCATGCTTCGGGCGATGCTCGGCACGGGAGCTGACCGGGCGATTCGGGTGGACGCCACCGACGAGGAGCTCGACGGAGATCTCGTCGCGCGCGGCCTCAAGGCAGTGGTACAAGCCGAGAAGCCGGATCTCGTGCTTCTGGGATACCAACAAGCCGAGCACGAATCTGGCGAAGTCGGCGCGATGCTCGCGCAATACCTCGGTTGGCCTCAGGCGACATCCGCCGGCAGCATCCAGAGCGAGGACGACAAGGCGCTCGTGATCGGACGCGAGGTCGACGGCGCAACGGCATTCGTGAGGCTGACTTTGCCCGGTGTCGTGACCGCCATCGACAAGATCGTGCATCCCAAGAGCGTTCAGTCGAAATTCACGCTCGCGACGCACGTCTACCCGGATGGCGTTCGATTCGCCGCCCTGATGGCGATCATGGCCGCGAAGAAAAAACCGCTCGTCGAGATGAAGCTCCGCGACCTCGTCTCTGACCCTGCGGTCAAGGTGAGGTACACGGCGGTCGAGTTGCCCCCCGCCCGTGGCGCGGGCGTGAAAGTCAAGGACGTCCGCGAGCTCGTTACGAAACTCAAGACCGAAGCGAAGGTGGTGTGATGAGCGGCACTCTCGTCGTCGCGGAGGTTCACCACGGAGATGTCCGCAAAGCGACGTACAGCGCCATCGCGTTCGCTCGACAGTTGGGCGCACCCTTTGCCATCCTCGCGATGGGTGCGGGAGTCGGCAAAGCCGCGCACGGCCTCACCGGGTTCGGAGCGCAGAAGGTCATCGTGGTCGACGACTCGAGCCTCCGAGATTACGTTTGCGAACGGTATGCTCCCACGGTCGCGACGATCGTGAAAGAGGGCAGCTGGGACACCCTCGCCGTAACGGCGACCGCCTTCGGCAAGGACCTGGCTCCGCGCGTCGCGGCAGAGATTGGCGCAGGTTATGCGCCCGACATCAACAAGGTCCGGGTGGATGGGGTGAACCGTCTCTACCGCCGACCGATGTACGCCGGCAACGCGTACGGCTGGCTCCAAATCTCAACCGGCGTGCACGTCGTCAGCGTGCGTCAGACCGAGTTCGCCGCGGCGGAACCGTCGGGAGGCGCCAGCCCGATCGAGCCAGTTGCCCGCGTTCCGGACGAGGCACCCGCATCGCGCATCGAGTTCGTGCGACTCGAGGCGGCGACGAGCGAACGGCCCGATCTGGGCGAAGCCCGAGTCGTCGTGTCCGGCGGGCGCGCGCTCAAGGAGCACTTCGCGCAAGTCCTCGGACCTCTGGCCGACGCGCTGGGCGCGGCCATCGGGGCGAGTCGCGCAGCGTGCGATGCAGGCTATGCTCCGCCCGAGCTCCAGGTCGGGCAGACCGGACGCACCGTCGCGCCGCAGCTCTACGTTGCAATCGGAATCTCCGGAGCGATCCAGCACATCGCGGGCATGAAGGGGTCGAAGGTCATCGTCGCCATCAACAAGGATCCCGACGCCCCCATCTTTCAGATCGCCGATTACGGTCTCGTTCAAGATCTGTTCGTCGCCGTGCCGGATCTCGTGGCTGAGTTGAAGGCCCAGAGCTGACCGGCGCCACTCGGCCCACACTCGCCTTTCGTGCGCGCACGTTGTAATCGGGTTGGGTGAGTTATCTCGTCCTCGCCCGGAAGTACCGTCCCCAAAATTTCCGCGATCTGGTCGGCCAGGAACACGTCCATCAAACGTTGGCCAACGCCATCGCCACGGGACGGGTTGCCCATGCGTTCCTTTTTACGGGCGTTCGCGGGGTGGGCAAGACGACGAGTGCCCGTCTTCTCGCCAAGTGCCTGAATTGCATCGGACTCGACGGCTCGGTCCGCGCGCCGACGGCGACGCCTTGCAACGTGTGCGCACCGTGCAGCGAGATCACCGCCGGCCGCGACCTCGACGTTCAGGAGATCGACGGCGCGAGCTACAACGGAGTCGACGAAGTTCGCCGGCTGCAGGAAGGAATGAGCTTTCGGCCGGCCCGCGATCGATTCAAGATCTACATCGTCGACGAGGTGCACATGCTGTCGACAGCAGCGTGGAACGCCTTTCTCAAGACGCTGGAGGAACCACCGCCGCACGTCAAATTCATCTTCGCAACGACCGAGGTGCACAAGATCCCGGGCACGATCGTGTCCCGGTGTCAGCGCTACGACTTCAAGTTGATTCCCACCCAGGCGATCGCTTCCCGTCTTCAGCACGTGCTGGCTCTTGAAGCGATCGTGTCCGAGGCCGCCGCGATTCAGGTACTCGCCCGCGAAGCCGCCGGATCGATGCGCGATGCGATGAGCCTTCTCGATCAAGTGATCGCCTTCAGCGGCACTCACTTGACGAGCGACGACGTCACACGTGTGCTCGGTGTCGCCGACCGCAAGATCCTTCACGAGCTGGCGACCGCTCTCACAACCGGTGACGCCGCGACGTGCATCGACGTGGTGCAACGAGTCGCCGAGCAGGGGTTCGATCTGGGGCACGTCGCAAAGGATGTTCTGCGCCATCTGCGCAATCTCGTCGTAGCCAAGGTCTGTGTCGCGCAGCCTTCCGGGCGAGCCTCGTTGCGCGAGCTATTGGATCTCGCCGACGAGGAAGCTCGCGACGTCGTCGATCTGGCCGCGAAGGCAGAGACCGACGATCTTTCGCGCCTCTTCCAGGGCTTCTCGCGGGCATACGACGAGATCGCGCGCAGCATTCAGCCCCGAATGGCGCTCGAGATGGCCCTTGTGCGTTTGGCGAAGCGTCCCGCCCTGCTGCCCCTCGACGAACTGCTGGGACGCGTCGGCGATCTCGAACGCAGGCTCGGCGATTCACCCCCCCCGGGTGGTCCCGTTCCGCGGGGTGGCGGAGCCGGAGGCACCCATCCTGGCGCTTCACGCGGCGCGCACGCGCCTCCCTCCGCCATCCCTGCATCGGCGTTGAGCCCCGATGCCCGACCGACCAGAACCCATGGGTCGCTCGCCCTGGCCGAACCTCGCGGGGAGCCGGCGACGCGTTTGGCATCGCCCTCGCCCAGCCCGATGCCGGCCCCACGGCCCGTCCCCCCGCCACCCCCGCCCCTGGCGCACGTCCCCTCCGGCGACGCCGACGATTGGCGCCGAATCCTCGATCGCGTACGTGCCGTGCGACCTTCCGTCGCTTCCACGTTCGAACATGCGCTACCCGTCGAGGTCGGCCCCTGTCTCATCGTCGTCGGCTTCGATCCCAACGCATCGTTTCTGGCTGCTCGTGCGAGCGAAACCGAATTCATCGAGGCGATCCGCGCTGCGGCGCGGGACCACTTCGGTGCCTCCACCGAGGTCGTGATCGACGCCTCGCTCAAGCCACGGAATGCTCTGCGTTCGGTTGCCGCCGTCGACGCAGAATGCCGACGCACGGCACTCGCCACAGCTCGCGCGGCCGTCGAGTCGCACCCCGTCGTCCGAGAGGCCATTCGCTTGTTCGACGCGCAGCTCCGCGACGTGAAACTACCCCACGTAGAATGATACGCTAAGGAAAGGACCATGCAATTTCGCGGCGGAATGAACGAGCTCATGCGCCAAGCCGCGCGCATGCAGCGCAAGATCGAGCAAGCGAAGAGCGAGCTCAAGGAGCGTGAGATCACGATCGACGGCGTCGGCGGCAAGGTCACGATCGTGATGACGCTCGGCCGCGCCCTCAAGCGCATCCAGATCGACAAGGAACTCTTGCAAACGGAAGATGTCGAGCTCGTTCTCGACGGTGTGTGCGCAGCGATCAATCGCGCCATCGAGGAGGTCGACAAGCAGATGGAGGCCGAAGTCGACAAGGTGACCGGCGGCGTCAAGATTCCGGGTGTCGTCTGATCGACAAAGTCCGTCGCCTCGTAAAGCTCTTCTCCCGACTTCCCGGCGTGGGAGAGAAGACGGCGCACAGGTATGTGCTTTGGCTTCTTACGGCCGACTCGGCCGTCGCCCCATCGCTCGGTGCGGAGCTGATGTCGTTGCGCGACGAACTCGGCCCCTGCCAGATCTGCGGCAACGTAGCCGAGATTCGCGACGGTGAAGCGATCTGCGACGTGTGCGCGGATTCGAATCGGGACCCTCGCGTGCTCTGCGTCGTCGCGCGCGTCCACGACCTGATGGCCATCGAGCGCGCTGGATCGATGCGGGGACGATACTTCGTCCTCGGCAAGTTGCTGTCTCCTCTCGAGGGAGTGGGCCCGGACGACCTACCCTTGCAGAGACTCATTCAGCGAATTCACGAGGGCCAGGTCGCCGAGGTCATCGTGGCGACTCCCCCGAGCGTCGACGGGGAAGCGACCGCACTGCTCATCAAGCGCGAGATCGCGCCGTTGCCCGTGGTGGTCACTCGCATCGCCAGCGGCGTACCTCACGGCGGTGATCTCGAGTTCGCCGACCCTATCACGATGGGCCGCGCGCTGGCCGGACGGCGCGCGCTTTAGACTGAATGGACATCCCACGATGTTACCGGGCAGGTACGATTCGCGCGACAGGGATAGACTGGAGAAGCGCGCCAGCCGCGGCGAGGAGCCGTCTTGTCCCAGCCGCCTGCCGGAGACGAAAGCGATGGAGACTCGCCATGACTGACGCCATCACGACCGAAGACGCGCCCGCCGCCATCGGGCCCTACTCGCAAGCCATCCGGGCAGGGGATCTGGTGTTCCTCAGCGGCCAAATACCCCTCGATCCCTCGAGCGGGCAGATCGTCAGCGGTGACATCGTCGCCCAGACGGATCGCGTCATGAAGAATCTGGCGGCGGTGCTGGCTGCGTCAGGATGCCGTTTGGCCGACGTCGTCCGCACGACGATCTACGTCGTCGACCTCGCGCACTTCGCGGCCGTGAACGAGACGTATGGGCGCTGGTTCCAATCGCCCTATCCGGCGCGTGCGACCGTGCAGGTCGCGGCGCTGCCGCGTGGCGCGCTTGTCGAAATCGATGCCGTCGCCGTCATGCCCGTGCGGCGTTGAGGCGAACCAGCACACGCTCAAGCTCTCCGCGGGCATCGTGGGCGCGCGGATCGATCGGCGGGCCGAGGGCGACGTCCACCCGAGTGAACGGCCAGGCAATCGCGAAGCGGTCCCAGGATCCGCGCAAGACAATCCCTGCGCTCACCGATCCGGCCATCGGAATCACGACCGCGCCCGTCGCCCGCGCCGCGACGATGGCTCCGGGCTTGACCACGCCCATCGGCCCCCGGGGTCCATCGACCGCAAAGGCTGCGTCGATTCGCTCGCGGCGCATTGCCCTCACGAGCGCGGCGAGTCCCCTCACGGCTCCGCGCGAGTTCGACCCGCGCACGACGCGTAAGCCCTGCACGCGCAGAGCGCGCGATTGAAGGGCTCCATCGAGCGACCAACTGACAAGGACGACTGTGGGCTTTCTGCGCTTCCACGCGAGAAGGGGCCATTGGGTCCCGTGCCAAAAGGCGAGCACCCACGGCCGATCGCGAACGTCTGCGAGGGCCGGATCCGCCGTCACGCGAACGCGTAGCGTCGATAGCCACATGTACGCGACCACGCCGACGATCCAGCCAGCGAGACCGCGAACCGCTCCGCCCATCACCGCTTCAGCTCCGTCAGCTTCGCGCGAGCGCGCTCGAGAGCGGGGTCGTTTTCGATCGCCCGCTCGAACATCTGAACCGCCTTCGCTCGATCTCCCTGTTTTGCGCTGATCTCGCCCAGGTAATAGAAAACCTCGCCCTTCGAGATGCCCGCACTGGGGTCCAGCCGCTGCAAGAGCAGCGCTCGGAACGTTTTTTGGGCGCGGTCGAGGTCATTGGTCTCAAATGCGAGGACCCCGAGGTCGCGGAGTACGCCGACCGAGCCCCGATCGATTTTGAACGCCATGTCGAGTTGCGCCAGAGCGACGTCGGTGTCTCCCAATTGGGCCAGCGCGCGCGCGAGACGATGGTGGTAGAGGGCGAGCTCCTTGGTCCGCCGAGTGCCGAACGACGCGATCACCTTTTCAAGCACCTGCGCGGCCTCTCGAGCTCGCTGGGCCGCGTTGTACGCGTCGCAGAGCACCAGAAGCAGCGGCCGATCGTGGGGCACGAGCTCGGTGGCGCGTTCAAGAACGGGGATCGCTCGCTCCGGGAGGTGAAGACGTGTGAGATAAATATCCGCCGCCGCTTTGAGCAAATTGACCTGCTCTGCGATCGAGGCCGGAACGTCCGGACCGGACGCCACGACCGACGCATCCGCGGGGCCCTTGGCGACCGAATCGGACGCCGGGGGGTCGCCCGGAGAACGCCGGACGAGATCCGCGTCGCCCACGAGCAACTCGGCAAGATCCTGCCATTTGCCGGCCCTTTCCCAGCGAATTCGGAGCATCGCGCGGAGGTTCACGTTGGACGGATCGAGTTTGAGCCCGCGTTGAAGGGCGTCCTCGACCGCACCGGCGTCGCCGGTCTTCTCTCGGGCCTCCGCCAGACGCAAGGCCCAGACCACACCGCTTTGGTCGGTCGCAAGGTCGAGCAGTTTGGAGAGCGCGGACGCTGCCCGATCCCAATCGGCGCGCCGATCGGCAAGACGAGCCACTGCCTCCAAGGCGAGACGGTTGTTGGGATCGGTCGCGATGACCCGATCGTAGGACAATTGCGCGGCCGAAATGTCGCCTAGGCGACGCTCCTGAACCTCCCCCAAGCGGACAAGCAGAGCCAGCTCCGCCGGAACATCCTTGCGCTCCCGTGCTGCGTCGAGTTGCGCCTTGAGAAGGTCCGCGAGTTCGCTGTCGCGCGCGGTCAATTCGTACAACTGCGAGAGCACGAGCACCGCGTCGTTGTGGGTCGGATCCTCTTCGAGGATCGCTCGGAGCGTTTCGATCGCATCTTCGGGCGCTCGGAAGCGAGAGGCCTGCAGACGGGCGAGATCCAGTCGGAGATACGTCCTGTCCGACGTCGTCGTGGCCGCGTCGATGAGCCGGAGCAACAGCCTTCCGAGGTCTCGGTCCCGCCCCGCTTGCTCGTAGAGCTGGCGCAGCACCGTTGCGGCCTGCGCGTCCGAAGGATCGGCGTCGAGGATCTCTTCGTAGAGGGTCGTGGCCCGACCGATGTCCTTGAGCTTGTCCACCAGCACGCGCGCCGCTTGGTGCTTGAGTGCATGAGCGTCGGATCCGTCGCCGAGGATCTCCGCCCGCTCGAGCAGAAGTTTGACGACTTCAAGGTCGTCGCCGGCCTCGCCACGGAGTTTGGTGAGCTCTTCCAGAGCCCACAAGTCGCGCTCGTCCTCGGCGATCAGGTCGCGCAACGTCGATTCCGCCAAGTCGCGATCGCCCACGGGAACCTCCGCGAGCGCCTTGGCCTCCCGGAGCAGGTCGCGCTTGATGGCCACATTGGTCTCCAGATGCGCGCGTGTACGGAGCGTATGCACCAGCTCGCGTTCACGCCCCGGCGCGCGGCGAATGTCCTCGACGGCTCGCAAGACGTCCAGGTTCTCGGGCTCAATCGCCAGCGCCTTGGCGTAGGCTTGCTCGGCGAGCTCGGTGTCGCCGAGCTTGTCGAGGCGCCATTGCGCGAGCCTGACCCAAAGCTCCATCCGCGTCGCGGCCGGAAGATCGTGAGCGCCTTGCAGCGCCAACGCCAGCGTCTCGGCCGCACGCGCCCACGACGAGTTGGCGGCCGCAAGCCTCTCGAGCTCGCGCAGCGCGTCTTCCTCCGACGGATCACCGGAGACCGCGGCCTCTACGGCGCGCTGAGCACGGGCGCTGTCTCTGACCGTGTTTTCGAGCACACGAGCGAGATCCAAGCCGGCGCTCGTCCGAGCGCGCGTCGTTTGCGCGCGAGCGATGCGCTTTTCGTACAGCTTCGCGACGTCTTCGACCCGTGCGGTGGCTCGGTAGACGACCTCGAGGGTATCGAACGCGTCCTCGAACAGCGTGTCGTCTTCGAGCAGCGACACGACCGCCTCTTGGCTCGGCGCATGCGCGGGGACGCCTTCGAGCGCCTGGCGAAATGTCGCAAGCGCTTGGGCCTTCTCGCCAAAATCGCGCAGCTGCAGCGACCCCAAACGGTAGGCGAGGTCGGCCTTGGTCACGGCGCCCGATTCGATGGCAATCCGCCGCTCGAGCACGTGGGCCAGTCGTTCCGTCTCACCCAGGCGGGTAAATAGCCGGTCCAGGGCGGCGAGCAGGGAGGCGTCGTCTCCCGTCCGCTCCACCGCCGCAACGTAGGCCTTCGCGGCGCGCTGAGGATCGTCGAGATTGCCCTCGCTGATCCGACCCAATCGCACGAACAAGTCGGCAGCGACGGCCGCATCGAAGATTCCGCTCGCACGCTCTTGCAGCGCGTCGGCGTACTTCTGCCAACCGAGGATCCCGGCGCGCTCCGCGAGCCGCTCGATGTCGGCGTGAAGCGTCGAGTCGCTCGGATCCTCGGCCAGAGCTCGAATGAGCGCGGATTGCGCGCGATCCAGATCGCCCAACGACGACTCGGCCACGACCGCCAGGGCCCGTAACGTTCGAGCCCGCTCGTCCGGCTCCGTTTGTGCCAGAAGGCGAAGCGAGAGCACGGACGCGACCTCGGCGTACCGGCCGGCGGCGCGCAACACCGGCTCGAGCGCGTCCGCGGCTTCCATCCGAAGGTCGTCACGCGACTCGCCAATTCCACGAATCGCAGCCGCCGATTCTTCATCGAAACCTGCCTCGAGCACGCCCCGATAACTCTCCAAGGCAGACTGCGGATCTTGCAGCTCCACCGCATACAGTGCGGCGATACGCTTCTTGAGCGCACGGCGCGCCGCTTCGTCGTGGGCGCCGTTGACCTGAACTTTCAGATTTTCGAGCAGATCGGGCCACAACCGCTCCGCGGTGTAGAGCGTGTCCAAGCGGCGCAATACGTCCGCGTCACCCGGTCGCACGACGAGCGCCTCGGTGAGGCACTCGATCGCCGCGCGGCGGTTCACCAAGTCGACTTCGTAACGGCTCGACGCCGTCACCAGCAACTGGAACGCCAGGTCTTGGTCACCCCCCGCGCAAAGGTCGACTCGACGGCGGTACAGATCGACCAGTCGGGCCGCGTCGTTTCGCTGCTGGTAAAGCGCAATGAGCTCGTCGATCGTCAGGGTGTTGGCGGGCTCCAACTCCAGCGCACGCTCGTACGCGGCGATCGCACCTTCGGCATCATCCAACATATCGCGACGGGCCTCGCCGATTCGGCGCCACGTCGTCGCACGAGACTCGTCGTCGGCCAGAAGCTCAGTCTTCTTCGACAGAACTCGCACCAGCGCTTCCCAATCGCTCAGCAGCGTGGCGAGCGCGTCCATTTCCTCGAGCGGCTGCAGATCCGTCTCGTCGAGCGCGAAGAGGCGCTCCCAAGCATCGAGCGCCCGGCGCGGATCGTCGCGACGGCGATCGTGCAAGTGAGCGAGCGCAGAGAGCAGCTCCCGTTTCGTAAGACCGTCCGCTCTGGCGATCGCGGCCTCGTAGGCCAGCGCGAGATCGTCCCACCGGCGCGTCGTGATACCGAGACGATCCAGCTGCCCGCGCGCGTCGCCGTCCTCCGGACCGAGCGTCCACGCCTCGCGGGTCGCATCGAACGCCTTTCGCAAATCGTTGCCTCGGTGCTCCCAGAGGGAAGCGTTTTCCAACCAGACGCCGATGCGCTCGGAGTCCTCGAACGTAATCGCGAGACGCTCCTCGTTGAGCGCGATCAAACGCCGCCAGTCGTCCGCACGCTCGTAAATGGGGCGCAAGATCTCGATGGCGCGAGCCTTGTGTTGCGGGACGCGCAACAACGACTCGAGTTCGGCCACGGCCTCCGCCGTGAGCCCGGTATCCTGGGCGGCCGCGAGCTCGACGACCGCCTGCAGCTCGTCGAGTCCCGCGTACGGCTCATCGAGCCTATGGACGAGCAGTCTCGCCAGGTCCATTCGAAAACGGGCTTCGTCTTCGGGAAATGCGCTCTGCTCGCCCCGGCGGCGCATCAGATCGGCGAGCTCACGCCACCGTCCTCCGCGCTCGTAGAGAGCCGACAGCGCATCGAGAACAGCCAGATCGGCGTCATCGACTTCGAGTGCCGCGCGGTAGGTCTCGATGGCGGCGGCTTCGTCATGAAGATCGGCCTGCTGAATCTGGGCCATCGTCTGCAGCGCTCGCAGGCGCTCTGCCGGATCGTTCTTGTAGTCGAGCGCCTCTCTGTGGAGCCGCACGCGCTCTGCAAAGCGACTCGCTTCGCGGAGAAGGCGATCGATCGCTGCAAAGCGTTCGGCGTCGGCCTCGGGATCGAACGCGTAGGCGCGCCGGTAGAAGACGAGAGCGCGATCGATGTCCTTCTGCGCTTCAAAGAGCTCTCCCGTGCGCTTGGATAGCCGCGCGGTCGCTGGCTCGTCGGACGTAATCTTCTCGAGCTCGGAGGCGTAGACCTCCGCCAAGCGCCCCTGAGCGCCGGCCACCCGCGCGAGGCGCTCGAGTTCCACCCACGTGCTTTCGTCGGTCAGTTCTTCCGCGAGCAGCTGTGCGGTGGTCTCGAGCGCGGACGCGTAGTTCTCCTCCTGCTCTTCGTGCAGCTTCGACAACCTTCGCAACAGCTGCCGGCGCTCGTACGCATCCTGGCTTACCGCGAGACGCGCCTCGAGCGTCGCCATTACCCGTCGCCAATCGAGGCGCGCCAGATAAACCGGCTCAAGCATCGCGGCCGCCCGCGCGGAGTGCTCGCGTTGACTCATCAGCGATTCGAGCGAGGCGACGGTGTGCGGGTGCCTGGGATCGATGTTCAGCGCCAGGGCGTACTCGTCGAACGCGCGGTCGACGTCCAGCGTGCCGGTCTCGAGCACCTTGCCGAGAGCGTGGTGCAGCGCCGCCTTTCGCTCGTTCGACAGCCCGGGGGCTCCAATCTGTCGCTCATGCAGCGAGACGAGCGCGCTCCACCGCCCCTCCCTCGCGTAGAGGCGCTCGAGCGCCTGGATCGCCTCCGGATCGAGGCCGAGATCGAGAATTTGCTCGTAAACCCCTATGGCCGCGGGGGCGTCGCCGATCCTTTCGTCCGAGAGGTGCGCCTGCTTGAACAGCAGACGGCGGCGCTCCGCCTCGGTCGCGGCGAGACCGGCGCGACGTTTCACGACCTCGAGCAGCGCCGCGTAATCACCCGTTTCCTCGTACAGCGCCTCCAGAGCCGCGAGCGCTCGGCCTTCGTCGCTTTGCAGCTCGAGCGCGCGCGAGTAGTACCGTTTGGCCAGAGCCGAATCGCCCATCCACTGGCGCGCCAGGTCCGCGATTCGCAGCGTGACCTCGAGCTGCAATCCGCCGTCAACGATGTCCTCCACGGCCGACTGCAAAAGCGCGACCAGCTCGGCGTGCTTATGTGTGGCCGAAGCGAGTCGCTCGGCCCGCTCGATCCATGCTGGAAGATCCGGCTCGGCCACGGCCTCGCGCAATCCCCGCGCGGCGTACGAGAGCGCCCGCGCAGGGTCCGCCAAAGGCCCCTCGGCGACACTCACGGCTCGCGCAATGGTCGCCAATTTCTCGGTGATCGAATCGGCGTACTCGGCTTCGATCTCGAGCACGCGAAGCAGTCGATCGTGCAGCCCATCGATCTCGTACAAAGGGCGCAAGATCGAAGCTGCCTCGCGCCGCGCCGTCGGCTCGTCGAGCAACACTTCGAGCGCGCTTCGACAACGCGACTGAGAGGGATCGAGCGCGAGGGCGCGGCGATACGCGTCGATGGCCGAGGTCGTGTCGCCGAGCTTGGATTGACGCACCTCGCCGAGCCGCGCCAGGAGCACCAACTTGTCCGCCGGCCATTCTGCGAGCGCAAGGTCCGCCTCAAGGGTTTCGGCGAGGTCGGACCAACGCTCGCCTTGCTGGTAAAGGCTCGCAAGCGCGGAGAGCGATCCGCGATCGGCGCCAAACTCGTCGATCACGTCCCGATACGCCCCAATCGCCTTATCCGCGTCGTTCAGCTTGTCTGCAAATGTCGTCGCGATCCGTACTTTGATCTCCCGGCGGGCGCTCTTGCCCTCGGTCTGCTGCTCGCGGGCGCGAAGCACTTCGACCAACTCCCGCCAGGCGTGGGTTCGCTCGTAGAGGCGATCGAGCGCAGAGAGCGCCTCCAGATCGGTCGGGGCCTCGTCCAACCGTGCCCGCCAGGCCTCGATCGCACCGCGCGCATCGTCGAGCACCGTCTCGCACAATTCACCCAGCCGACCGCGAAGCTCGCGACGCACCGCCGCGTCGTCTTCGAGCCCGACTTCGGCTCGAAGAATCTCGCAGAGCTGCCGGCTGTCGCCGCGGGCATAGATGCGCTCGAGGGCGCGGCAAGCCGGCAACGCAATGGCCGCGTCGTCCGGCGCCAGCTGCAGAACCTCGCGGTACGTGCCCTCGGCTCTCGCCACGTCCTCGAGGTTGCCTTCGTAGATGCGCGCGACGTCCATGAGAATGTTCGCGCGCGGCAGGGGCGAATGCGACGCGGCAGCCGTCGCCGTCAGAACGCCGGCAGCCCGCTCGTGCGCGCCGATTCGTCGAGCGATCTCGAGCATGCGCTGCCTGGCCAGCGAATCATCGGGGTCGAGCGGCAACAGGCGAGCGAACGTCTCGAGCGCGCCGACGTCGTCGCGCAACCGCTCGTCGCGCAGCTGAGCCAACCGCCGCAGCAGTCCGCGTCTCTCATCGGCGTCCGCCGCGAACTCGAGGTGAATTTCGAGAACGCGGACGAGGTCAGGAACTTCGTCGCGGTTCGCATAAACCGCCTCCAGGATTACGGCGGCACGCGCCCGCAGCTCGGGGACGTCGAGGATTTTTTCGACCCATTGGCGCGCCTCGGCATTGGCCGGTCGGTCGCGCAGAACGGCCTCCAGGTACGACAGCGCTCCGGCCGGATCGTTCAGACGCGTGTACAGAAGAGTGCCGAGCCGCTGCTGCACGTCGAGGCGGTCTTCGCCCCGCGATCGATGCAGCCGTCGCTCGAGGAGCTCGGCCAACCGCGGCCACCTCTGCTCTGCGGCATACAGTGCGTCGAGCGACCGGCTCGCCTGCTCATGGGCCGGCTCGATTTCGGCGATCCTCTCGTAGTAGCCAATCGCCCTCGGACGGTCTCCGGTGATTTCTTCCGCCACGAGCGCCACTTCGGCCAAGAGTTCGACGCGGCGAGCGAGATCGGTCGCCGCGGCTATGGCGCGCTCGTAGAGATGCCCCAGTTCCGGCCACAGCTCGCGGGTGGTCAAAATCTGCTTGAGGCGTTGGAACGCGCGTTCGTTTCCAGGCTGGCGCGCCAGCATTCTTTCAAGGTACGGACTGGCGCGGTCCGTATCGTCTAGCTTCTCATCGAAGAGCGTCGCGACGCGCTCCGCCAGATCGAGTTCGACGGCCTCGGGCAACCCAGTCGGTCCTTCTGCGGGAACCGCGACCACGATCGCGTCCACCAGCGCCTGAATGCGCCCCGTCCTCGCGGCGAGCCCCGCCAGCCGGTCCCACAAAGCGAGGTCCGCGGGATACTCGCTCGCCGCTCGCGCGACGACGTCGAACGCGGCACCCGCATCGCTCAGTTTGCTTTCATGGACGCCTGCGAGACGGCCGTACAACGCGAGCCGATCGTCGCGGGCTGCGGTCGTACCGATGAGCACCTCGAGCACATCGGCTTGCTGGCGGGGCGCCCCCGTCTCTTCGTACACCCTCTCGAGGATCGCGGCAGAGCGCGCGCGCGTTTCCGGGATCACGAGCAGCCGTTCGACTACGGCGATGGCTCGCGGATCGTTCGGAGACAGCTGGAGCGCACGCTCGCACGCCGCAAGGGCGTCCTCGTTTCGGCGCAGCGGATCGACGTAAAGCTTTGCAAGCTCGATCTCGCGCGCGGCGCGCTCCGCGCCCTCGCGCTGATTGCGATCGACCTCGATGACCTCGGCGGCTCCCTGAGCGTCGCCTTGACCGCGGAGCAAGCGCGCGAGGGCCCGGAGCGCGCCGCCGTGGTGAGGCAGGATTTGCAGCATTCGGCGGTACAAGACAATCGCCCGCTCCGGCGCCCCGAACGCCTCCTCCTCGAGCATCGCCCACTCCGACAAGAGATCGATCTTGAGGGCCGTGTTGCCGCGCTCGACGCGCACTTCGAAGAGCCAACGCAGATCGTCACGCCGGTCGGATTCGCGCAAAATGCGATCCAGCGTCTGGACCGCAAGGTCGTCGCCCTCGTCCTCTTCGACGAGCGATCGATACGTTTCGACGGACTCATCGATGCGCCCCATCTCGCGCGCGTAGACCTCCGCCAACTTTGCACGGAGCGCTCGCCGTTCCTCGCTTCTCGCGTAGCCGTTGTCTTGGTCCCTCCTTTTTCTTCTCTTCGATCGCGGGGTACCCCCCGATGCGTCAAACGCCCGAAGCCGCGTGGAGAGGGCATCGACGAAACCGGCCCACTCGCCCGCCCCGCGCGCCGCTCGCTCGAACGCCTCAAGCGCCTCTGGACGCTCCGGCACGAGTTCGTACGCTCGCCGGGCCCAGCCGAAGGCGGTCGCTCGGTCCTGCAATTTCTCGCCCGTGACGTGTACCAACTTGTCGAGCCACGCGAGCTTTTGCACGGTGTCTGTCTCGTGCCCGAGGAGCACGGCATACAGCGTGGGCAGCCGTCCCCACTTTTCGTCCTTCTCGTAAAGCGGCACTAATGCCGCCGCCGCACGCTCGTCGTTCGGTACGACGGAGAGCACCCGCTCGTAGGCCCGAAACGCGCGCTCCGCGACGTTGAGCTCGTCGACGTAAATCCTCGCGCACCGAAAGCTCAGGTCCACCTTCAATGCCGCATCGTTCGCCTTGTCCGCCGCCCCGGACAGGACTTCAGCAAGTCCCTCCCAGTCCCCATTTTGGGCATACAGCTCCGTCAGCCCATCGTAGTCGCCGATGCCGAGATAGCTGTCGCGCAGCACCCGCAGCGCCTTGGCGTGCCCGGGCTGGATGGACAGTACGCGCCGCCAGGCGCTCATGGCCATCGGCGGGTCATGAAGGCGATCGGCGTAAATCGAGCCGAGCTTCTGCAGCACCGCGAGCCGCGTCGCCGGATCGACCGCAAGCGCCGCCCGCCGCTCCAATGCCTCGGCCACGGTCGCGAAGTCTTTGTCACGTTCCGCCTGTTTCTCGAGCGCATCGAGGGCGGCTGCCGATGCCGGCTCCTCTTCCAGAACGCGCTTATAGAGCACCACCGCTTGCGAGCCGAGGTCGAGACGCTCCGCCCCAAGCTTCGCCATCTCCATCCAACGTTCTCGCCGTTCCGGTCCAGCGGGCATGGCCTCGGCCTGCTCGCGGAGCAGATCGTAAAGCGGCGCGTACGCGCGACGTTTCGCGTAGAGTTCCCGCAGCCGATCGACCGCTTCACGGTCCTTGGGGTCGAGCGCGTGCAGCTTCTCGTAGGCCTCGATCGCGTTCTGGACGTTGGAGAACTGATCGAGCCAGCGACGCGCGACCGTCCGCCAGAGCTCGGCCTTGATGGTCGGTTCGAGTTCCAGCTCCGCTTGTCGCGCCTGCGTCGCCAACAGATCGCGCCATCGCTGTAAGGCTTCGTAGACGCGCGCGAGCTCGCGCACGCTCACCCGATCGTTCGGGTCGAGCTGTACGATCTGCGTCAACACGGTGACGAGCGCGGAATCGCTCTTGATGTGGTCGCGATAGATGCCGGCGATCTCGCGCAACACGACGAGACGCCCGGCGGGATCGTCGGAGCCGACACGCTCGAGTTCCTGCCGGAGGAGGTCGGTCAGCGCGTTCCAGCTAACCGTCTGACGGTAAAGCCGCTTGAGCGCGTCGCGCGCTTCTTTATTCCGTGGTTCTTGCCGCAAGAGCGAGCGCCAGTGCTCAATGGCCTTTTGTGCGTTGGATCCCTCTTCCGCGAGCTTGGCCACCTCCGCCACCAGCGACGACCGCTCCGGCCCGTCGGGCAGCGCGCGCTGCGCGTCCGTCAGGATGGCCGCAAGGCGCGGGGTCTCGCCCCGCGCGGAGCACCAGTCGCGAAAGAACGACACCATGCCCGGGTGAGCCGGATCGAGTTTGCGCAGCTTCTCGAACCACGGCTCCGCCGCGTCGGGCCGGCCCCGCATCCGCCAGTGGACCATGGCGATCTGCAAGGTCGCGCCGAACTCCTCGTCCCTGCCGCGGAGCACTCCCGCGGCGAGTTGCTCCTCGTAGAGCGCCACGAGATGCTCCCATCGAGCGGCGGCCGTGAAGTGGTCTGCCAAGAACGTCGCCGCCTCGGCGTGACCCGGCGCCAGATCCAAGACTCTTTCGTATGCGACTGCAGCGCGCTCGGGCGCTTGAAGCCTTTTGGCGTACAAGCGACCGAGCCGAACCCACCCGGCGATCTTCTCCTCCTTTTGGGTGGCTTCGGTCGCGAAGCGCTCCAGCGTGCGCGCGAGTTCGTCCCAACGCTCCCCCTCCCTCAAGACCCGCTCGAGGAGCATCTCGGCACGGCGGTTCTTGGGGTCCAGATCCAGCGCCTCGCCGAGAATCTGCACGATTCGAGCGCTCGCCTGCCCGGCATCGGCGCCGTCGCCTCGTCCAAAGCGGTACGTCACCTCGGCGGCACCGACGAGCAATGAGCTTCGGAACATCGCATCGGCGGTGCGAGACGCCTCCTGAATGTATCGGTCGACAAG
>Ga0187859_10001217_pt1 | contig 16519 bp, 13 predicted proteins | sample June2016WEW_10_1_2_FD_133019 | JGI IMG/M metagenome (GOLD analysis project Ga0187859, IMG submission 133019) | Peatland microbial communities from SPRUCE experiment site at the Marcell Experimental Forest, Minnesota, USA - June2016WEW_10_10 | ecosystem: Environmental > Terrestrial > Soil >...
ATGGTGGTGAACGGCGCGTTCGCGCCGCTGCCTTGGAGCACGATGGGGAATGCAGCCAGCGTCTGCTGAAAGTCACTTGGCCCGAACAGGCTCTCATACCAGGAGAACGCCGGATTGAAGTAGACTGTAATTGGTCGTCGTACCGGTCAGCCTTCCCATGGCATCATAGGTGAGCTGATACGTACCAGTCGAGTCGGTCACAGTGGCTAGCCGACTGTCGGCGTCGTAGGCGTAACTTACGGTATTTCCCGAGTACGTCTTTTGGGTCAGGCGGTTCAACGGATCGTAGGCGTAACTAATGGTGTTGCCGTTACGGTCTGTCTTGCTGATAAGGTTACCGTTGTTGTCGTACCCATACGTTTCAACGAGGCTCGACGGAAATAGTGTCTCGGTGACCCGGCCCAAATTGTCGTATTGAAAAGTCGTCGTGCGACCCAGCGCGTCCGTGATGCCAAGCAGATTGTTCTCTGTATCGTATGCATACGCTGTGACGTTGTGAGCTGGGTCCTTCACCCGGACGAGCCGGTCCGCATCATCATAGGCGTACCAGGTGGTGTTGCCGTTCGCGTCAGTCACAGAGATCCGCCGGCCACGAATATCATAGCGGAATTGGGTCGTCGAACCATCGGCATATGTGATCAGCGTCAAGCGATTCATAGTGTCGTAGGAAAAGGATGTGACGTCGCTCAGCGCGTCTGTTACAGATGTCCGATTCCCCCGGCCATCGTAGCCGAACGATGTAGTGTCTCCCGCAGCATCTCTGATGCCGCTGACCAACCCTGTCGCATAGTATGTCAGGTTGGTCGCGTTATTGAGCGGGCCGGTAATTCTCGTCAGTTCGCCGTTCCCGTTATAAGTAAACTGTGTCGTTGATCCCGCGGGAGTGGTGGTTGAGGTCAGATTGCCGTTGCCGTCGTAGACATTGGTGGTTGTGTTGCTCAAGGGATCCTTCGCGGTCAAGACTTCGGCGAAGCCGTTGTAGGTGTATGTCCACGTCCCGACGGCATCCGTTCTGGTCAAAAGATTTCCCGAGGAGTCATAGGTAAAAGAGACGGTATTGCCATTCGGATCAGTTGTGCTGATCCGGTCGCCATACGAATCCAGGGTGTATGTATAGTTGTTGCGTCCGCCGCAGGAGTCGCAGCCTGGACCTTGAATGGAGGTCAAGAAATTGCTGGCTACTATCGGGGTGTAAGAATACGTTGTCATGTTGCCCATCGAGTCGGTGAGTGTCGTCGCACCCGTCGCGTACTGTACGCTTATGGCATCAACTCCATAGGCCCGTGCCGAGGTCAATCCACGATTATAGGCATCATAGGTGTGGGTCTCAAGAATCTTGCCTTGGCTATCGGTCACACTCGTTATATTCTCGTTCGCGTCATACGCATAGTTTAGCTGGCTGCCGTCTGCATAGACGACTTGCGAAAGTAGGACGCCCGTGTCGCCTGCATAGCTATATGTTGCGACGGTACCCACAGAATCCTGTATGGACGTGACCAGGTTTGGGGTTTGAGGCAGAGCGTAGGCAAATGTTAGCGCCTGACCGCCCGCGGTGGTGACGCCGCTGATCCGCTGTGAGCTGTCGTAGGTGATCGTAGTCTGATTGCCATTTCGATCTGTAAGCGCCGTTAGGTAGCCCTGCGAATTGAAGGTCTTGGTGGTGCCGCCCGCAAACGTAAGCGTATAGATTTCAGTGGTGCTGTTATAGGCGAGGGTTGCGTGCTGATTGGGCGGAGTAGCAACCGTGTATGCGCAAGTTGGGCAATTGCTCGGCTGTTGGAAGACCCACACGTTGCCCGCGCCTAGCCAATACTCAATCTGGGTCGGGCTTAAGTACTGCAGTCTTTCTTCAAAGTTGCTGGTCCAGTCTGCACCGAACATACCTGCGAGGAACGGCGGATTGTTGGAACTCCAGAGGCTGTTCCAAGTGCGGATGAGCGACAATCCCCCGCCAAGGCCTGGTGCCGAATACTCCGTCTTGGAAATCCAGATGTCGCCCGTAGTGAGATTGATCGGCGCTCCGGCTGCAGCTTCGCATTCATTACAAGGTCCCGGGTCGGACCATAAGGTTATGTTAACATAATCGTTGACCTGCCCGTCGGGGGCGCTCCAGGTTGCCGCGAAGTAGTCGGTCTGGGCGCTGGGGTTCGTGCTCGTCCAGGTGTAGTAGATTGTGCCGAATGGAAATAGGTTTGGGCAACCGGGAACATAAGCCCACATAATTCCGGTTGCCGTAACGCCGTAAACCGGCGGTGTCGTAACCGTCCATGCTCCGCTGGAGATAAAGGTACAGTTATCTGGGTCGTAATCAACAGCTGCGGTCACCCATATTTGGCTCTGCGGTAACACGGTGAACGCGAGGTACTGATCGAAGAGCCCATCGAGTAGCTCACCGGCTAGCCCACCAGGGGTAACCTGTCGCAACCTTGCTATGCGACCCCGTTGTTGATTGTCATGAGGTTGGTTTCTTGTCGGATCAGCGGCACCATTGCCGAATACGGTGAAGATGCACAGGAAGACAAACAATAGGCTTGGCCGAATGGTGAAAGATTGTAAATTGTGCATATGCCATCTCCGATTAGAGTTTCCTGGGTTCGGCATTTCGCTTCATACCTGAAAGAACAGAGCCTGTAAGTTAGTTCGGTAGGAAGTCCACGACTTGCCGCTGGCTCTCCGATAAGTACACCTATGCCAATACCGCTGACACGCCGTTGGTACCAATGAGGTCGTGACGACAGCCGTTTCACTTTGTGTTGCAGAGACAACCGGCATGGACTACAAGACACACGCCTCCACTAGAGCCGCATGGTACGCTGCTTGGTAACAATAGCTATGTTATGGGACGCAGTCACCTAGGTGGGAGCGAGTACCGGCGGCTGAGTCATCTTCGATAACAGCCCGGAACGCCACAGAATAAATAAGCAGTATTAAGCCTGTCAAGCAAAATCAGTAGGTTCGCGAAAATAGTGTTCCCAAAAAGAGACAGCCTTGTAAACCCGTTGTTATTAGTGGGTTTGATATTGCTCTGAGTGGCATTGTGTATTAACACTGTGTTACTTGGCGACCAAAGTATGCTTAGTTATCCTGGCGGAATTAATGAACGCATGTACAATCAGCCCTGTCGGTCGCCAAAACTAGATCGCCAGAAGAACATTGACTTTTCAACAGCCTAGAGGGAACAATCAGCCGACATGTCCGCGTTCCTACTCGGTTGGTTTCGGTTGATTTGGCTGTTCGCTAGAGGCCATCAAGCCCTCGTCCTGGAGAACGTCGCCCTCCGCCAACAGCTAGCTGTCTACAAGCGGCACAGCAAGCGCCCGCGGTTAAGGCGCTCCGATCGCATGTTCTGGATCACACTGGCGAGCCTTTGGAAGGACTGGCGACGAGTCCTGGTTCTGGTGCACCCAGATACGGTCGTTCGCTGGCAGCGGCAGCGTTTCCGTAAGTATTGGGCAAAGCTGTCTGGCAAGCCGAGGAGGAAGGTGGGACGGCCATCGATTGGCAAACCGATCCGCGACCTGATTCAGGCCATGGCCCGGGCAAATGCTTTGTGGCGTGCACCGCGCATTCACGGAGAGCTTCTCAAGCTCGGAATCAAGATTTCGGAACGCACCGTTTCTCGCATCCTGCATACTGTCAAACGTCCTCCGTCACAGACCTGGAAGACCTTCCTACAGAACCACCTGGGGGAGATCGTCGCGACTGATTTCTTCACCGTACCTACAGTCAGGATGCGCATACTATTCGTGTTCATGGTCCTGGAGCACCAGCGGAGGAAGGTGCTTCATTTTGGAGTTACGGAACATCCGACCGCGGAATGGGTAGGACAGCAGGTGGTGGAGGCCTTCGCCGAGCGGGAGGCTCCAAGGTATCTGATCCGCGACCGTGACGCCAGCTACGGCAACGAGTTTCGGCGTCGAATCCAGTCGCTGGGGGTGAAGGAGGTGATCACCGCACCTCGAAGTCCGTGGCAGAACGCCTTTGCGGAGCGGCTGATTGGCTCGATTCGACGGGAGTGTCTTGACCATGTCGTGGTTTTGAATGAGAGACACCTGCGCAGGTTGCTGAAGAAGTATCTGGCTTACTATCACGGTTCGCGGACGCACTTAAGTTTAGGAAAGGATGCTCCCGAACCGCGGGCGGTCATGAGCCAAGGAAAGATCCTTGCCATCTCTCAGGTGGGTGGCCTGCACCACCGATATGAACGACGCGCCGCGTGAAAGCCGGAGAACTCTGGGTGAGTCATGCTAAATCGATCGGCCATCGTGGTGAAGCCAAAGCAGCCATTTCTGGACTGGCTGCACACGGCCGATCCAACCAGCCACAGACTCACGCTACGTGACTTGACTCGGGAGCCGACGATTTACCTGATCCCGGAATGTGACACGGAAGAGGATGTTCACGAAGTCTTGCGCGAACTGTGCGAGGAGATTTTCGTGGAACAATTGGCGGGTTGGTTCCGAGCTGAAGAGACCTGGCCGCGAGACCTCGGGTTCGATATCTTCTGCCGTTGGTTTGATTTCCAACACCACTCGATGCTGGTGGATCTCTGCGATGAACCGTTGATCGACGAGTCTGACTGACATCGTCGCCCTCTGCAATCCCATCCCATTACGCCCCGATTTTATTTTGGCGAAGCACAGGCAACTTTATGCCCGACGCAATTTTTGCGCACCACAGAGGATAGAAGTAATGGGCACGAAGTAGGATTCGCCTTTGCAGCATAGCGCAAGATTGAGGCGAAAGTTCTGGCTAGCTCTATAGCACCATCTTGATGCACGAGGGCGATCCTCTTTTTCCACGATCACATGCAATCAGAGCGCTCGACGTCGTCGCGCACAAGCACTTTACGCGATCCAATATGGCATGTCTTTATCGGGAACATACGATCCAGATCATGATGCAGAGGGACGGCCCCCTGCGAGGGAATGGCCACACCGTAGCCAATCAATGCTCGATGTGTATACTGCTGAAAAATACATCTGTCACCCCCGCCCACACGACAGAATCTCTGCATGTATTTGTCAATCGCATCTGTAGACATAGGCATATATACGTCGGCAGCCCGAGGACGGTTACGCGCAACCCACGCCGAATATGTTGACAGTGCCCTATCATCCTCGGATGTGCTAAAACGCAAGTAATTCCAGTAGACATTCGGAAACAAGTATAGAATTGGGACCATATCGGGATGCTTCTCTTGGATTTCGGTCACGAATGCTACGATCGTTGCAGCGTAGATGATGCCGAATTGACGGTTTAGGCCAGCATTATTGATGCCATTATTCAGCTCCTCCACATCGATTGCGAAGAACTTTACGCTGTCGTTCTCGAGCCTGAACGTGCTGACCTCGTTCAGACCCGTCGCCGAGATCATATCCAAGAACTCCTTAGCCAAGGCCCTCCCGTGGAGCCGCGCGTCCTTCATGAGGGCAGAGCCTTCCAGCACCGAGTCAGGCTTGCCGCTGAACGGCAAGTAGGTTGAAGGCAAACGGTATTTCGAAGCACGCTGAAAGTCAAACGTCGGAATGAAATAAATCCCCTGACCGCTAAGCGATTGCACATGCGTTTTGAATGCCCGATCCATACGAACAAAGCTGAACTGCGTACCACAGAGCGCTAGGCGACGATAGTTTAGTTTGACGTTATACATCGAAAGATCTACACCATGCATGACTGGCACAAGACCGCCAGTCGGGTTGAGCATCTGAATAAAGCGATCTGTAATCACGCCCGTGTCTCCAGTCCCCCACACTCCGTTAAAGTCTAAGCCAGGCTGGTTAGGAAGATAAAGAGGAACACATACTGGGTCATCTGTCGACCATGCTACGGCAACGCTGGTGATAACAATCATCAGTCCGCATAATGCAGACCGCCACATCCTATTGTAATGCATTCACATGCTCTCTCAACTTACTAGAATCGCCATAAAATCTAAGAAGTGTTACGGCTTTATCATTATTGAAATCGAGGAATGACGCGTAGCTAGTGTAATGATCAAAATAACATCTATTGGCCCCATCGGTGCCACAGACATCTCCGAAAGCGACATTTCGAGCGACGGTGCCACCGTCCCGAGGCATGAAGGATAATATTATTCCGTCATTTCCCAGATGACACGACGACTCGGACAAGTGGTAGCCACGCCAGACATCTGGAGTAACGAAGACTAATACCCGGCTTATACGCGCGCGGGTATCTGACTTCACTTGTGTGACGAAATTGCAGGCAAGCGCCTGAACCATTGGCGCGTACATAGCTCGCTCTTCTTGAGTGGAATTGAGCAAGGGGTCGTAGCTCAAGTCAAGTACAGGGTCGAGGAACAACCTACCTGTGAGGGAACCCCAGTTCTGGACGGGGTCAGTCTCGAGGAGTTCCATAAGAGCGGTTAGGAATATCGTACTTTGAACATGGCTAGCGCTCGCAATAGCCAGAAGATCTCTGAGCTTTGCCTCTCTGGCTTGCCCTGTAAGTCGCAGCATTTCCCGCGCGCCATGTGGTAAAAAGCTCAGGTTGTGGTAGGGAGCTACCAACAGCCCAACGCTCTTTGCATTTCGCCAGTGTTCCTTATAGGTAGTCTCATTACCTGGATCAGTTCCACCACTAACGCGAACAAATGCAAAGGTGGCACCACAAGTCTTTGCTCGAACAAAGTCCACATTATTTTGATATTTCGAAACACCAATACCATCTACAGTCGCCAGATCTCCAGTAAAGTGAATAAACCCCGGCACCGTTACACCGCCGTTCGACGGCTTTCCACTTGAGGACTGCGGAGACTTCTGAAAAGGTAACTCAGCAGACGGAAAAACAGGCTGGCAATTGTCATCTGCCCCCCCGAAGCAGGCAACGCCAAGGATCGGCATCACCGCTAAGCACGGCAATAATATTCTCAAGACTCGCATAAACCGTCTCCTGGTTCGGTCATTGTCGAGCCTCAGCTCCAGTATTTATTGCGACTTATCTGCACCGGACTTCCACCGAAATACGTCCGATTTCAGGCTCTACCCCGGTAGCTGACTTGTGCCCGCTAGTCACATGTTGTTACAAACCGCCTGAACCTGTATTGACATAGTACGGCATTCGTCTCGAAGCTCGACGGCCCTTGAGTTGATTGTTCCCCAATGTGTCCGAGCACACCGCAGTGCGACAGCAGCGAATTCCGCTGCGAAAAGCGGACACGACAAACGTTGAAACGCGCGCCCTTCGCCGTCGCCGCAGTCTACAATGCCTCGACCGAATGTGTCCACGGTATGCCGTTTGTTTCCCACCGGACGCGCCGATCCGAATCGCTCTCCTGTTATTGGGTGAAGCGGCTTTAGGCTTTCTCATGTGCGGACATGCTGTATAACGCTAATGACTTTGGTCAGATTGAAGTTGGTCGAAAAGCTGCTGACCAATTCTCATAATGCGTTCGTTTATATTGTCAGGCGTGAGTCCATCAATAATCTTGGCTCCGGAACCAGCGAAAATGAAGTACAGAACGTCCTTGTTAATGCCGACGATGTTTGATCTGACGCAATTTCCTGCCGTGTCGCGTTTTGAACAGCCTGCTCCTGGCCCCACAAGTCGCTCATGCAGTTCGATTGAGCCTTCGCCGAGCTTGCACTTGGGACCCATGTCTCCAACTACCGCATAGGCTAGGTGCCCGCCGTAAACCACAGCAGCGATGTCGCCGAGCTGGACACCTACGGCACACCCAAAACCTCCTCCAGGAATCACGATGTAGGGAATTTTATCGGCATCGAGGCTTGGTTTCCCAGGTAGCGGATACCGCAGAGAAGTTGCAGGTTGATCCGTTTCCCCAGGGTGTTCTGCGGACAGCTTTGAGCCGTCAGCGTCGATCCCCATTTTCGCATCATAGAATATAGTCGAAGGTGGAAGCTTCAGTATCACGGTGTTGCGACTCGGATCAGTGGTACATTTGTATTCTTTTAGGTGTCCGCCTTCGCAGGTATTATGCGCATCGCAGTCACTAAATTTATTGTGAAAGCTCTCGGCAACAATCTGGCCTTGCGAAAAAGGTATCTTCGTCAACAGTTTTTGGCTATTGGCGGGGGGCACAAATGAAGTAACAGCGGCAGCCGGCGGTTCGGATTCTGACATGCACACAGAGGAGGCATCCACCCCGCCAGCTGTCGTATTAGCGCCGGAGTCTTTCACTAGTACCACGAATAGCCCCGCTATGGCGATGACAAATAAACAATATTTCGAGAATGCACGGTTCATCTATATGTTCCTATCGCGTTCTCACGGCTGTCACGTGCGGTATTGCGGCATTTCTGCTATGTTCCGCTCCAAACATCGACAAGCCCCTTTCCGATACCTCGGCAAGCGCATCCTGGGTCAGTGAGGCGTAAGGGCGGGCTGTGCCGCCGCCGCCCCAGGTTGAGCCGCAGCCGGCTGTGCCGCCGCCCCAGGTTGAGCCGCGGCCGCCTGCGCCGCCGCAGCTGAGATGGTATATGCCGCTGAAGCCAATGCGCTATTCCCATAGCCGGCGGCAGTAGCCATGGCTTGTATCGTTTTTGTTGACAATATAGCGACTGCCGCAGTGTAGACAGTGGAGCTTGTTGTGGGGGTGGACCCATCGACCGTGTAGTAGATTGTCGCACCTGGAGTTGTGGTCGCTATGGCTACAGTCTGCGCTGCTGTGTAGGAGCCGGCCGGCGGCGTGAAGGTCGGTGTCGCCGCAGGCGTGAGAGCGATAGTATATGCCGCGGAAGCCAATGCGCTGTTTCCATAGCCGGTGAGGGTAGCCATGGCTTGTATCGTTTTCGTTGACGATACAGCGACCGGCGCAGTGTACACGGTGGAGCTTGTTGTGGGGGGGGATCCATCGACCGTGTAGTAGATTGTTGCACCCGGAGTTGTGGTCGCTATGGCTACGGTCTGCGCTGCTGTGTAGGAGCCGGCCGGCGGCGTGAAGGTCGGTGTCGCTACGGCCGCTGCAACTAAACGTGGAATAATCGTATAGGCGGCCGACGTCAGCGCGCTTTCTCCATAGCTGGTCGCAGTAGCTATCGCCTGAATTATTTGGGTCGACGATACAGCGACCGGCGCAGTGTACACGGTGGAGCTTGTTGTGGGCGTGGATCCATCGACCGTGTAGTAGATTGTTGCACCCGGAGTTGTCGTCGCTATGGCTACAGTCTGCGCTGCTGTGTAGGAGCCGGCCGGCGGCGTGAAGGTCGGTGTCGCCGCAGGTCTTAGAGTGATAGTGTATGCTGCCGAAGCCAACGCGCTGTTTCCGTAGCCAGGAGCTGTAGCCATGGCCTGTATCGTTTTGGTTGACGATACCGTTATCGGTGCCGCGTAAACAGTGGAACTTGTTGTAGGTGTTGAACCGTCGACACTGTAGTAGATGGTTGCGCCGGCAGTTGCAGTCGCGATAATTACAGACTGCGGTCCCAGATACGAATTGGCCGGCGGACTAAAGCTCGGCGTACTCACCTGGGGCGTAACAATTGGACATGTAGTCGAAGGTGCAGTCAGGACCACGCTGCCGGTTGAGGAAGCTGCCGTTGCGACTCCGGCCTCCTCCTGCAGTTCTTGCAGCGCACTATCAAGAGTTCCTGCGCCGAAGTATTGAATGAGATCGCGCTGGCCCTCTGATAGAGGGTATAGGATGACATCGCAAAGTGCGAGATTGGCAGCAATTCTGGCTCGTACTTTATCCCGGCGAGTTTGCATTGCAAGTCCGAGCACCTGAAACGACTGCTGGCTAAAAAAATTCTTGTCCACTGACAGCCCTAATCCTGCAAAGGCAGTGCCGAGAGCGCTGAGTGTCGTTTTGGTTGCAGTGTTACCGGCTATCGTCGACGCGGCAGTCAGGCCCAACGTCATAGCGTCCGAGGCAACGGAGATCGTATTCTTGTCGGAGAATAAGCGAGTGTGGTAGACCGCATAGACGGTTTCTATGGAGGCCATCTCACCCCAAATAATATTGTTTCTATAAAGCTTGGCCGTCGCCAGTTTAGTGGGATCGGTTGCGGAGTCGTTTACAGCTTTATTGTAGGCCGTCAGATCGTCACTATAAGTTTTAGCGGTGTAACTTTTGGTAACCTGTAGGGGCTTGGTAGTGTCAATCGCTCCGCTGCTAGTTGCCCCGGGCAATGTGGGGGGCGCAGGTGCGGCAAGTGAAAAATGTTGTCTGCATCCTATTCCACTGAATAAGGAGCACGCAACCACGGTCCCAAAGATAAGACGCCGCCGGAATCCAAGGCCGGCAGGGAAATCCATCCGACATGACCGAACTCTCGGCTGAACACAATTGAATCTTGGGGAGGACAAAGCGCCGCTAGGCATAGTCATCTTAGATACCTTATCCGCTAGTTAGTTGTGACTTCCGGAGACGACTAGGAGCCGGGGAGCGGAGGCTCAAACAGATGGAGGCCCATTCAAACTCAGAGACAGTCTTCTAATGCTTCTTAAAGATGACGGACGAATTTATCGAAGGGAAATAGCAGCGACGTGACGAAGTAGCCGATTTCCCGTCAAGTGAGGCAATGTTGCCCCGAGTTCCGGATAAAGTCAATGGCTCTTAAGTGGCAGATGGACCGCAGCGCGATCCTTGGCGTAGTTGCCGTTTATGCAAGCTTCGATGGGATAACTACCAAGCTCGCTGAGCCACACTAGCTCTCTAACTGGTGCAAGATATCGGGCAGACCACTTCCACCCCGAGGTGCTGTAGACGGGCTTATTAAGCACCGATGCCGATTTCGGGCCGTAGCTTGCCGCAATCTTTAGCCCACCTATCATCGCTCAGTTCAAGTTCCTTCCATTCCTATCTGCACGACGTTCAGTCCGTTGCTTCTGGGAAATGTCGGATTAGGGTTCCGTCTAGTTGGTCGGCAAGCCGGAAGTTATCCCCAGCGCTCCACGGTTCCACTGCGAGCCGTCCGCTGAAGACCGGCGGGTCTTGCAATGGCTTCGGCAGGGACGTTGGTGGCTGAAGATGCGCCAGGCTTGCTTACGAAATCCTCATTATTATTAGATTATTGATGACGAGCCTGGGTTGATTCTCCGTGGGCGCCTGCTTGCAACTCGCGAATCACCCAGAACAGCCGCCGGGCCGAGACATAGCTGTGCTGGCCACCGTTGCGCAGATCCGTGATCCGAGATTTCGCGATCAGCTTCTGGATCTTCCGCTGCGACAGTCCCAGCCCCAGCTCAGAGTGCACGATGTCGGCTGCTTCCTCCTCGGAGATGCCGGGTAGGGCCTGGCCGGCATGAAACCGGGAGCGCCATTGCTCCAGCTCTAAGGCCTGACGAGTGAAGATTGCCTCCAGCTCGTCGGAGCCAGCGAACAGTAACCCGCAGTGTGGCGGTTGATCCAACAGTTCCCGGAGGGTCTCCAGGCACTCAATCGACAGATGCTGGGCTTCGTCAAAGACCAATAGCACCTTGCGCTGGCTGAGATCGAAACGCAGGTTGCGCAGGATCCGGTCGACCGTGCCCACCCCGATTGCCCCGCAGCTCTCGGCCACTCGCTTCATCAAATCCTGCGAGCGGATTCCCTGACGAACGTAGATGTAGTAGGCTCTTCGGCCTTCACCGTTCTTGGCGATCTCTGACCGGTTCAACTCCGCGATCAGGTGCTGCAGAACATAGGTCTTCTGGGTACCCGGGGCGCCATAGAGGTAATAGGCCCGGCGATGATCCAGTGCCTCGTAGAAGTACCGGCGCAGCAAACGGGCATTCTCCGTCTCGTAGAGCTTGCCTGCGCTGATGACGGGAGTCGCAATCGGATGGGCGACGATGAAGTCGCGAATCGCTGCCCGGATCAGGGTGTCGTTGGAGGAGATCCGGCTGTAACGGCCATTCAGGAAGAAATAGAGGGTCTCCCGGGCGTAGTTGATGCGGCGGGCGAAGTCCGGGGGTGCCATGCCGGTCCGGGCCAGATAGTCCTGCAACTGGAGGCGAACTTCGTTGGCTTCCGGCAAGCTGGCCGCCAGCAGTTGCTTGCGTACCGCGTAGGAAATAGCCATAGCTAACTATTCGCCTTCCGTCAGTTCCCGCACAATGTCGTCGATGAAGTCGGGACGGGCCGCGGTTTCGAGGTCTTGTGGCCGTAGCAAAGCCGGCGGCGGCGAATACTTCTCCCTGGGCATCTCGGCTCGATCCTGCAGGTAAGCAATCTCGGTACGGTCCCCGGCACGGGCCCGTATGCGGGACAAGCCAGTAACGTAATCTGCGATGGCCTTACGGGCCGTACGCCTGATCTGCATCGAAGCTCGTATGTCTTCGTGGCTCACCGGCCCGCGGGTGATCAGTTTCTGGGCCTGCAGTCGTCCCAGGAACCGGCCATCTAAGTCCAAAGCGATGGCTTCCCCCAGATTGGCTGGGTCGCAAGCTACCAGGACATTCCGCTCGATCTCCAGAAACAGCTTGGCCAGGCTCTCCCCATCGGTTGGTTCGTAGCGCTCCCCATACAGTTGCACACATCCGCCTTCCGATACCTTGCGCCGCTGACGGTCCCAGAACAAGGCATAGAGAACTTCCGGACTCTCAATCAGTCTGCGCTGACCAGAAGGAAGCAGTTCGTCGAAGACCTCATCCGGAGTCCGACCGCTCATGCCTCGGCCGCCATGGGGATGCTGCGAGTTGTATTCGGTGATCCATTGCCGCGCCGTACTGAGGAACTCGCTGGCCAAGGGCAAGGGAGAGCTTTTCCGTTTGCCCTTCAGAAACCCCTGGTGCTCCTTGAGGGCATCCGCGCATTGTTCAGGCCGATCCTGGGGACCCGGTCCGCAGTAGGAGGGCCAGAGACAATCAAAGCGCTTACGTACCGTCCCAAACCAGCTCTCGATCAGCTTCGACTGCGGATGCCGGGGCAGGCAGTAGTGGGGCTGGATCCCCAACCTGACCAGCACGCCACTGCATTCCGGGGAGAAGTCGATGCGGCCGATTTTCTCGTAATCTTTGCCGTTATCGATCACCAGGGCCTGGGGAATACCGAAATTCTCAATCCCGACCCGCAAGGCCGAGCTGATGGTGTGTGAGCTGGGACTGGCCGACCAGGCTGTGCCGACGATCTTGCGGGAGCGCATGTCGAGCACGGCGGTCAGCCAGGGCCGGACAGCGGCATTGGCCGAGATTCCGGAGAACAGGTCGTTGCGCACCCAGACGTCATGCTGACCGTGGTCGGAGACCCAGATCTGGTTGGGTAGAAGAGAATCGAAGTCGGTCAGCAGGTAGGGCTCACAACGTTCCTGAAACTGCCGCTTTCCTTCCCGGCTCAGGATCAGCAATGGCTTGGGCAACTGTTTCAGGTAGGAGCGAACGGCACTGTAGCTGGGTGGTCTGGTGCACTCTGGCTCCAGACTCCGCAGATCGCGCAGCAAGGCCTGGTACACCAGACGAATCGACAGCCGCTCACCCAGGTACTTGTTCTCCACGAATGCGCGGACAGCGGGATGGGCTGCAAGAAACCGAGATTTACCCTTATCCGAGCGAACTCGGTCTACCAGACCGGCATAGCCGAGCTTGCGGTACTGTGCATACCAATTCCAGAGAGTTCGGGCGCTGAGGTGGTGCTGATCGGCGAGGTAGCCGGCCAGCGAGTTCATGCTTCGCACGGCGACCCCGCCGCTGGTACGAAACGTCGGACGCGATCGCCGGCTGCGGCTGCTGAACTCCACGAGCGGCGCAATGGCCTCCAGACGCTTCAAGGCCTGTGCGTTCTGCTCGGGAGAAAAGTTAAGGCGCTCGGGCTGCGTGACCTCCGGCAGAGAAGCAAACAAATTGGATTGGTTTCGATCCGGACGAACCGCCAGAGCCGTGCAGGCTGGTCCCGACAACAGCGGCTGTTTGAGGAATTTCAGCTGCGCTTCAACGGGTAAGGACGACAATGCGTATTCGCGCTGGATTCGTCCGTCGCGCCGTGCCCGTTCCGAGGGCCGGTGCTTCAACTGACCCTCCCTCGCCAACCGTCGGACATACTGAGTGTGCCAGCCGGTTAGACTAGTCACTTCACGAACGCTGAGCCAATGACTTTCAACCACCGAGCTTGCGTGTCGCAAGTGATCACCCCCTTAACGGTCGCAGCTGAAAACAGCGATCAGATGTACCGATGCTCGTGTTAATGTGGCACACGGAAAGAGAATCCATTCATAACGCCACGTTATATAACTGGATGTTATATACCAACTCTGAGGGAGAGGTCAACTGGTGGGGAAACCCGATTGGGCAGACCGCGTAGCAGGGCTTCGCAAGTACTTGGGCCTGCTACAGACACAGTTTGCTGAACTCTTCGGGGTCACGCAGGCTGCCGTCTCACAATGGGAGAATGGACACAGGGAACCGTCCGGGGACAACTATCTCCTCATGGGTAACTTGGCGGACGAAGCAAACTGCATATGGTTTTGGGAACGCGCTGGTGTGGATGTCAATCGGATAGAACGGCTGGCGGGCGCGCGCAAGTCGCCCAGCAAAAAATCCCAAAAGACCTAGAGACCGCTATTCTGCAGGTTCGTTGCATGTTCGCGGGATCGCTCCAAGTTCACGCCTCAATTCCTCAGCTAAGCTATTGAAATGGCATAAGTTATTTGATTATGCTCGGCGTCCTAGCTGAAGGTTCGCTGGAAGTGCGCGACAAGCCCTTGACTACTCAAAAGAATCAATCACTTGCAAGCGGCCGCTCCCGCAGTACTGCAATTCAATTCCGCACAAATCGGTCGAATTTTGCGGAGTTTCGGCGGCCTCAAACCCCTTCTCATCCCGCCATCTACCGCCATCTACCGCCATCTACCGCCATTGCAGTTTAATTCTGCCGTTCACAGCACTTGTAATTGCTCGAATTCAACTGCAGTAATGTTTGATTTCCGTTGCAGCAAGTTTGAATTATTTTGCAGTGGCGGCAGGCCACCCACAGGACGAGAGGGGCGGACGCTTCAAGTCCTCTATGATTGCCTTAGTTGCAGGGGCTTGCAACGCCCTGAATCTCGCCTCCTTCTGGTCATTCCGTTTCATGTGGAGTTGTTGCATGCAGCGGCCTAACACCACGGCGATAGTCCCGCGACTCAAAAGTGACATCGTTAGAAGCCTTGAAGATGCGACGCGCAACTTTTCGGCCCTGCTGAAGCGCGATTTCTGTCATGAGATTGCTCGTAACCCCCGCGACTTCAAGAAACAGGTTCTGCGTCTAATGCGCCGGGAACTTCCTCCGCGCCGAGGCAGACCAAACAGTCCACAAATCGAGGCTGCACTCGCGATGATGCACCAAGGAAAGACCGTGTGCGAAATCCTTCGGGCGCAAGTTCGGGGCCTCGACGAGCTAGACACATACGGGCGAATGCTGGCAGAAAAGGCCCTCCGCCAAGCCCTGATCCGAAGGCGGGGGCCGAGTTCCGGCTAAGAGAGTGGCAGAGCTGGCAGAACAGGCTTTGGCAATCGATTGGTGTTTGCCTATCATTTGCTCGCAGTCCGGGGGCGTGCAACTTCCATCAGCCGACTTGTGTACGCCGCCGTTTCGGAAAGAATAGGTTTGGCTGTGTGGGAATATAGTGCGGAGGTTCGCGGCACTCCCCCTTTGGCACGCGGGGTGGAGGACAGCTCCAAAGTTCGGACTCGAATGCAAGGAATGGCGGTGCGGGAAGAGGTGTACGCCCCAAGCGCCCGGAGCCAGCACATTTCTGGGGCAACCTGGAGGGCAATGGAGGTGTCGGAGCAGCACCTTGCCGTCGAGGGGCTCACTGGAGAGGAGAATTGTGTTGTTTTTCCCAGGGAAGGGGCACATACTCACCCAACTCCGGGACAAAATGGAAATCCCTGCCGAACACCTCTTTAAGCCGATATGACAAGGCAACAGCGGTCGACGAGTGTGGGCAATCGGTCAGGATTCCGGCTAACGACACGCCAGGCGCAGATGACTGCCATGGCCAGTTTCCTGCTGCTGCTCGCCATCGCAACTTTCGTGTCGTACAGGCAGTCCGCACCCCCGCAATTCACTCGGGACCCCACGCCCGGTAGCTGGCGCTGGTTGCTCAAACCCTGGGAGCAGAACACGGCTCTCCGCCCCGCTGTCACCTCGGCCAATCTGAACGCAATTACCCTTGTCTCCCCGCAGGCGGGCTGGGCCGTGGGCTACAACGGCACCATCCTGCACACCACCGACGGGGGCACGAGTTGGCAGCCGCAAACCAGCGGCACAACTACGGCGCTGAATTCCGTTGCGTTTGTCTCCCCGCAGGCGGGCTGGGCGGTGGGCTACGACGGCACCATCCTGCACACCGCCGACGGGGGCACGAGTTGGCAGCCTCAGACCAGCGGCACAACTACGGCGCTGTATTCCGTTGCGTTTGTCTCTTCGCAGGCGGGCTGGGCGGTGGGCCTCAACGGCACCATCCTGCACACCTCCGACGGAGGCACGAGTTGGCAGCTGCAGACCAGCGGCACAACTACGCCGCTGAATTCCGTTGCGTTTGTCTCCCCGCAGGCGGGCTGGGCGGTGGGCTTCAACGGCACCATCCTGCACACCTCCGACGGAGGCACGAGTTGGCAGCCGCAGACCAGCGGCACA
>Ga0187859_10001218_pt1 | contig 16512 bp, 12 predicted proteins | sample June2016WEW_10_1_2_FD_133019 | JGI IMG/M metagenome (GOLD analysis project Ga0187859, IMG submission 133019) | Peatland microbial communities from SPRUCE experiment site at the Marcell Experimental Forest, Minnesota, USA - June2016WEW_10_10 | ecosystem: Environmental > Terrestrial > Soil >...
CCCCACCCTGCTCTTACACCCGGCCCCCCCCCCGTCCCAACCCGCGCTTTGGCGCCCCCCGGGGCTCGTGGTGCTGGTTTTCCCCCCCCCCCCCGCTTGCCCCGTACCCGTTCCGGTGCCTGTGCCGGTGGGGGTACTGGTGGAGCTTCCGAAACAGGCCCAGGCGGATGCGAGGCTCGTGACGGTGACGAGCGACATACCGAAGCGAAACGTATTATTCTTCACGAGCGCACCTCAATCCGTTCTCGAGTCATTAGGTTAGGGGTCGGCGGCTATCCGACGAAGAAATTGTGCTCGTCGTCGCCGAGCGACCGCGCATACTATACCGCAAGCGATGTCGTGTCCTTCACGAACTTCGTGCGCTATCCGGGCTCGATGCGGCGTCGCCCCTATGGGGAGCCACGCGGCTCTTGCATGCCATTTGCCGGTCAAGGCCGGCAGAGCCGCTGACGAGCGCTTTAGGCCGGAATGCTAAACGTGAGCGCGGCGGGACCACGGTTCGGGCTCCGGTTCGAAGCCGCCGAAGCCGCGAGTTTGGTTCGCTTCCGGCGGCACGGTGCCGAACACGCCACTGGATCTTGGAGAAAATAGAATGAATTATCGGAGACTTATCATACGGACCGTGGTCTTGGCCTCGGGCTTGAGCGGCGTTGCGTCGGGGTGCGGCAACGCGAGCCCCGAGGCCCCGGGTCATCCTGCAAATACTTCAAGCAACTCCAGCACGAGCGGTGCCAGTACCAGTTCGTCCAGCCGGGCTTCATCGAGCAGCAGCTCGTCGACGGGCAGTTCCAGCGCCGGCTCGTCCACGCCAACCACGGGGTCGACGGCGGGGCTCGTGGGGCCGTACACGACGAGCGGGAACATGATCCTCGACAAGAACGGCCACGAGCACTTCTTGCGCGGTTTGGATCGACCTTCGCTCGAGTTCTCCTGCGCCGGCAACATCCAGCAACTCGACTACATGGTGATGAATCAGTGGGGCGCGAACGTCGTCCGCCTTCCGCTCAACCAGGACTGCTGGCTCAACGATCCGTCGAACCCGAGCTACGACCCAACGTACCAAGGCCGAGTCGACGATCAGGTGCAATGGGCGCAGGGCGCCGGCATGGACATCATCCTCGATTTGCATTGGTCCGACCAGGGCAGCTACTCGGTCGGCCAGCAGTGCCTGACCGCCAGCGGCAACTGCCAGCAAGACATGGCCGACTCCCACTCGGTCACGTTCTGGCAACAGGTCGCGACCAAGTACGCGAATGTCCCGTATGTCCTTTTCGAGCTCTACAACGAGCCGAAAATCGGCAGCTACATGCCCGCCGAGAGCGATTGGACCACATGGCTCTCGGGGGGCACCTCGAGCGGCTACGCGGTCGTTGGAATGCAGACGCTTTACGACACCGTTCGAAATACCGCGAAAGCGAACAACCCCGTGATCATCGGCGGTCTCAACTGGGCCTACGACTTGACGGGAGTCCCGACCCACGCCGTTCAGGGCACGAACATCATTTACAATACCCACCCCTACCAGGACAAAGGCGACGCCGCGCCCGACGGCTGGGCCACTTCCTTCGGTTTCCTTACGGCCACCTACCCAGTCATCGCGACCGAGTTCGGCAATACGAACTCGTCACAACCCCAATCGTCGCCCCCCGCCGCCACCGACTGCGACAAGACGTTCGACACAAACCTCATCGCGTACATGGGACTGCAGTCCAATCCCTCGCCTTCGCACAGGATGTCGTGGACGGCGTGGGCGTTTTATGAGGCGACCAACGAGTGCACATTTCCGTCGCTCATCTACGACTCGAACGACGACCCGAATGCGCCTGGTCTGGTGGTCCAGGCGGCACTCACGAGTTTCAGCACGACAGGAAGTCCGTGAGGGCTCGGCGAACGGGTGCGCGCGCCGGTGCCACCACGTCGCAGGCGATGTAGCCGCGATCGACATCGTGGCTCGACGGTTACGGGATCGGTGACTTTGCCGATCGTCTATTCTGAGGTTTCGCGATGAGCATTCTCTCCAAGCTCTTCGCCCCCGCCACGAAGACCACGAGGACGGAGATTGATTCATCATCGACGACGACGCTGTCGAGCGCCGGCGACGAGGGGCCAACGATGAGACGACCACCGAACGACGGCCGTGCGCCCCCCGCGGAACGACCGAGCTCGGTCACGCAGGAAGCGAAGCCTCCCGCTCCCCCGCCCGCGCGTCCGGACGCGAGTTCTGGAAAGCCCGGCCCGACGCGAGGTGTGCCGCCGGCGCGGCCTCCAGCGTCGCCGGCCATGCCGCCCGGTCCGCCTCCGGGGTCGACCTTCTCAAAACCGGCTGTGGCACCCCCGCCGACGGCGGCTACGCCTGCTGTGGTCGTGACGCGCGTGATTGACGTAGGCGGCAATCCGGCGCAACGCTCGCGTCCGCCCATGCCTCCGATCGTCATCGGCCCTCCTCCGGTCGCGTCGCCGGCCGGATCGAAGTCTCAACCGGCAGCGCTTTCGGCGGAACCGCCCAAAGGAGGTCCCGCGGATCCGCGGCCCCAGGCACCGGCGGTTCCGGAGCCGCAGCGAGTCCCTACCGCTGGATTGTCGGGCGCAGCGACGACGTCGGAGACTGCGCGCCCGGTCGCCCCTGGGCCGGGCGCAGCGGTGGCGTTGGAGACGGCGCGTGCGGTCACGCCTGGGCCGGGCGCAGCGACGGCGTTGGAGACGGCGCGTGCGGTCACGCTTGGGCCGGGCGCAGCGACGGCGTCGGAGACGGCGCGCGCGGTCGCGCCTGGGCCGGGCGCAGCGGCGGCGTCGGAGACGGCGCGCGCGGTCGGCGCTGGGCCCATGCGGGCGCCGGCGGCCGAGCCGGCTCGGAGCTCGACGGCGGACTCTCCGCGCGTTGCCCCTCAAGACTCCGCGCCCAAGCCCTTGCCCGAACCGGCGGGTAGCGTCCCCACGGCGTCGGCCGGTGTGCCCCCGTCGACCCGCGACGATCCACCCGAGTACCCGTCCAAACCCAACGGCGCGCGCGAGTCCATCGCCGACACGTTCGAGCGTCTGCTCAGCACCGAGGACGTCGAGGCTCGCTTGGACTTGCTCGAGCAACCTTCGGCTTCCGTCCCGGCGCCCGGGGTGGCCCCGACCGATCTGTCGGAGGTGCGCTCGCTCTTCGCGGAGCTCGCCGCCAACCACGTCCGCCCTGTCCGAGATTTCATGATGGACGTGCGGTGGGGCGATGCAACCGTGGACTGGGTCGCGATCTGCGAGCCCGCTTTGCGGTCGCTCTCTCGGGCGGCCGACACGCTCGACCTCGGCGAAGTTCGACTGGCACTCGATCGCTTCAGCGACGCGCTCGGCTCGATTCAGTCCGACCCGGCGCGGACCGTGTCCGGCGAGCGGCGCCAACGACTGCTCGCCCGCTACGAGAACCTCAGTCGCGTGATGCCGCAGGCGTTCGCGCTCGAACTCGACCGGACGCAGCGCGAATCGGTCATCTTGCAATCGCTTTTGCTGCAGGTCCCCGGCGTCAAGAAGATCACCATCGACAAAATGATCGCAGCGGGGCTCTCGACGCTCGAGGCGATGTTTCTGGCGACGCCGGCGGACATCGTCGCCACGACCGGGATGGACGGATCGCTCGCGCAGCGAATCGTCGATCGGTTTCGTGCGCACCGAGACCAAGTCCAGGCCACGGTTCCGGACGCGACACGCGGGGGCGAACGAGATCGGATCGCGGAGCTCACGGCGCGACTGCGGCGCGAACACGACGAGTACGAGCGTCTGGCACAGGCGTGGTCCTCCGACGCGTCCGACAGGAAGCGGCAAATCCGCAAGGCGCGCGCCCAGACGCTGCTCGACATCCAGGTGGGGCTTGCGCGTCTGGGCGAAGTCGATCGGCTCGCGCGCATCGAGCGCTTGCCGTTCGATGCCAAGCTCGACGAGCTCGAGTCGTTCCTCGAAGAAGCGTCCGACAAATACGCCGTGCAGCCATGAGGCGAACACGAGAGCGCAACGCAACGTGGAGTGAGCCATGCCCGAACTGACCGCCGACGTCGTTCTCAAGAAACTCAAGATTGGCGAGAAGGTCGAGCGCGCCGATCTCCGTGGTCTCGTCTTGTCGCGAGCCTTGCTCGAAGGCGCGAGCTTCCGTCGTTGCGACCTCGACGGCGCGAACCTCGAGGGGGCCAGGCTCGCCCGGGCGCTCTTCAAGAACGCGAGCTTGCGCGAGGCCTTCCTGGCCGGCGCCGATCTGCGCGAAGCGAATCTCGAGAGCGCCGATCTCGAAGGGGCCAACTTGCAAGGCGCGAAGCTCAACGGAGCGAACCTGAGCCGCGCGAACCTCGAGGGAGCGAACCTTCAGGGAGCGGACCTGTCGGGCGCGCGGCTGACGCACGCACAACTCGAGTCGGCGATGCTCGGCGGTGCCCGCCTCGTGGGCGCGCAGCTGGCGCACGCGGGGTTGAGCGAGACCGACATGACGACGGCGAAGCTCGACGACGCCGACCTCACGAGCGCCGACCTGTCGGGCGCCACCCTCGAGGAGGCGAGTCTCGCCCGCGCGCAGCTCCGCGAGGCGCAGCTCGACGGGGCGATCCTGACCCGAGCCGACCTGACGGGTGCGGACTTGCGGCGCGCAAAGCTCGAGGGTGCGCGTCTCGAGGGAGCGATCCTGACCGGAGCGCATGTCCACGGCTTGGTCGGCACGGGCGAGCCGGTCTCCGGCGTTCGCGCCGACTACCTCGACGACAGCATCGACGCATCCGGCACGAGCAAGGTCACGGGGGACGGCATATTCGCGCTGCTCTCCGGCAAAGTGATCGTGTCGTCGGTGGGCCCCGCCAACAAGCGTTTCTTCGGGCGAGGCGACATCTTGCGCAATGCGCACCTCGAGTTCGACGCAGGGGCTTCGGTCGAGATTGAGAGCTTGTTCGAGCACTGCACGATCGCGCTCGGCGAGGCGACCGAGCTCGTCGTCGGCAAAGGTGGCGTCCTTTCCGGCTGCCAGATCATGGGGCCGGGACGGGTCACGATTCACGGCAAGTTCGTCGAGCAGGAGAGTCCGGGCATCGCGGGGGCGACGCAGGTCGTCGTCACCGCCGGGGGCTCGATGGTTGGCGCCGTGGAGCAACCGGCCGGCTTGACCCGGTTTGGCTTCGAGCCCGGCTGCGTGCTTCGCGTAAAAATTCAGCCATTCAAGACGGAAAGACACACGAACAGCGGGAGGCCGCGATGACGGATCCGACAAGCGATCGGAAGACCACGGTGGAAGAAGGGACTCAGTTCAAAGGGTCGCTTTCCTCGAAATGTCCAGTCGAAGTGAAAGGGCGTATCGAAGGCGACCTGACGGCACCGTCTCTTTTCGTGAGCCCCACCGGGGCGGTGCACGGGCGCGTGAAGGTCGGCGAGATTCGGTCGCAAGGCGAGATCGCGGGCGAGTTCGACGCCAACATCGTGCAGCTCTCCGGGACCGTGAAAGACAACACCATTGTCCGAGCCAAATCGCTCGAAGTGAAGTTGTCGTCGCAGGATGGCAAAATGCAGGTCGTCTTCGGTGAATGCAGCCTCGAAATCGGCGCCGATCCGACACAGGCGGAGGCTGTCGCACGTCCGCCCGAGCCGCCGGCGCCCAAAGCGACGAGCGTGCGACCGCCGGTCGGCCCGAACGGCGCGTAGTCGCGCGGGTCGCGGTCGGGGACGCCGATTCTCCCAGGATGTTTCCGTGACGCCGGTGTGGCGGCGCCGCGAGTTTTGCGTTTCGTCGGTGTGATGAAACCGGAATGACACGCGTGGTCGTGCATCCTGCCCGACCCCACTTGGGGCGGAGGTCGGGTGGAGACGATCGAGGGCAGAGGGCTCGTGCCCGGGACGCTGGTCGCGGGCGCCTATCGCATCGTTCGGCCGCTCGCCGAGGGCGGGATGGGCGTGGTCTACGAGGTCGAGCAAGTCGCCACAACCGCCCGCCGCGCGCTCAAGGTGATGCACGGACGATTTGCTGCGGACGCGACGCTCAGGGCGCGGTTCGTGCGCGAGGCGCGCCTCGCGGCGTCGATTTCGAGCGACCACGTCGCGCAGGTATTGGACGCCGGTCAGGACGAAGCGAGCGGTGCACTCTTCATCGTGATGGAGCTGCTCGACGGCGTGACGCTGGGCCGCGAAATCCGTCAGAGCGGAGCGTTCGGGTGGACTTCGGCGCTCATGATTCTGGGCCAGATTGCCCACGCGTTGGGGGCGGCGCATGCACGCGGCATCGTCCATCGTGACCTCAAGCCCGGCAACGTGGTCCTCACGCGATCGCGCCACGCTGCACTGCCGTTGACCGTCAAGCTGCTCGACTTCGGGATCGCCAAGGCGCTTGCCGACGTTTCCGTCGAGGCTACGGGGGTCGTGGTCGGTACGCCCGCGTGGATGGCTCCGGAGCAGACGACGGCCGGTGCGCCAATTGGCCCCCAAGCGGACGTTTGGTCGTTCGGGCTTCTCACGTTCATGGTTTTGACCGGGCACCACTACTTTCCGAGCGGCAACACCAAGCTCGCGGCGACCGCGGCAGTGCTCCGCGAGGTCGTTCTGGATCCGCTCCTGCCGCCGTCGGACCGGGCTCGAGAGCTTGGCCTCGCCGGTCGCTTGCCTGACGGCTTTGACGGATGGTTTGCGCGGTGCGTCGACCGGTTGCCGGAACGTCGGTATGCCGGTGCGCTCGCCGCGTACGATGCGCTCGCGCTGTTGCCGGCGCCCGAGCCGTCGGCGCCCATCGCCGCTTGGCAAGATCGTCCAGCACGGCGGGCCATGACGGTCGACGTAGCCACGGCGGTCGAGGTCCCCTCCCAGTCGCGCTCGCTCGCTCCCTCCGTGCCGACGCACGCGGCGTCGACGCTCAGCGCGCCCCGTCCGCCCGGCGCGCCGCGGCGTCGAGCGGCCGGTTTTCTGGGCACGGTCGCGGTAACGATGGGGGTCGTCGTCCTGTCGGTCGCCTGGCGCTTCCGGCCGCGAGACCTGCCGACCGTATCGCTCTCCATGCCGTGGACGTTCGACGGGGCCGGTTCCGTCTTGCGGATCCACGGCTCGAACACGATCGGCAGCGAGCTCGCGCCTGCGCTGGCCGAGGCCTTTCTGCAGCGCAAGACGGGCGCCTCCGCGATCGTCCGAAGGCGAACGGCGCCCGACGAGATGGTCGTCGAAGCTCGCAACGGCGAACGCACGATCGATGCGGTCGAGATCTCCGCGCATGGAACGGCCACTGCCTTTGCAGACCTCGCATCGGCGAGGTGTGACATCGGAATGGCGTCGCGCCGCATTCGGCCCGAGGAGGTCGCGGCGCTCGCGCGATGGGGCGACATGGCGGCGGCCGCGAGCGAGCATGTCATCGCGCTCGATGGGATTGCGGTGATCGTCAACTCCAAAAACGTCGTTTCGGCGCTGACCAAGCGGCAGATCGGCGACATCTTTACGGGCGAAATCCGGATCTGGTCCGACGTGGGCGGGAGCGTCGTGCCGATCGCCGTGCACGCGCGCGACGACAGGTCCGGCACGTTCGACACGTTCAAGCAGCTGGTCGTCGGCGCAGCCGCTTTGACCGAACGCGCGGTCCGGCACGAATCGAGCGAGGAGCTGTCCGATGCGGTCGCCGCCGACGAGGGGGCCATCGGGTTCATCGGGCTTCCGTACGTCCGGAGTGCGAAAGCGGTCATGGTGAAAGACGGATCCTCGCCGCCGCTCGTACCGTCGCGCATGACCGTGTCGACGGAGAGCTATCCGCTGGCTCGGCGGCTCTATCTCTATCTTCCGATCGTCGCATCCACGGTCGCACACGACTTTGTCGACTTCGCTCAATCGGCGGAAGGGCAGCGCATCGCGCAGGCGACCGGTTTCGTCGACCTGCGTCCGACGTGCGACTCGACCCCGCCCGAGTGCACGTCGTGCCCGCGCGAATATCGGGACACGGTTCGTGGCGCGTGCCGCGTGTCGTTGGATTTCCGGTTCAATCAGGACAACGACCGGCTCGACGCGCGTGCGCTCGCCGACGTGCAGCGTGTCGTCGCGATGATGGATCACCCCGACTTGGCCGGGCGGTCCGTTCTGCTTTTGGGTTTCTCCGACGCGTTCGCCGCTCGCACCGATGCGTCTGCGGTTGCGCAAGAGCGCGCCGAGGCGGTCGCTTCTCAGTTGCGCGCACGCGGGCTTCGCGTGGGCGTCGTGCGCGGCTTCGGCGCGACGGTACGTTCCCCCGGCGATCGCAGTCCCCCGGGGGGCGATTCCGATGCGACCGAGCGCGTCGAAGTGTGGATGCAGTAGCTTACGCGGGCTCGACGTCGAGTCTGGCGACCGCCAGGGAGCGGGCTTCCGCGACGAGCGCGGGGACTGCAGGGGGTCGAACGCTTGCGAGCGGCGCGGAGTCGATCCAGCGTTCGAGATCGCCGAGAGCGCGCGCCGCCAAAGCCTCGTAGCGGTCGCGCTTCTTCACGCGCCGGTCGGGCAAGGGGGGCACCCACGCCCACGTGACGTTCGAGGGTTGGTAGTCGTCGGTTGCTCGCGCGAGATGCGACAGAAGGCCGCCGAGCGCGGTCGTGGGTGGCGGCGGCGTGACGACGAGTCCCCGGAGCGACTGAGCGAGCATCACGGCGCATACGAAGCCCGACGCGCAACTCTCGACGTATCCCTCGACGCCAGTGATTTGCCCGGCCAGGAATACGGCGGGCAGCATCCGGATTTGCATCCGTTCGTCGAGTGTGCGCGGAGCGTCGACGAAGGTGTTGCGGTGGACGCTGCCGTAGCGCAGAAATTCGGCCGATTCGAGGCCCGGGATCCCGCGCAGCACGCGAGCCTGCTCGGGCCAGGTCATCCGCGTCTGAAAGCCCACCAAGTTGTACGCGGTCGCCGCGACGTCTTCGGGGCGCAACTGGACGACGGCGAACGGGCGGTGACCGGTGCGAGGGTCGGTCAATCCCACCGGCTTCATGGGGCCGAACGCCAGGGTCATTTCGCCGCGCGATGCCATGACTTCGATCGGCAGGCACCCCTCGAAGTACCGGACGTCCTCGAACGTGCGCGGTTCGACTTTCTGAGCGTTCCCGAGTTCCCGCGCGAACGCGCGGTACTGCGCCTCGTCCATCGGACAGTTGACATACGCCTCGTCGGCCCCAAGCTCGACTCCCTTGCCGTACCGCGACTGTTTGAACACCCGCGTCCAGTCGATCGACTCGGCGCTCACGATGGGAGCAATCGCGTCGTAATACGCCAGGTGCTCGCTGCCGATCGCGCGCGCGAGGTCCGCGGCCAGATCGTCGCCGGTGAGCGGTCCGGTCGCGAGGACTACCGGCGCTTCGGTCGGGTCCGGGATCGAATGCACCACCCGCCGATCGATCGTGATGCGTCGATGGGCTTGCAGCCGGCCGGTGATCGTCTCCGAAAACGCGTCGCGATCGACCGCCAGAGCGCCCCCGGCAGGGACGCGGGTGATGTCGGCACACGCGAGAACGAGCGATCCCGCACGCCTGAGCTCCTCTTTGAGCAGTCCGACGGCGTTGGACAGCGAGGCGCCTCGCAAGGAATTGGAGCACACGAGCTCGCAAAATGCGTCGGTCGACTGCGCGGCAGTCCGCGAGTGCGGCTTCTGCTCGACCAGTCGCACCTCGCACCCGCGCTCGGCGAGCTGCCATGCCGCCTCGCAGCCGGCGAGCCCGGCGCCGACGATGGTGACCCCGGGCATGCGAGCCGCCTAGCATGGGGCTGCGTCAGGGGCATGGGCCGGGGCGGGCGCTCGATCGGCCGGCGCGTCGAGCGCTTGCGTCCGGGCCCACCCGTCCGCGATCGGCGTGAGCGCCTTCACACGTCGCCGAAGCCGGGGCCAGGCGGTGCGCTGCCGCCGGCGGCCGTCAACGTCTGCTCCCGGAGCAGCTTGAGCGAAGCGTGCGGCGCGAACCCCTGCGGCATGGCCGCGATGGCCGCGTCCGCGTCCGCGACTCGCCCTTCGAGTAGAAAGCCGAACGCCAACAGTTGAAGCGCTTCGGCGCGAACCGGCGCAGTCTTGGCCCCGAGAGCCACCGGCCGCGCGATCTCGACGATGCGCGTCGCGTTCTTGGTTTCCAGCGCGGCATAAGCTCGTTCGAGGCCGGCGCGCATCGGTGCGTCGTGCTCGTTCGCGGCGAGATCCTTGAGGCCGCGCCAGTTGGTGGCGACAAACGACGTCGCGAGCAGGGTCGTCCACCATGACTGCATGACCAGGGCCAGCCCCACCGCCCCGAGGGCGCACGCGATCGACACGATCCGGGCCGGCCGTTCGCCGCGGCCTCCGGTGAGCGCATTGAGCACCTGCGTCAAGACGTTGCCTCCGTCGAGCGGAAGCATCGGAAGCAGATTCAGAATCCCCCATCCGATGTTGATCCAGATCAGGGTTCCGAAGACGAACGCGCCGAACTCTCCCGGAAATACGTGGCCGTCGAGCGCTCGGTGGAGCAGCACCGCGACACCGCCCAGCGCGAACCCGGCCGCCGGTCCCGCAAGACTGATCGCGATGCGCTGTGCCACGCTGAGCGCACGTGACTTGGCCCACGATGTCGTGCCCCCCATGCCGTGAAGCTGGATGCGCGGTTCGAGTCCGAACGCGATACCCATTCCGGCGTGACCGAGCTCGTGCAGGAGCACGGAACCGAGCATGATGGCGACCCAGGCGCCGATCCGGGTCGCGTTGAAGTGATCGAGGTCGGGGCCCAGCAAAACCGCGACGACGAAGAACCAGGGGAGAACGTCGACGGGAATCTTGCCGATCCTGAAATGGAGCACCATGAGTCGGCACCGCTTGCTAGCGTCTTGCGAGCGTATAGCGTGTCATGACCGGCTCCGGCGCGCGAGGCGTCCCGCGGCCAATCGTGGTAGCTTTCACGGTCTTCCCGTGACCCACGATCACGATCTCGAACGCTTCCTGGCCTTTGTTCGCCGCGAGCTCGGGGCAACAGAAGCAGTCGTGCTGGACCAGGCGCCGATGGAGCCCGCCGCCGAGGCTCGCCATCTTTGCTGCGAGCTGCCCGACGGCCGCTTCGTCATCGCGCGCTTCGACGTCACCGTGACCGAGCCCGCATCCAAGCAGCGGCGCCTCGAGATGCTCGCGAGCACGTTTGGCGACTTGGCCGAAGAAGGCAAAGCGGGTCGTTCGTCGCGGCCGCCGGCTGCTCGTTCGCTCCAGGAGGAGCTGAAATCCGTCAGCGCTCGCGCCGGCGCGGTCAACGCACTGGTCATCGACGCCAATTCGCCGGTCCTGTGGGGCGCGGCGCGTCCTGACGGGCTCGGGTCCGAATGGCCGGTCGCCGGCGGCGAGGGCGAACTGCCCGATGCCGCGCCCGATACGGCCCGCGTCGCGCTCGTGTCGCGCGCCGCGCTCAAGAGGGTGCTTGCCGTCGCCGACATCGCTGGGTTGAGAAAAGGCAGACACGTGCGGCACGTCGAACGCGACGGGCCGGAAGCGTTCGCGGCGCATTCGTTCGCGGGCATCTACCTGCTCATCCTGGCCTTCGAGGCGCCATTCGACGAGCTTCGCGCCGAGCGAGCCATCATCGAGTCGCTGCCGCGGATCGAGCAGCTCGTTCTCGCGCTGCCGCCGCTCGACCCCTCCCCAGTCGCCGGCGCGGCGGTCATCGCAATGCGGCGCCGGCGTTCCCGGTAGGGTCCAGGTCGAGGTCGCGGTCGGGGTCGAGGTGTCGAGGTCGTCGGGGTCGAGGTGTCGCGGTCGGGGTCGAGGTGTCGCGGTCGGGGTCGCGGTTGTCGCGGTCGAGGTCGCGGTCGCCTTCACAGCAGCAGTGTGCGCGCGATCACCGAGCGCTGAATCTCACTCGTGCCCTCGTAGATTGTGGTCACGCGCGCGTCGCGCAGGTGCCGCTCGGCCGCGAACTCGCGCATGTAGCCGTAGCCGCCGTGAATCTGGACCGCTTCGTTGCAGACACGGATGGCGGCCTCACTCGCAAAGAGCTTCGCCATCGACGCCTCGCGCGTGTACGGCTGCCCTGCGCGTTTCAGGAACGCGGCGCGCGCCATCAGGAGACGCGCGGCGTCGATCTGCGTGCGCATGTCGGAAATTTTGCCCCCGATCGCCTGGTGTTCGCCGATGGGCACCCCAAAGGCGCTCCGCGTTTTTGCCCACGCGATGCTCTCGTCGAGCGCTGCGCCGGCGATTCCGAGCGCCTGGGCCGCGATGCCAATCCGGCCGCCGTCAAGGGCCGCCATCGCGATCCTGAATCCGCCGTTCAGGTCGCCGAGCAGAGCGTCGCCGGACACGCGGCAGGCGTCGAACTGAAGGGCAACCGTATTCGATGCGCGGATGCCCATCTTGTCCTCCGCCCGGCCCACCTTGAGGCCTGGCGTCGATCCCTCCACGAGAAAGCACGACAAGCCTTTCGCGCCGGCCGCCGTCGGCGCAGTGCGTGCCCAGACGAGCAGGACGCCGGCATGACCCCCGCCGGTGATCCACTGTTTGGCTCCGTCGAGGATCCAATCGCCGCCGTCGCGCGTCGCCATGGTTCGCAGCCCGGCCGGGTCGCTGCCGGCGTCTGGCTCGCTCAGCGCAAAGCTGCCGAGCACATGCTCGCCGCTCGCGAGCTTCGGCAGGTGCCGGCTTTTTTGTCCGTCGGTTCCGAAGCGAGCGATCGTCTCGCCCACCATGTTGGTTACGCTCATCATCACCGCGCAGGACGCGCACGCGCGCGCGATTTGCTCGACCGCGAGGGCGAACGCCACCGCGCCCGCGTCGGCCCCGCCGTACTCGTGCGGGACGTTGATGCTCATCAGCCCAATCTCGGAGAGTCCGCGCAAGACGTCGCTCGGGAAGCGCTCGGTCGCATCCAGATCGCTTGCCTGGGGCGCTATCACGCGGTTCGCGAATTCGTGCGCGGTCTGTTGCACGAGCGCTTCGATCTCGCTCGGATCCATGTCCATGAACGACCTCCGACGCGTCTTTCGAGACGCTGCTTCAGGTGGAGAAACTCCAATCAGAGGGTGAAGCAAACTTGCGCCGGCCAGCCGCCGTTGTGAGGGGAGCCGTTTCAGCCAGCGGAAACTCGAGTCAGAGGCTGACGCTGACTTTCGCCGGCCAGCCGCCGGGTGAAGGAAGCCCTTTCATCTTCTCGAGCACGCGCACCACGCAGTCGGCTTCTTCGTCACCATCCTTTCCGCTCCCCGCAACGCCCGCTGCGAGGACCTTACCGCCGGGTCCGACGTACAGGGTGGCGCGCAAGGCACCGCCTTCCGTCGTCTTGCATCGACGGATCGCGTCCGCATGCCGGGCGATTGCGGCATCCACTTTGTCGGCATTCCAGTCGGTCGGCGGCCGCGTCGATTGGAGCGGCAGCTCCATGCCGTAATGCACCTCGGCCTCGCCGCCGTCGGGTTTTGGAAACCGTCCCCCCATCACCGCATCGATCAAGCACTTCTCGGTCGCACGATCCCCGAGATCGCTTTCCTCGAGATACGCCCATTTCGGGCCGCCCGCCTCGCTAATGCGGACGAATATTTTCACGCTGCCCGAAATCATTTCCACTCGATCGAGCGCGGCCTTCTGGCATTCGGTGAACGGGTCGGCGAGAGCATGGAACGCGCGCTTGACCGCGCCCGGGTCGATGCTTCCGAGTTCGCTCTTCATTTGCAGCGCTGGTTTTGGCGCGGAGGCCGTTTCGTGCGTCGGTGCCGGTTCATTCGCCGGCGGTTTCCCGCCGCACGCAACGAGCACGGTGAGCGTTGCCGCGGGCCATAAGGGCATGGGCTTGTGCATGAGCCCCACACTAGTGGGCCACCGGCGGCTTTTCACGAGCTGAACGTGATCGGGCTTGCCCCGCAAACCGCGGGTTCCTGCTGGGGAGTTCGAGGGGAGCGGCATTTCGCTCCCCTCGACGCGTCGCGGGTGCCGGTACGGCGAGAGTGGAGCCGAGCGAGTGAAGCGCGCAAGGTGAACGGACTTGGCCAAACGAACCGCGCGTTCCTGCTGGGGAGCTCGAGGGGAGCGGCATTTCGCTCCCCTCGACGTGTTGCGGGTGCCGGTACGGCGAGAGTGGAGCCGATGGAGCCGAGCGAGCGAAGCGCGCAAGGTGAACGGACTGGCCAACGAGCCGCGCGTTCCTGCTGGGGAGCTCGAGGGGAGCGGCATTTCGCTCCCCTCGACGTGTCGCGGGTGCCGGTACGGCGAGAGTGGAGCCGAGCGAGCGAAGCGAGTCGAGGCGGAGCGAAGCGCTCAGGGTGATCGTGGTTTCGTTAACGTAACAAACCCGAACTAATCACGATGCGTTGGATTTCGCTCGTGCCCTCGTAAATCTCCGTGATGCGCGCGTCGCGGTAATGCCGCTCCAGGGGAAACTCGGTCGAGTAGCCGTAGCCTCCGTGAATCTGAATGGCCTTGTGCGTGACCCGGGTCGCCATCTCACTCGCGTAGAGCTTCGCGATCGAGCTTTCCATCGTATGGCGGACGCCACGGTCCTTCATCCAAGCCGCCCGCCAAGCGAGCAGACGCGCGGCCTCGATCTGGGTCGCCATGTCGGAGATCATGAACTGGATCGCTTGGTGCTGCGCGATTGGTACACCGAAGCTCTTGCGCTCCTTGGCGTACGCCACGCTGCGTTCGAACGCCGCGCGTGCGATCCCGATGGCCTGACAGGCGATCCCGATCCGCCCTCCGTCGAGGGTGGCCATCGCGACCTTGAACCCCTCGTGCACGGGGCCGACGACGTTGATGTCGGGCACGGCACAGTTGTCGAAGAACACCGTGCACGACTGGGCCGCGTGGATGCCGAGCTTGTGGTCCGGCGCATTCTGCGTGTATCCGGGGGTGCCCCGCTCGACGAGAAACGCCGTGTGATGGGCCCGCGCTCCTCGCTCCGAAATGGCGAAAACGAGAATCCAGTCGGCGTGGGGCCCGTTGGTGATCCAATTCTTCGCGCCGTTGAGGACCCAGCCGCCGCTCGTCTTCTCGGCTGTCGTGACCATGGTCTGCGCGTCCGATCCGCTCATCGGCTCGGTCAGACCGAAACAGCCGATCTGAGTTCCTCGGGCGACGGGAGCGAGCACACGCGCCTTTTGCTCGTCCGTGCCGAACTTGTAGATCGGGTCGCAGAAGAGCGAGTTGTTGACGCTCATGATGACGCCGCAGCTCGCACACGCGGCGCTCACCTCCTCCATCGCCAGCGCGTAGCTGAGCGCGCCCATTCCTGCGCCGCCGTGCTCGACGGGGATGGCTACGCCCATCAGGCCGAGTTTGCCCATCTGTTCGATGATTTCGGCTGGCCACCGGCTCGTCTTGTCGAGCTCGGCCGCCTTGGGAGCGATCTCGCGTGAAGCGAAGTCGCGAGTGGCCTCGCGGATGAGAACCTGATCCTCGGTGAGCGAGAACTCCATGGCTGTACCGCCCCATGGTAGCCTTATCCGCGAATTCATGCGCAAATCGGCCTTTATGACGGCGCCGGATGCCGTTGCGAAAGGACGATGATGAGCGTGACGGCGCGTCTTCTGATCTCGGGCGCATGGGCGATCGCGCTCTTCGCGTCGACACCCGCCGGCGCCCAGGCGGGCGGCTTCGCGCTCGATCGCTTCAACCCCTCCGAGCGCGGCAGCGATTGGTTCGAGCTCGACTCGCTCGACCTGCGGGACAACGTCCGCGAAGCCGTGGGCGTCGTCGGCGATTTCGCGTACCTGCCGCTGGTCATCTACAATTCCGATGGGTCGATACGAGACAAACTCGTCCAGGAGCAGGTTTTCCTGCACGTGGGCGTGAGCATGGTGTTTCTCGACCGACTCCGTCTGGCCCTCAATTTTCCTGTTGCTCTGTACGCGACCGGTCAGTCGGGCACGCTGGACGGCGTCGCGTACACCGCGCCCGGCCCGTTCAGCGTCGGCGATCTGCGCATCGGTGCCGACCTGCGGCTCGCCGGGGCGTACGGCGACCCGTTTCGACTCGCGGTCGGCGTTCAGGTCTTTGCGCCCATCGGATCTCGGAGCGATTACGCAAGCGACAGCACCACCCGTGTGCAGCCACGGCTGATGGCGGCCGGCGACGTGGGCATTTTTGCCTACGCGGTTCAGGCTGGCTTTCTCTACAGCTCGCTCACCGATTCCTTCGGGGGTTCGGCGCTTGGCAGCCAACTCAATTTCGGCGCTTCGATGGGCTTGTTTGCGTTCCATCACGCCTTGCTCATCGGCCCCGAGGTGTATGGGGGCACGACCGTTTCCGAGAGCGATCTGATCTTCAAGACGGCCACGACGCCCCTCGAGGGCATTCTTGGAGCGCACGTGCGAGTCGCTCCCGGCTTTCACTTCGGGCTTGGCGGGGGCGCAGGACTGACCCGGGGATTTGGTGCGCCCGCCGCACGGGCGCTTGCGCTCATCGAGTGGGCTCCGGACGTGGAGAAACCCCCGCCGGATCGCGACGGCGACGGCATCCCCGACGCGGAAGACGCGTGCCCGGACGTCAAAGGGGTCAGGACCGACGACCCCAAGACCAACGGCTGCCCGCCGGATCGCGACGGCGACGGCATCCCGGACGCGGAAGACGCGTGCCCGGACGTCAAA
>Ga0187859_10001224_pt1 | contig 16481 bp, 12 predicted proteins | sample June2016WEW_10_1_2_FD_133019 | JGI IMG/M metagenome (GOLD analysis project Ga0187859, IMG submission 133019) | Peatland microbial communities from SPRUCE experiment site at the Marcell Experimental Forest, Minnesota, USA - June2016WEW_10_10 | ecosystem: Environmental > Terrestrial > Soil >...
CGAAGGCGGGTTCCTCTTATTGCCCTCGGCTTGCGGCAGCAGCCCAGCCAGTTCCCGCAGTTGTGCCGCCGACATCACGCTCATCCGGTCGAACACCGCGTCTACCAGGACGTTCCCCTGGTAGAACAGCACGCGGCTATTCAGATAAGCCCCCGCGTCGCCAATCGTTTCCGCGTGCATTTCCTCGGACACGTAATAGGTGAAGGCCCCATACGCGCCGCTGGCATCGTCAAACACCGCCGCCTTGACGGTCAGATTGCGGCCGTCGTCACGCGTATAGGAGGCCGTTTCCAAACGCACGAAGCCGTACTCCTTCAGAACGTCGCCATTGGCCGCATCGGCGGTGGCCGGATCGTCGCTCCGCACGCCGCCGCCCTTTATCTGCCAACCGGCAAATTCGTTGGGGAGGATTGGGGCGGAAGCAGGGGTTGGAGAGGCCGATTTCGGAGATGGAGGGAGAGCCGTCGGCTCGGCGGTAAGGACCGCAGCACAAACAATGAAGGATACGAAGACCGCGGAAACCCGTTGCCACAATGTCATGCGGGGAAAGCCCATCGGTGCTATCGGATTAGACTACCGGCAGCCCGAGAAAGTTTCCACCATGACCATGGAGGGACGGGCGTCCTCGCCCGTCCAAGTCGAGCGCAACCAGGGGCATCGAGTCGAGGGATTCTTTATTGCGACGTTTCGGTGAACGTCACCACCGGATGCCCGAGCCCGTACGGTCCTTCCGCGGTCACATGCACGGCACCAGCGCTCGCAGGCAAGGTCAGCACCACCGAGGCAACTCCCGAGGTATTCGTGGTCACCAGCCGACTCGATAGCGTTCCCGAGTCGGCCGTGAAAAATATGTCAGCGCCCGCTCCCGAGGTTCCACCCGATTTCCCTGGCGCTAAAGTGACGGAAAGGGTGAGATTCGTGCCCGGCGCCCCGCTCTGATTGTTTCCCTGCTCGCTAAGCAAGGCGGGAGGATTGCCCACCAAAATGTATCCCTCTTGCAGTTGGGCAACGCCAGCATTATCGGTGCCGGGAACGCTGTAGTGATAGAAACCAGGAGTCTTGCCGGCCGTCACCGTGATGGTTCCGTTTTGCCCGGAAGTGACCGTGCCTTGTGTGACGGCCAGAGTGATCCCCGCAGCCGCCTGCGGAGTTCCCAGCGTCACCGTTCCTGTACCGGAAACAATCTTCGGAGAAAGCGTCACCGTGCCGCCCGCCGCAACCATCACCGTGTCGGGATTCAGATCCCACTCCACGCCCGGCAGTTTCGTCGAACCCGTGATCACCAGCAGCGTCGCCGTGTAGGGAGCAAGCGTCATGCTCGAGGACCATGCCTGCGTGGACGAGGCCACAATTGCCGTCGGATTCTTCGGCCCCAGCGTGTATGTAGTGACCTGCGACGGGGTGAAACCATTGATCGCAAACTGTGCGGCGAGCGTGGTGGAAGGAGCCTTATTCAGCACCATCACGGTCAGAGTCGTGCCTGCGGCGTTGATCGCCGCGTAGCTGCTGACCAAGCCCGCGCTCGCGTTGTTCGTCGCCGACACCGACGTGGTGGCAAAGCCGTCATGCTTTCCGTCGTAGTTGGTGTAGAGTTTCAAGCCCAGGTAGTTCGGGTTCCCCGGAACGGGCGCGGTCCAGCGCGAAGCAAGGTAAGTGCGTTCGCGTCCCAGAATGCCGTAGGCGTCGGCATCCGAAAGGGCGGTCGAGTAATCCGACTCACCCGCGATGGCGGCATTCCACTCGGTAATACTTAAGGGCGTGCCGGGATAGATCATGTTGGCAATGGCGCGCATGCGCGGAATGCGGAACGGAATCGTCTTCTTCGGCTGAATGAGGGTTGTCCACTTCTGATCGATATCGCTGCCCACGCTGACGTAAGTCGGATCCCAGTAGTCGCGGAAGATGCGCAGCGCCAGGGCACGCTTCTGGGCCAGCGTGTAGCTGGAAGTATCGGGCGTGTCGGGATAGGCGTGAAGATCGAACACGTCGAGTGAGCGCGTGCCCGCGACCTGGTCCTGCCAATAGACTTCGTTCAGCCACCAGGGGATAAAATCGTTCCCGGCATGAGCGCCCTTGTCGTTGCCGTTAGCGCCGTTCCAGTAAAACCACCAGCAGCAAGTGATGGGACCGAAGCGGATGGCTGCCGGGTCCCAGCCTTTGAGCGCGCGGCTTTCGGCAATAAACGTGTCGCGCAGTTCGTCGTACGCCGAAGGCAGCGGATGCACGTCACGATGCGTACTGCCCCAGATTTCGATCTCGTTATCCATGTCGTAAAAATGCGGAGCGCTGCCAAAAGCCTTGGCCAGAACCGCCGCCCACTGGTTGCGATAGACGCTGTTGGGTGGATCGCTATTCCCGGGCTGATCGAGCAGAGGGAAATACGCGTCGTTGAGATTGGCGGTGAGGTAAGTGGGGTTGTTGCAGGTTCCGGCGACAATGCCGTTGCCCGCGTCGGTGTTGTAGGGGTCGACGCTGCACTGCGGACCATCCTGTGCGACCGAGAAACTCCAGTGGTAATTGTCCGAGCCTCCCTGCGTGACCGACGTTTCCGCCGTTTGTGCGACCCAGGGCAGCATCGGCATTGTCATCAGCGGATTGCTGCCGGCGGCTTTCACGTCCTGGATGAACTGCGCGGCGCTGCCATCGGCGCCGTTGCTGAAGCCTTCGGCGGCATAGTCTTCGAAGTAGTAGTCGTTGGCGGAGTTGTAGGTCTGGAGTTGCCAGTTGTAAGTTGACGTCGCGTCGCCGCCCCAGCGCACCTCGGTCAATCCGCTATCCGTGATGGTGGCTGCATCTTGAGGATAAGCGCCACCGTAAACGTAGGTGCTGATCGGATGTCGGTTGGTCAGAGCGTCAATCGTAATGGCGACCGCCTTGGTGGTCAGCGGCTTTGCTGGCGTGGAGACGGCAGCCCCCGTCTGCCCAGTGGAGGGTAGGTCCGCAGTTTGCGATGAGCTCAAGCTGGAACTTGCGGCGGCGGCGCTGGAAACAACGCCCGTGCCTTGGTTGTTCGAGGCCGCGGCCGTCGTCGGACCGGATCCCGACAGGCTGCTGATGACGAGTAAGCCAATGATCGTTGCCGTGATTCCATAACGAATGGAGTCATTCATGAGGGAGGTCTCCTGCCAGAGATACTACTGTCGGTTGGAACCCCCGGCGACACTCGTAAGTGCAACACTGAAATTGGTAGTTCTCTGGGACGCCGCTGGCCGGAAGGACAATGGTAGGACTCATTGGGTTGCTCGTTGGCGTAGTTCGAGAGGCCACGACAGGGCGGGTCGGTGCTGTGCTGCCGATGCTCTGAGACTGCGATTCAGCAGTGGGCCGCTCACAGTGATGAGTGACGCAAATCACCGACCCAGCACGCCGATACGAGAGATAAACGTATCGTTTGTATCCCACGTCGTTGCTGGCCGTGAGGGGCGTTGGAACGGCAGTGATTCGGGGGGAGAGGAGAGAAGCCAGGTCTCGCGCATTTCATACATTTGTTCTTAAGCCTTTCTATTAATCGATCCAGTCTTGCCAGTTAGCAGCGCGCAACCTCTTTTCTCGACTCTTCCCGTCCCCGCGACTCCACGGATCGAAGACACTCAGGTTCACCAGAGTGTTTCCGGCTTCGGACACTGGGAAATGCCTGTGCTCAGGAAGGCGCTCATGTCGAAGCATCCAACCATTGCAGAGCACCTGGAGGCGAGCGGAGTCTCCCGGAGAAGCTTCATTCAGTTATGCGGCATGCTGATGGCCACCGCGCCGGTGGGGTTGGCGCTGACCAAGGGTTCGGTCCTGCAGGTGGCACAGGCGATCGGCAAAACCAAGCGGCCCTCGGTGATCTGGCTGCACTTCCAGGACTGTACGGGATGCACCGAGACGCTGCTGCGCACGTCGGCTCCTGACGTCGCGCACCTGATCCTAGACGTAATCTCGCTCGATTATCACGAGACCTTGATGGCCGCCTCGGGCGCGCAGGCGGAAGCGGCATTGCGCTCTGCGATCGCCGACAATGCGGGCAAGTATGTGCTCGTCGTGGAGGGTTCCATTCCGACCAGGGATGACGGCGTTTACATGGAACTGGGCGGCAAGCCGGCGATCCAGGTGGTGCGGGATGTCGCCGCGCAGGCGGCGGCCGTAATCGCGATCGGTTCCTGCGCGTCTTGGGGCGGAGTGCCTTCCGCGGACCCGAATCCAACCGGCGCCATGGGCGTGAATTCGGTGATCTCGGGCAAACCGATTGTGAACCTTCCCGGTTGCCCTCCCAACCCTTACAACCTGCTGGCAACGGTTTTGGAATACGTAACCATGGGCAAACTGCCCGCGCTGGACGAGTTCGGCCGCCCGAAGTTTGCCTACGAGCGGGTGATCCACGAAAATTGCCCGCGGCGCGCGCACTTTGACGCCGGCCGTTTTGCCGCCGCATTCGGCGACGAAGGGCACCGCAAAGGGTGGTGTCTCTATAAGATGGGCTGTAAGGGTCCGGTCACCCACGCCTCCTGTTCTACCCGCCATTTCAATGAGATTGCCGATTGCTGGCCGATTGGGCTTGGCATTCCCTGCGTGGGATGCACGGAAAAAGGCGTGGTGTGGAGCATGGGTACGTTCGAGACCGTCCCCATACATCTTGCGACTCCGCCCGATACTTATCCACCCATTTACAGCGGCACGGGAGGCATCAAGGTGGGCGCGGCGGCTTTGGTGGGCGCGGTGGCCGGCGCCGTTGGGGGCGCGACGTGGGTCGCTTCGCAGCGCTTCCAGAGCAGCCAGGAGGCCGGCGTGGAACGAGTGGCCACTGATCGTGCCCACGCGGAAAAACTCAAAGCGTCATCCGGGAACCCAATCGAGAAGAAAGAGGACTGACGTGGACATCACTCGCCGGGAACTGATTTCCACCATCGCCAAGACCGGAGTGCCCGCTGCGGTTGCCGTCAGCATCGGTGCTCCGTCATTGCACGCAGAGACGGAGAATATCCCGGTCCCCAGCGCCGCGGTCGGACTGCTCTACGACGCCAGCATTTGCATCGGTTGCAAAGCCTGCGAGTCGGCCTGCGCCGAAGCCAACGATACGCCGCCCGATACGCGCGGGGACGCGCTGCATCAGGCGCCCAACGACCTCAACGATCTCACCCGCAACATTATCAAGCTCTACAAACCGGAGGATGGCTCGCCTGCCTCTTTCGTGAAGCGGCAGTGCATGCACTGTCTCGATCCCGCCTGCGCGGCTGGGTGTCCGTTCCAGGCGCTGCACAAAGATCCCGAGACGGGCATCGTGAGCTGGACCGCCGAGGAATGCATCGGCTGCCGCTATTGCACGATCACCTGTCCCTACCACGTGCCGCGCTTTCAATGGCAGGGTTACAACCCGCGGGTGACCAAGTGCGAGTTGTGCAGCACCCGGCTGGAGAAGGGCTTAAGGCCGGGTTGCACCAACGTCTGTCCCACAGGCGCCGTGATCTTTGGTCCGCGTACGGTCTTGCTGGAGGAGGCGAAACAGCGGATCAAGAAAACTCCGGGCAAGTATTACCAGGAACGCGTGTACGGAGAATTCGACAACGGCGGCACGCAATCGATCTATCTGTCTCGCGTCGCCTTCGGAAAACTTGGACTGCCTGAACTGGGACCGGAGTCGGTGCCCGCCAAGACTCTGCGCTGGCAGAGACGGCTCTATCAGTACTTCGCGCTGCCGGCGCTGTTATATGTCGGTTTGGTGCAGGTGATTCGCAAAAGCCTCAAGGGTCACGAGCAGGAAGCGCACGAACGCGAAAAGGAAACCGGCTTGAGGGCACAACTATGAGCAGTACAACCCTAAGCAACGCAACCGCAAGCCAGGCGCCGATCAACAAGACTCGCTGGGAACGAGCCGTGCCCGTGTACGGCGTGCCCGTGGTCAACCGGGCATTTATTTTTCTGCTGGGCATGACGGTGCTGGCGTTTGCGCTCACCGCTTATCGAGAGCTTGCCGGTCTCGGTCCGGTCAGCGGCATGAACGATGCCTACGGCTGGGGCATCTGGAAGACGTTCAACGTGATGGTGCTGACGGCGTTGGGATCGGGCGCATTCGCGGTGGGAATTGCCGCGTGGGTGTTCCGCCGCAAGAAACTGCATGCGCTGATGCGGATGGCCCTGCTGACCAGCTTCCTGGCCTATGCCTGCGGTCTTCTTCTGCTCGGCATCGATGCCGGCCGTCCGTGGAATTTCTATTGGATCGTTTTCCCCTGGAAATGGAACATGCACTCGCCGTTGGCCGAAGTCGCGATCTGCATGTCGATTTACGCCATGATTCCCCTCGCCCTCGAAAACATACCGCCGGTTCTGGAGCGGCTCTGGTACTTCGATTCCCGCTTGCGGCCGGGCGTGGAGCGGCTGGAACGTGGGCTGCACAAATTCTTCCCCTGGATCATTGCCGCCGCGTACCTGTTGCCGGGAATGCACCAATCGTCGCTCGGAGCGCTGATGCTGCTGGCGGGGGAACGTGTCCATCCCTTATGGCAGACGCCGTGGCTGCCCTTTTTGTACCTGGGCGCGGCCACCTTCATGTCGTTCGGTTGCGTCGCCGGAACCACCATGCTGTGCTGCACGGTTTATCGGCGGGCGATGGACATGGAAGTTCTGGACGAGGCTGCGCGCATCACCTCGTGGCTGATTTTCGGCTGGCTGGGATGGCGGCTGCTCGACATCCTTTTTCGAGGAGCGTTCGGTACCGCCTTCCACCTCGATCGTTTCGCGGGCGTGTTCTGGTTGGAGATGTCGATGATTTCGATCGGCGGCTGGATGCTGCGCCGCTCCTTGCAGACCCACGAAACACGAAGCATGTTTTTGGGCTACGTCCTCAGTTCGGTCGGCGGCATGATTTATCGCTTCAGCCCCACGACATTGGCGTTTCGGGCCAATCCCGAGTCGCTGTATTTTCCCAGCGCCATCGAAGTTCTTGTGTCGCTTGGTTTCATTTGCATGGGCGTGGCGGGATTTCTTCTCATCGTCAAGCGCTTTGGCATTCTTCCCGCTCCTCTGCAGGAATGGCACGACATGGCGAGCTACTTCCGGTTCCGCAGGCCGTATATCCGCTGGACTGGGTATTTCAAGTATGGACACTTCGGCGAAGACGAATCGCCAGACTCCGACTAACAGCAGGACTTATGGCAAAACGAATCACGATTGACCCGATCACCAGAATTGAAGGCCACCTTCGCATCGACGTCGAAGTGGACAACAACGCAGTCAGCAATGCATGGGCTTCGTGCACCATGTGGCGCGGCATCGAAAAGATTCTGCGCGGACGCGACCCACGCGATGCCTGGTTGTTCACCCAGCGTTTCTGCGGCGTCTGCACCACGGTGCATGCCATGGCCAGTGTCCGCGCGGTCGAAGACGCCTTGAAGCTGGAGATTCCGCTCAACGCCCAGTACATCCGCAATCTCATCCTGATTGCGCACGCGCTGCACGACCACATTGTCCACTTCTATCAGTTGTCGGCGCTCGATTGGGTCGACATTATGCAGATTCCGAAGGCCGATCCCGCCGCGACGTCAAAGCTGGCGGAGAGCCTCTCGCCATGGACGGGGAACTCCCGCAATGAATTCAAAGCCGCGCAGGACCGCGTGAACGCCGTTGCCGCCAGCGGCCAGCTCGGCATTTTCATGAACGGTTACTGGGGGCATCCGGCGATGCGCCTTTCGCCCGAAGTGAACCTGCTGGCCTCACGCATTACGTGCAGGCGCTGGAGTATCAGCGCAAAGCCCTGCAGGTGGTTGGAATTCTGGGATCGAAGACGCCGCACATTCAGAATCTGACCGTCGGCGGCGTCGCCAACGCCATCGACCTGGATAGCGCCAGCGCCCTCAACATGGACCGACTGGAGATGATCCGCGTGCTGCTGACCGACGTTGTGCGGTTTATCAACGAGGTGTATCTCGTCGACGTCTGCGCGGTCGCCGGGATGTATCCCGAATGGTTCAAGATTGGCAAGGGCGTAACCAATTACCTGGCCGTTCCCGACCTGCCGCTGGATAGCGCGGGTTCAGCCTACGATCTTCCCGGCGGCATCATCATGAACGGCAACATCGCCGGCGTGCATCCCTTCAAGACCGCGGCGGACAAGGAATTTCGCGAGGCTGTAACCGAAGATGTCGCGCACGCCTATTACCAGGCGGGGAAGCCTCTCCATCCGTGGGTCGGAGAAACCGAGCCCGCGTTCACTGGGTGGGATGGCGAACAAAAGTACTCCTGGGTCAAAGCGCCGCGCTTCAATGGACAACCGATGCAGGTCGGCCCACTGGCGCAGGTGCTCGTCGGTTACGCGCAAGGTCATCCGCTGACCCGCAAGTATGCGGACCTGGCGATCGGCAAGATTGCGGCCGTCGGCGGCGTTCACGTGACTCCGGATATGTTGCACTCCACTCTGGGCCGCCATGCCGCGCGCGCGATTCGCGCCGGAATGCTGGCCGAACTGGCGCAGAAACACTTGCAATTGCTGACCGACAACATTGCCAAGGGCGACTATACGGTCCACAACCCGCCGGTGTTCTCCGGCGAAGTAGAAGGCGTGGGAACCCACGAAGCGCCGCGTGGCACGTTGTCGCACTGGATTGTGGTCAAGGACGGCAAGATCAAGAACTACCAGGCGGTTGTGCCCTCGACCTGGAATGCCAGCCCGCGCGACGCCTCGGGCGCACACGGCCCCTACGAGGCATCGCTGTTGCATACACCGCTCGCCCGCCCGGAGGAACCGCTGGAAGTTTTACGGACGGTGCACTCGTTCGATCCCTGCATGGCCTGCGCCTGCCACACCTTCGATCCCTCTGGGCGACAGATCGCCAAAGTGAAAGTGTTATGAAGAAGGTGCTGATTGGCGGGATCGGGAACGTCCTGTTGGGGGATGACGGCGTCGGGCCTTACATGGCGCGGCTTCTGGAAGCGCGCTACGAATTCGACGAAGGTGTCGAAGTCGCCGACCTGGGAACCCCGGCCCTGGACCTGATCGATCAGCTTTCCGGAAAAGACGGGGTCATCCTGATCGACTCCATCTCCATCGATGTCGAAACCAACGGCACCGATGTGGTTCCCGGGACGGTCGTGCTCTATCGCAAAGCCGACATCATGCGCCTTCGTCCGTCGGTGCGCATGGATCCGCATTCGCCCGCGCTGGTGGACGCACTGCTGAGCGCCGAGCTTTTCGGAGTCGCTCCCCGCGACCTGCTGCTCGTGGGAATTCAAGCCGAATCTTTCGAGCCGAGCTGCAGCCTAAGTAAGGCCGTGACCGCATCGCTGGATGGGGTGATCGCGGAAGTCCTACGCGAATTAGATCGTTGGGGCGTCGAGTACCGGCTGCGGGAACATCCCGCCGAACTCGACCTCTGGTGGGCGGCCGAACAAACGCTGGAATCTTCTGTGGCCCCGTAGAAATGCGACGCCGCTCAGCTAAGAATTGTTAGCGTCGGCGGAACAAAACCAACGGCCGGCCTGTCACTGCCCTTCGGACTTGTCGATCTTGCTCGCCACCTTCACGCCGCTGAGTCCATTGACGTACTTGGATACGCCCCGATAGAGCGACTCGGCAATGCGCTGCCGGTGCTCCGAGGTTTCGAGCTTGCGCTCGTCGGTGGGATTCGACACGAACGAAATCTCGGCCAGAATCGAAGGCATATTCGCTCCGATCAGCACGATGAACGGCGCCTTCTTGATTCCGCGATTGCGGATGCCGGTGTTCTCCAGCGCCAGGCCGCCGTAGAGCGATTGCTGCACGTCGCCGGCAAACTCGCGCGACTCGTCGATCTTATCCTTCAGCGCAATCTTCTTTACCAGATCCTGCAGCTCGTGAATCGATTTCTCCGACACCGCGTTTTCACGCGCCGCAACTTCCAGCGCTTCCGGCGAGGAAGTGAAATTCAGATAGTAGGTTTCGACGCCGCGCGCGTCTGAATCGCGGCTCGAATTGGCGTGAATCGAGATGAACAAATCCGCCCGCTCGCGGTTGGCAATCGCGGTGCGGGTTTCGAGAGGTACGAAGGTATCGTCTTGCCGTGTGTAAATCACCTCGGCGCCCAGTCGCGATTCCAGCAACCGCCCGAGGCGCTTGGCCACGTCGAGCACTACGTCTTTTTCGAGCAGGCCGTTGGGACCGATGGTGCCTGTGTCGTGCCCGCCGTGACCGGCATCGATGACGATCTTGCCGATCTTCAGCCCCAGTGCGCGAGTCAAGGAACGGTCGCCGCTGGCGGTGGGGCGAGCTTCGCGGGTTTCAGGACCCCTGTCAAGGTGAAGGTCGGCAGCGTCGGCGGCCGCGCGTGACTTCTTCCGGCGCACGGAAGCAGAAGAGGGAGAGGAGGAGGACGCATCCGATTTCGTTGGCTTTATTTCGTCGTCGTCCGAAGCCGCAACAGGCTGAGTCTTGTCGCGCTCGAGCGAGGCCACCGCCGCCGGGACTTCGCCGTTGCCGTCGACAATCGTTTTCGGAATTCTCCGATCCGATCCCTTCACGGCAATCGTCGTCTTAACGATCCCGCTGCCTTGCGCTGGCTTCGCGGAATCCGACGGTTTGGAACGTTCGCTGTCCTCTTCGGGCAGCAAGTCGGTCTCGACGAGTCCCGGTTTTCGAGGGCCGGCCGCATTCTTGCCCGATCCATGCTGGGTCGGGTGCGCATCCGATTTTGCGACTCCACCATGCGAAACAGTTGCATCGGAGTCGCCGCTCGGTGCCGCCGAGACGCTGGCCGCGACCGCACTGGCCGTTGACGTGCCTGCCTGCTTTTCGTGGATATCTTTACCGTGAGTATCCTTGCCGTGTATATCGATAATGAGCCGATATGGGTCCGGAAGCAGAAAAGCGTCGTAGTTTGCGAGATCGTCCACTTCCAGCACAATGCGCGTGCGTCCCGGCTGCGATTCGGCCACGCGAATCTTTTTCAGGAAGCCGTCGTCGACGTCGAAGGTCTTGCCCACCAGAGTTGAAGCGAGGCGCGTATCGCGCAGGTCGAAGAAAATTCGGTCGGGATGCGCAATGCGCTGCGAATCGAATTTGATTTCCTGCTCGACGTCGATGGCCACGCGAGTGTAGTCGGGGGTAGACCAGTGACGGACGCCGGTAACACGCGGCAACCCGCTGCGCAGAGCGCTTGACGCATTCGCCGAGTCGTCTTCTTCGTCCGCATGATTGCCCGTGCCGGAAGTATCGTTGGAATTACCACTGCCGACGTTACCGGTCTTGTTCGCTGCGTTCACGCCGGCCTTCGCGCCTGACGCCCGTTCCTTGCGTGCCGCCTTTTGCGCCGCGTGTTCCCTTTCGCTGGCCTCGGCGTCCATCTCCTTCAGCGCGATGTGGGCATCATCGGACAGCCGATTGCGCGGATAACGATGCAGGAAATCTTCGAAAGTCTTCCGCGCCTCGGTGGGATCGTCGAGATCGTCTTTATAGATCTCGCCGATGGTGAACAAGGCGTCGAACCGGTATCGGCTGCCGGGATACTCCTTGCGCAGGAAGTGGTATTGTTCGATGGCGCCGCGCAGAATCTTGTTGTCGTCAAAGCGCCGGCCCATCTCGACCATCAGCTCGGCCGTCGCCACCACGCTCGGGTCCGCCTTCGACGACGCTGGGGAACCGAAGTAGACGCTCCGGTACGAATCGATTACGCGCTGATATTCGCGGCGAGTGCGCTGGCCCGCGGGGCGGCCGTTGAGAGCCTCCCGCATGCGCTCCGCTTTGGCGAATTGCTGACGAGCCCACGCATCGTTGTGCAGGACGCGCGCCGAGGCGCACACCATCGGCAGCAGAACGAACAACAACGCTGCGCCAAGGCGAACGGCGCGGCCGCCTCGAGTTAGGGTCGTAGAAGCCTGGGTCTTCACTTACCGAACACCTTAACTTACTGAACAGCTTGTCATCCTGAGCGAAGCGAAGGAGTCGCTGTCTCATGCACTGCCAAGAAAGCAGATCCTTCGCTTCGCTCAGGATGACAACTTAAGCATTACCGTACTCTCGCTACCACACGAGACGCCCCTTAATCCGTGTTGCTGATATTCAGCACGCCCCGCGCATCGCGCTGCACGTGCACGGGATCATGCATCGGGGTCGCGATCACATACGACCCCGGCGTGTCGCCGCCGTTGTATAGGTTCGTGATCCGCCGAACGTAATCCTGTGTCTCCCGAAAATGCGGAACCCCCGCACTGCGCGCCACCGCGCCTGCTCCCGCGTTGTATGCCGCCAGACTCAGGCTAACGTTGCCGCCATAGTTGTCCAACAATTTCCTTAGATGCCGAACCCCAGCATCCACATTCTGTGCCGGGTCAAAAGGATTGGAAACATTGAGCGAACGCGCCGTCGAAGGCATCAACTGCATCAGTCCCATGGCGCCTTTGGGCGAAACAGCGTTGGGATTGAAATTCGATTCCACCTTGATCACCGACCGCACCAGGCTGGGATCGACATGATGCCGCGCCGCCGCCTCGTCAATCGCCGCGCTGATCTCCTCTGGCGTAAAGGCCCGGTTCAGCGTCTGATGACTCTGCGCTCTGCCGTCAAGGTAGGTGCTCACTTCCGAAGCCGCCGACCGAGCCGCGCGCATGACCGCGCCACTGGTCGGAACCGGTTTGAAGCGGTGTTCGGTCACGCTCCAATAAACCAGCCGGGATCGCGCAGCAGCTTCAGTTCGCGAAGCCGGAGACGGCATATCGTTCACCCAAATCTTGCGGCCCGATTCGTCGCTGGTCGCAGTAATCGGTCCCGACTGCGCGCACGCGCTTGTTGTCGAGAACATGATGGAAAGAAAGGAGATCGCGGTGAAGGTCGCCATCAATTTCAAAGCGATTTGCAGGCGTCTACGCATAGGGTTATCGGTCAAGTCCAAGAACGGCCCAATCGGGGACGGCCCAATCAACGACCGGCCAAAGGGCACACTTCCATTAGGGCCTGCCTACCGAGCAACCTGCCTAGAGAATCCAGAACCAGAGTATGGTCAGTATAGGGCGCGGCGGGGGCTGCCGCAATCTATCCGAAGGTCCTAGAACCACTGGAGTAACATCGTAAGTAATTGAAAGCAATTGATTTTTGCAAAGGCTTCGGCGCTTTTCCCGGTAGGTAAGCAGTTCCTAGCTTCCAGCCTCGAGACGGAGCCTGGATTTACTGAAAACTGAGAATTGTGAACCAGGAACTAGAATCTACAATAACGTCTGCATCTTATGAATTCCGAATCCCTCCGCCAGCTCTTCGACCAGGTCCGAAAAAAGCGCGTGTCGCCCGACGAAGCCGTCGAGCGCCTCCGCCACATGCCGTTTGAAGATCTAGGCTTCGCCAAGCTCGATCACCATCGCGCCCTGCGCCAAGGCATGCCCGAAGTGATTTTTTCCCAAGGCAAAACGCCCAGTCAGGTAGCCGGAATCTTTACCCGCTTGGCCGAGCACGGCGGCAACGTGCTGGCCACGCGTGCCACCGAACAACAATACGCAGCCGTAGCCGCCGAACAGCCCAAGGCGGAGTATCGTCCCCTGGCGCGCGCCATCGTCCTGAAGCGCGATCGCAAAAAGCATGGAAAGGGCGTAATCGTAGTCGTCTCCGCCGGAACCAGCGACATCCCCGTAGCCGAAGAAGCCGTAGTCACCGCCGAACTGATGGGCAACAACGTCCAGCACATCTACGACGTGGGAGTCGCCGGCATCCACCGCCTGCTGGCCCACCGCGGAACCTTAGCCAAGGCCAGAGTGATTATCGTCTGCGCCGGCATGGAAGGCGCGCTGCCCAGCGTAGTTGGTGGACTGGTGGGAGTCCCAGTAATCGCGGTGCCTACCAGCGTGGGCTATGGAGCGGCCTTCGGAGGCTTGGCCGCATTGCTCGGCATGATGAATTCCTGCGCTTCGAACGTTAGCGTCGTTAATATTGACAACGGATTTGGGGCCGGCTACGTAGCCTCGCTCATCAACCGCCGCTGATTCCCGCTCGTGTAGAGCGGACACTCCTGTCCGCTGCCTTTGCCTTTGCTCTTGACTTCCTCGAACCCAAGAGTTTCCGGAGGGTCTCACCCTTTGGGGGCGATGATTGGTTTTGTTTGATCATCCAATTCAGGGTACCCCCATCCTGGACGAAAAATATGAGATTCCGCGATCCCGTCGAGTTCTGAATTTCACGAAGGTTCACGAACAGAGCGCGAGCGCTCCTTCACCTTTTCTCACCCACCAGCTCTTCCAACCTGCGCAGCCTGAGCGTCGGGTCGTCCCCGATCAAGCGGCTCAGGTGCGTCAGATGGCCTGCGCCGTAGAGGACGAGCACGCGGTCCCCGGGTTCAATGACTTCCAACAGACTCGTAAGAATGAAAGTGTTGCGCTCATGCCAGCGCATGAGCAGGCGCGCACCGGCCGGGTCTTCGTCGTCTCCGAAATGTCCCATGCGCGCGTAGAAAGCGGCGTCAGCCGCCATCGACTCCGGCGAGTTAATGTGGCGATAAACCTCTAGAATGCTGTGGGCAACTAGATATTCACTCGCGTTCTTGCTGCGGTCCGCCCCCGCGCGGTCGATGGCCTCAAGCTCGGCCGAACGCCCATGCGCCTTGGCCCAGTTGACGATCGAACCGTAGGGGAAATCCCACATCGTGTCGATGGCATTGAGCTTCTTCAGCCCCATCTCTTTGCCCAGGCGAAAGCCGATCTGCTGCACCTCATTGCGATTAGGTTCGCGCTTGCCGGCGAGATATTCGCCGTAGCTGCGGTCGAGGCCGGACTGGTCGCCCGCGTCCCACTCCACGGCGATCTTAGTCGGGTGGAACCGCGCCAGCACGGTCGCCAGCTCTTCAATCTCTGCCTGACGCTTGGGAGTCAGCACGTCGTCAGCTTTTTCGTCATGCAGATCGCGGCCCGGATTGTCCATGTGGTAGCTGCCGAGGACTAGCACCTCGGCCTGAGGGGATGTCGCCGCCGCATTGATGCCTTTGGGACTGTTCTGGGCTAGGATTGGCGCTGCAATCATCAGAACAGCGGCGAAATAGAAGGCTAAGCGGCGAACATTCGGCATCTTCAAAAGCGGTCTCCGTCGTGTGGTACGTCTCAAAATCTTAAGAAGTTCCCGATTTTTCGGCGGCTGGCCCAGCCTTGAGTTTGACCTCTCAACCCGGCAACCCCAGAGGGTGCCCCATCCTTGGCGTTCTTTGTCAAGAGCCTGCCTGAGCGAAGCCGAAGGGGTGGGATTCTGATTCTGTGGCAAAGTAATAAAGAATGCTCACGTCAAAAGACCCGCGGCTTGCCGGCCACGTCGCCTTCACCCATCCCAACTTCGTCAGCTACACTCTTGCGCGCTTCTTCATCGTCGTGGCGCTGGAGATGCAATCGGTGGCCGTGGGCTGGCAGGTCTATGCCACTACCAATCGCCCCCTCGACCTCGGATACGTCGGCCTCGCCCAATTCGCGCCCGGCTTTATCCTGTTTCTGTTCGCCGGACACGCCGCCGATCTCTTCGACCGCCGCAAGCTGCTCATGTGGTGCTATATCGGCTATGGACTCTGCTCGGCGCTGCTGCTCGCCATCAGCTGGCGTGCTCCGCACTCGGTTCACCTGATCTACGCCGTTCTGGTATTGGTGGGGGTTTCCCGCAGTTTCAGCTTTCCGGTAAGCCGCGCCATCCTGCCGCAACTGGTTCCCGAAGAACACTTCCCGAACGCCGTCGCCTGGAACGCCAGCACCTTTCAGATCGCAACCATCGCCGGTCCGGCGATCGGAGGCATCGCCTACGCTCTTTTCCGCGGGCCGGAGACGGTCTACGCCATTGCCGTCGCCGTCTCGATTCTTTCCATCTTCCTGACTTTTCGCATCCATACGCTGCCGGTATCGCCGGAAAAACAACGGGTCGTAAGAGATCCCATCAGTCTGCACACTGTGCTGGCGGGGTTCCGCTTTATCCGCGAGAAGAAGCTGATCCTCGGGGCCATTTCGCTCGACATGTTCGCCGTGTTACTAGGAGGAGCCGTCGCCCTGCTCCCCGTCTACGCGAAAACCATCTTGCATACAGGTCCCTGGGGTCTCGGCCTTTTACGCAGCGCTCCCGGAGTCGGCGCCGCCCTCATGGCGATTGCGGTGGCGCACCGCCCCATCCGCCGTCACGCCGGCCCGACCATGCTCTTCGCCGTAGCCGCCTTTGGCGTCATGACCATCGTTTTCGGAATCTCGCACAACCTCATCGTCTCTCTCGTCGCGCTGCTGCTGCTCGGCGCCAGTGACATGGTCAGCGTGATCATCCGCGCCACCCTGGTCCAAGTCTCAACTCCCGACGAAATGCGCGGCCGCGTCAACGCCGTGGACATGCTGTTCATCGGAGTCTCGAACGAGCTAGGCGAATTCGAGTCCGGACTGACTGCGCAATGGTTCGGCACCGTCCCGGCTGTGATTCTGGGAGGAGTCGGAACGTTGCTGGTGATTGCGACCTGGGCGTGGCTCTTCCCCGAACTCCGCAAGGCCGATCAACTCACCGTTGCGGAGTTGATGCCGAAGTGAAAGCTTGCGCAGGGTAAAACGGC
>Ga0187859_10001231_pt1 | contig 16450 bp, 17 predicted proteins | sample June2016WEW_10_1_2_FD_133019 | JGI IMG/M metagenome (GOLD analysis project Ga0187859, IMG submission 133019) | Peatland microbial communities from SPRUCE experiment site at the Marcell Experimental Forest, Minnesota, USA - June2016WEW_10_10 | ecosystem: Environmental > Terrestrial > Soil >...
CGCCGCCTGCTCCGAGCAACGTGTGCACCTCATCGACGAACAAAATGCACCCCGGTTGCGTTCGGGCCACGTCCAGTAACGCCTTGATGCGTTCCTCGAATTGCCCCCGGTACTGCGTGCCGGCTACGAGCGCTGCCAGATCAACACTGTAAATCCGTCTATTGAGCAATGCCTGAGGCACCTGACCACGGACGATGCGTTGCGCCAAGCCTTCCACGATGGCCGACTTGCCGGTGCCGTGTGGACCCACCAGTAATGGATTGTTTGTTCGTCTGCGGGACAGGATTACGTCGATCCGCGCCGATTCGCGTTCGCGGCCGATTAGCGGATCCAGTTGGCCGGCGGCTGCCATCGCAGTCAGATCGACACAGAAATCGCTTAAGGGTGTTTTGGTTGTACTGGGTACATGATTGTTCTTCACTTCCGACTGGGCAGTGCGTGTCGTTTGCTTCATCGGGGTCGCAGGCTCCTGCGGCTTGCCTCTCGGAGCAGCCGCCTCCAGGACCGGTAGGCCCATCCCCGCATCCTCGAAAATCCTCGCCAACGCCGCCGTCGCGCTCAATGAGCCGAGGAGCAGGTGAATGGCATTGATCGTCGACGCAGTGCCCTCCACGCGGTATCTCTCGGCTGCCTGGGCCATCACCTCACATGAGGCGTCCAACCCAACTGCGAAGTACCCCTTGTTGTGGTCAATGGGGGTCGAACTCTGTGGCTGCCAAGCATCTCGGCAACGTGTCAGCAATTCACTGAGTTTGCCGCCCAGGCTCTCGACCAACTGCGTCGCAGAATTGGGGCCGTGGGTCAGGATTGCAATGGCGTAGGCTTCAGGGCACAACCGGCTGTACCCGCTCTCGACGCACAATCGCTTCGTCAGCGCAACTAAGCGGAGCGCCTCAGGATGTAGGCGTTGGTCGAGCGGTGTCATATAATCAAGCGGCATCCAGCAGTGGGCGGAAGTACGGACGCAGTTGGTCAATCTGGAGCAACCAATCTATTGTCTGTTTCCAACTCTGGAAAATGAGGTATCCCGCCGTTACTTTTTCCGGCGATTCGAGTTGTAACAGGTTGAATACAGGGCTGGTTGCGTTGGTTTTAACTGTCTTGTTTTCCAGCACCGTGATTCCGTCCGGCAGTAAAACCTGCTGAAACCGTTGCTTCTGATCCAGGGGCAATTTGCGCCAGTATTCGGCGGCGTTGAGCATCATCTGGCCCGCAAACTGGAGCACGGCGGCCACATCCAGATCATCAACCGTGGCGGCGGCCTCGACGCGCGCGCTGACAATCTCGGTTTCGAGACGGTCGGATTCCTTCTGAAAAACCTCCTGGGTGATGGCTTGCTTATAGATGAAGGCCTCCATCAACCGCTGGCGGCAGCCTTCAAGTTCGGAGAGCCGGCGCTGGCAGGCGGCTGCCATCTCACGAACATTGGACTGCTTCTCGTTCCAGACGTCCCGGACGATCTCTTGGAAGAGCGTCACGGCCTCCGACTTCATCCGCATCTGATCGAGAATGGCGACGAATTGACGTTCAAGCTCCTCCGCCCTGATGCTGATACCTTTACAGTGCTTGGAGCAGATGTAGTACGGGTAGCGATTCTTGGTGCGCCCTGTGCACCAGGTGGCCGTCATGGGCGCCCCGCACTTGCCGCATTTGGCGAACCGTCTCAAAGGGAACTCTGGTCGGTTGGGCCAATACGATGTGGCTGTGGGACGACGCCCAGCCAAAACGGCCTGAACCTTATTGAACGTGTCCTCGTCAACAATCGCTGGAAAGTTTCCCCGCCGGCGCTTGCCCCATTTTGGGATGTTCAACCATCCAATATAGAACTCGTTGACCAGTGTCTTCGCAAAATTCTGACTGGTCATTTTGTTGCCCTTGAGAGTGCGCAGGCCGAGTTTGGTGACCTCAGCGAGCACCTGGTTCCGTGTGTAGAGCCCTGTCGCATACTGCTGGAATGCGCGTTGGATCAAGGGAGCCCTCTTTTCGTCAACAATGATGATCGGTTTGTCATTCGCATCCCTGGCATTGAGGTACCCACAAGGAGCAGGAAACCCCCAACGCCCCACCTTGAGTGCGGTTTTCAACCCGTCCTTGGTACGGTCTGAGCGCATTCGATTGTCCAATTCCGCCATGCCGGACAGGACGGTCTCCATGAACCGCCCCACGGGCGAGCTATCGATTGGCTCCGTGACCGATCTGAGCTCGGTGCCGTATTTGCGGAGCGTTGCCGCCACGATAGCGTGGTCCTCCGCGCACCGTGCGAACCGATCAATGCGATACACCACGACGTGGGCAATCCCATTCTTCCGCTGTGCACAGAACCGAAGCATCGCTTGAAAGGATTCACGGTCGGTCGTACGGGCCGACTCCCCCCATTCAACGAAGATGGCCACGACTTCCCAGCCGTTCTTCTCGCAGAACTCGCAGCACAGCCGGCCCTGGGTCGGCAGGCTCAGATTCTTGGTTTGCTCCTCCGAACTGACTCGAATGTAGATTACGATGCGCTTCATGACGCCCTTATTCTGCGTGTTCCGACGTGTTTCCTTCCCCACTAGGTGATGTCGGACGATGTCCAGTTTCGTGTCGGAGTTCCAAGAACGCGGTGACGCTGATGTCTGCCAGCGCGCACATTTCGTCGCGCAGCCGCTCCAGTTCCGCATCGGTCAACTGGCACTCCGGTCCCAGTATTCGTCGGCATTGATCATGGCTGAGCATTTGGTGCCACCCGTTTTGGTTTGCCTTCGGTCTGCTGTCCGCTTATCATACGAGGTTAATGATAACAAAGTTTGTTATTTTGTCAATAACAAACTTAAATAATATCTCAGACCGGCACTCCTTGAGTCCGGACATGGAGCAAATGTAGACCGCCAAGCGAAAACTCAAGGAGTGCCGGTAGTTAAATGATATTTCCCAATGCGATTTGGCGATAGGTTTCGAACGTTCCTGCGAGAACGCGAAGTGACGCAAATTGAAGCCGCAAGGCAACTAGGGATGCGGCAGGGGACTGTCAGCTATTACTGCAATCTCGATCACCCACCAAGGCGTCACATGCTCCAGCACATAGCTGATAGTTTCGGCGTCAGCATCGAAGACGTGCTCGGTGAAAAAGGCAGCGGGCCAATAGGAAAACACCTACCTGCGGCAATACTAAAGCATTCCGACCCGTTCAGTCGCGCCGCGAAAGATTTGAAGCGTCGTTGGAAGAAGACAAAAGAGCGAGACGCAATGAAGCATTTACTCGCCGCGCTATTTCCCGATGACGTGGACCAGATTGTGTTATGGCTTAATCAGAAGTGATCCGGCGGCCATCACAGTCAACCACGCTTGACACAAATTCGAAAGCGCGCATTAGTCCAAGAGACCAACAAAAAAGTGAGCAGTTCAGTGACAGTTTTGAATTTTGAATCCACGCAAGTGCCTGATAATCAAGGCAGGCACTTTCGCCCCGATGGTCTACGGAACCAAAGGTTGCCGGTTTAATTCCTGCTGGGCGCGCCATTTCTCAGTGACGTGCTGGGAATGCACTGACAGAATCCTGTCACCCGCACTTATCACCCTGCGCTGAAATCTCTGACGATTTCTGATGATCGGCGACAAAAACCCGACGAACGCCATCGACCGATACGCCTTATTTTGAAAGGCATAGATGACCGCTGATGAAGTCTGATAATTGCGGTGAGATTTTTCCCTTGCTTTAGAAATCCGGTGCTTCGCATGTGCGACCACGATTGTCATGGGGGGCTCCTTCAGATACTGCGCCACAGTCGGTGTCGGGAGGCTGCAGGATTGTGACTGTGACGCCGGCCATCGGCGCCAACCGCACGTGCGGCTTGGTTGGTGGTTGGTCAATATCAGTGTTCGTGGCAAAATTTCTGCATCGTGGTCTCGGCAACGGAAACGATCTTGCAGTCACGAACTTTTGTCTCATTGAAGCTTTTCACAACCGCATCCGACCCGCCGCCCTCTTCCTCTATGATGCGGCGTGCCTCACGGGCTGACCGCGCCTGTACCAGGTAATAGGTGTAGGATGGGGCGAGATCCTGCAACTCCGCTACCTCAAAAAAACGCTCCAAATCGACTGTTCTTGATTTCATACTGCCTCCTTCATCGTGGTTTTTCTGCGTCGCTCTGGTCATAGGCAACTCCCTGTGAGGGGTTGCCATCCGTTTATCGTTCGCTCATTGTCCGACTGGCGTTTTGTACGCCTCGATTTTTGCTCCAATCGTGGAAGTTGTATTCTCGACGCAGCCACCAGACTCCTCCTCTTTTTCCTACGCAAGCCGCTGTACGCTTTTCGCGTATCTCTCCAATCAGTGGTTGTCAACTCAGTGGCTGTCAACGCCATGGTCGCGGCCCTGGACAGTACAACGGATGATCGCCACGATCGCTTCCCGTACGGCTGCCGGGATCGAGGGCCAACTGGCGAGCACCTCTTTTAGGTTGTCGTCGATAGCGGTCTGTGTACTGCGCACCGGTGTGCCAGACGGTTGTGAAGCCAGTTGTGAAGGTACCCCGTCGGGAACCAAGCCGGCGTGTGGATTTTCGTAGGTTCGAGTCCTAGCGAGGCAGCCAAACGTCATTTGTGACTGCCGGCGACAAAGTGTGCCAAACCGTGACGAAAGCCATTGTCAGCAGGCACTTTGGAAGCATCGGTCGAGTCTGTTCCTGTGCCAGCCTGCGACAGGTTGTGACCCTCTGCGCCTAATTCTTGTGGGCCTGAAAGCCCGAAGGCAGGGAGCTTGTCGACGGCGCCGGCGGTGGGCAGTCTGGGCCTTCTCGGCAGGGGGGCGGCGTTCGTGGTCGGTCAACCGAAGGCGCTTGTCAAGCTGGTTGCACAGGACACGGTTTTCCTCGATGAGGACGAGTTTTTTGACCACACGACTCGTTGATGCCCGCTATTTGATTCACGACCGCGATTCGAAGTACGCCCAGCCATTCGATGAGATCCTGATAACCGCAGGCCAAAAGCCACTGAAACTCCCGCCGCATTCCCCGAACCAGAATGCCTTTGCGGAGCGATTTGTGAAGTCCATCAAGACCGAATGCCTGGAACAATTCGTCCTATTCGGCGAAAGTTCATTATGGTACGTGATTCGGCAGTACCGAGCCCACTACCACACCGAACGCAACCATCAGGGGATCGAGAACGTGATTCCGTTTCCTGACAGTCGCCTCGGACCGCGGCATGGGCGGGTGTCGAAAGCTGAGCGGCTGGGTGGATTGCTGAACTTCTGCTACCGACAAGCTGCCTGACATTGTCGGTCGTCTGGCAGTTTGAACCGACGCTTCGGCAGTGTCTTCGCGTTTAGCTTGCGGGAACCGCCCTTCTCCCACGCAGTCGCTCCCCGCAACGAAATCCTTTGACCGGCCAGCTCACCATCCACCCAGACTGGGTTCGGTGACGTGCTGAACATCGGCGGCACACCCAGATGAGTATTTTGGCCTTACGGGCTCTTCAATTGCTAGTCGCAGGTTGGAACTCTCCAATACGATGTTCAACACAATCACAGCGCCGCCGGTTTCAATTCGTTGAGTCGCGAGGCTGCTTGCTCCCATTCCGCGACCGCGCGGGCAAGGTCTTCCGTGACTGTGGTCAATTTACGATTCACCGCGACCGCGCGGCCCGGTTTTTCGTAGGTTTCGGGCTTTTCCAGTTCGGCGGCCAGTGCCCTCTGCGCCTGTTCGAGTCGGGCAATCTCCTTTTCGAGATGACCCACGATCTGTTCCTGGGCGCGCCGCTCGCGTGACCGAGCCTGGCGCGCTTCGGCTTTTAGGCGCTTCTGTTCGCGAGCCTTTGTCCGTGGAGAATCAACCACGGGCGCAACAGGAACCACCGCCTGCGCGACGACGGCGGCCGATTTATCGAGATAATACTGATAATCCCCGTGATAATGCGTGAGCTGGCCGTTGTTCACATGCAACACGTGCCGCGCAAGTTGGCGAATGAAATAGACGTCGTGGCTGATGAAGATCAGCGTCCCTTCGAATGACGCGAGCGCCCTGATCAGGGAATCGATGCTGGCCATGTCGAGGTGCGTGGTCGGTTCATCCATCAACAGGAGGTTGGGCGGGTCGAGCAGGAGCTTGACCAGCGCCAGCCGACTTTTCTCGCCACCGCTGAGCACGCCGACTGACTTGAAGACATCATCGCCGCGAAACAGGAACGAACCCAGCACGGTGCGGGCGAATTCTTCCGAGATGCGCTGCGGAGTATCGAGCGCTTCCTGCAACACCGTGCGCTCGGGATTCAGCATCTCCACGCGATACTGCGCGTAGTAACCAACTTTCGTTTTCAAGCCCAGCTCGCGCGCGCCTTTCTGGACTTCGAGCACGCCAGCCAAGAGCTTGAGTAAGGTGGATTTACCCGCGCCGTTCGGGCCGACCAAGACGATGCGCTGGCCGCGCTCAGCATGACAATTCATCCCGCGGTAGACGACGGTGTTGCCATACGCGTGGTGGATGTCCTTGAGCGTGATGACGCGCAACCCGCTGCGTTGCGGTTGCGGGAAACGGAACTTGATTTTACGCGCCTCGTTCACGGGCGCTTCGATCTTGTCCATGCGCTCGATCTGCTTGAGCTTGGCCTGGGCCTGGGAGGCTTTGCTGGCCTTCGCGCGGAAGCGGTCGGCAAACTCCTGCAGGCGTTGGATGTCGCGCTGCTGGTTCTTGTAGGCGGCGAGCAATTGTTCCGACATCGCCTCGCGCTGGATCAGATATTCGTCATAGTTGCCGCGATAACGGAGCAACTGGCTCTGGCGAATCTCCACGATGCTGCCGACAAGCTGGTTCAGGAATTCGCGGTCGTGGGAGATCAACAGGACAGCGCCGGGATAAGTCCGGAGGTACTCCTGAAACCACTGCAGGGCTTCGAGGTCGAGATGGTTCGTCGGTTCGTCGAGCAACAATAGATCGGGTTGTTGCACGAGCAACCGCGCCAGATGGCCGCGCATCACCCACCCGCCGCTCATCGCTTTCAATTGCCGGTCAAAGTCCCGCTCGCGGAATGCCAACCCGCGCAGAATCGTTTTGGCTTTCGGTTCGAGTTGATACCCGCCGAGGGCGTCGAACCGCGCCTGCACGTCATGGAAATCGTGTGATTCGGTGTTGTGCCCCGCTTCAAACGCCTTCAGTCGACGCTGCAACTCCACCATCTCCGGAGTAATCGCCGTTGCCAATTCCAGCACCGTCTCTTCGCCGACCGGCGCGGTCTCTTGCGGCAAGTGACCGAGCGTCCCGTTCCGTTCGATTGTCACCTCCCCGTCATCTGCCGAGTCGTGACCGAGGATCAGCGAGAACAAGGTCGACTTACCCGCCCCGTTCGGCCCGACCAACCCGATGCGGTCGCCACGGTTGACCTGTAGCGACGCGTCCTCAAATAGGACACGCGCTCCAAACGCCTTGGTCATTCCCGAGATCGTCAACATAAGAACCGCACAAGCTACTGGCGACAGCGGGACCGCGCAAGGTCGAAATCCCAGAGAATCTGCCAAAAACCTGACCCTCGTCAGCAGTCACTTTGGAAGAATCGTTCGGGTCCATTCCCGTGGGGGAACCACAACCTCAATCTGAACCTTTTTTGCCGACCTTTGATGGGGCGGCCATTATCTCTCCGGCTATGACTTGGCGAAGGGCATGCAACACGGTCGTTGTCGCCTCGCTCATTAGGAGATATCCTTTGGCTCCTGCCCGCAGGCATTGTTTGGCGTATGACGATTCCTCTTGGTCACTCAGCACTAAAATGGCCAAGTTGGGGTCAAGCGCAAGCAAGTCCTTGATGAGTGAGACCCCCCTGCCTTTCTTTGAGGCGACCCCGACCACTACCGCATGCGGCTTCGCTATGCCAACGGCCGTCAACGCCGCCAATCCGCAGTCGGACCCCCCGCAAACCACCAAGTCCGTCTCCCGGTCGATCAGGTGGCTCAGACCATATCGGGTCAGCGGATGGTCATCCACAAGAAACACTCGATACTTGGTCTTCTTCGATTTTACCACGCAAAAACCATCCGGTAGCCCCGACAATGCACAATCAGTGACACTGATCAGGTTGAGTCGTTTTAATTACCGTGAGTGGTCTTCCTCACGGAGACAAACGCACTGCAAAACTCATGCTAACACTTTGGCAGAATCAGTGAAATCGGGTGTTTACCCGAGTGCTGTAGGTTCGAGTCTTGGCGAGGCAGCCGGACATTACTTGCTAGGATCAGGTCATCGGCGAGACGATGCACGCGGCGGTGACGGGATTCAACTTGTCCCTAAAGCAATGGGCACCTATGCTGCGGCCAATGAGATCGGCTTCCCTCATCTCATTGAGCGTACTCTTGATCGTCCCTGTGCAAGGCTCGCCCGGAGCTGCGTCTCCGTCCGATCGGTCGCAATTGGGGCAATCCGTTGTTCCAGACTTCGGCCCCAATGTAATGGTATTCGATCCGTCCATGACCATGACGGCGATCCAAACCCAGATTGACGCAGTCTACAGCCGTCAGGAATCGAATCAGTTCGGGCCGGAGCGCGTGGCGTTTCTGTTTAAGCCCGGCCATTACGACCTGGATGTGCAGGTCGGATTTTACACGCAGGTGATTGGCTTGGGAAAGGGCCCCGACGACGTCGCCATTACAGGTGCAGTGCGTTCGAAAGCGGGCTGGAGGCACGGCAACGCCACCTGTAATTTTTGGCGGAGTGCCGAGAATGTTTCCGTGACCCCGACACAAGATGATTGCGTCAATGTCTGGGCCGTTTCACAGGGCACGGCGTTGCGACGTCTGCACGTCAAAGGCGATTTGAACCTGTCCGATGGTGGATGGTCCAGCGGCGGCTTCCTGGCGGATTCCAGGATTGATGGCCGGATTGACTCGGGGTCTCAGCAGCAGTGGTTCGCCAGAAACAGCGCGTTTGGCCATTGGACGGGCGGTACTTGGAACATGGTTTTCCTCGGCACGGTCAATCCGCCGGCGCAGGCGTGGCCCGATGCGCCCTACACGGTCATTGAAAAGACCCCAATCATCCGTGAAAAACCTTTTCTTTGCATCGACAGCGGACGCTATTTCGTTGCGGTTCCAGATTTGGCAGTTGCCGACACTCAGGGCATCACGTGGTCAAAAGGCTTCTCCGCCACCGCGCTGCCACTGGATCGGTTTTACCTGGCTCATCCTGAAACTGACACGGCTGTGAGCATTAACGCCGCCCTGAAGCGGGGTAAAAACCTGCTACTTACCCCGGGAGTTTACCACTTGGAAAGCCCCCTGCGCGTTTCGAATCCGGACACCGTGGTTCTTGGACTTGGTTTCCCGACCCTCAGACCGGAACGGGGAACCGCGGCCATGACCGTTGCGGATGTCGACGGCGTGAAGCTTGGGGGAATTCTGTTTGAGGCGGGCGCCACCAATTCTCCCACATTATTGGAGGTTGGCGAACCGGGTTCTTCCAGGCATCATGCGACGGATCCGGTGTTCCTGTATGACATCTTTTGCCGAGTGGGCGGTGCCTCCCTGGGAACAGCCAATTGCATGGTCACGATCAACTCTCACGATGTGGTGGGCGATAATTTCTGGCTGTGGCGCGCGGATCACGGTCGGGGCGTGGGCTGGGATTCAAACAGGAATGCCAACGGGCTGGTCGTGAACGGGGATGACGTGACCCTGTACGGGCTGTGCGTCGAGCATTGTCAGCAGTATCAGACGCTCTGGAACGGCAATGGTGGACGAGTCTATTTCTATCAATCGGAAATGCCCTACGATCCACCAAGTCAGGAGGCTTGGAGCCACGGGGAGTCCAACGGATACGCGTCGTATAAGGTCGCCGACAGCGTACGAACTCACCAGGCGTGGGGACTCAGCGTGTACTGTTCTTTCCATACCGGGCCTGTGATTGCGGATAACGCCATCGAAACGCCGTCTGCCCCCGGCATCAAGATGCATCACATGATCGCTGTCCGATTTGGCTGGAGCGACGCTGGCGGTATCTCGCACGTCATCAACGGGACGGGCACCACGACTGGCCGCAGGGGTGTCGTGGACTAGTTTTTATGAAGAAGCGCCAATCAACCAACCGGAAAAAACCCATGAAACTCATATTATCGACCCACACGGTTTCTCGCACAGGTTTGCGAGCTTTGTCCCTCACCGTAGCCTCTTCGTTTTTCTTCGCCTCCGCCTTTGCAGCGGAACGTGATTACCGGGAGGCGCGCGTTTACGTGACAGCACCGCCGGCGTCGGTGCTACCCTCTGTCGCGCCCCCGGCCTCTACCGTGGCTCCTCCCACTACCCTGGCGCCGACTCCTGCGCGCGCACAGTTGCTCAACGACCGGGGCTTTATTGCCTTCGCTCCCCTCGATGAACCCGACGAGGACATCCCCACGATAATGATTGATGACAGGAAAACCTTCCAGACCATCATCGGATTCGGCGGCGCGTTTACCGATGCGGCTTCCGACACCTTTGCCAAGCTGCCAAAGGATTCCCAGGAGCAATTTCTTAAGGACTGCTTCGACCCGGTGCAGGGCAACGGCTACACGCTTTGCCGCACCACCATCCATAGCTGTGACTATGCCGAAGACATGTACACCTATGACGACACCCCCGGCGACAAGGAACTCAAGAACTTCTCGATCGACCACGACAAAAAGAACCGAATCCCGTTTATCAAACGCGCCCAGGCCGCAGCTCGCGGCAAGCTTTTGCTTTACGCCTCACCTTGGAGTCCGCCAGGTTGGATGAAAACCAACGGCGAAATGAAGCACGGCGGCAAGTTGAAGCCGGAATATTACCAGACTTGGGCCGACTATTACGTGAAATACCTCAAGGCCTACGCCGCCGAGGACATCCCCATCTGGGGTCTGACCGTTCAGAATGAGGCCCTGGCCAACCAAGTCTGGGAATCACTCATCTACACGGCCGATGAGGAGCGCGATTTCGTGAAAAACCATCTTGGGCCAACCCTCGGCAGGGCCGGTCTTGCCGACGTGAAGGTGATGATCTGGGATCACAATCGCGGCGTCATCTACCAGCGCGTTGCGCCGTCGTTTGAGGATCCCCAGACCTCCCCATACATCTGGGGAACCGCTTTCCACTGGTACACTGGCGACCATTTTGACAACGTCCGCATCCTTCACGATGCCTTTCCCGACAAGCATCTTCTCTTCACTGAGGGCGGCATCGGCGGCACATGGCAGGCGGCCCTGCGTCTTTCGAAGAACATCATTACCGACCTCCAAAACTGGACCGAAGGCTGGGATATCTGGAACCTGATGCTCGATCAGGATAACGGCCCGCGTCACGCGGGCGACGTCCCCGGCGTGCACGGCAGCACCATCGTCAATGCCAACACCACGACCGGCGAAATCACCTACAATCCGCCGCACTATATCCTGGGCCAATTCTCGCGCTTCATCCGCCCCGGCGCCAGGCGCATCCCCTGCACCTCCAACAGTGACGACTTTATCGCCACCGCGGCTCTCAACCCGGATGGCAGAATTGCCGTCGTTGTCCTCAACCTCAAGGACAACGAGACGTTCATGCGGGTGTGGCTGCGCGGAAAATATGTGAAGTGTCGGTGCCCGGCTAACGCGACGCTCACCTTCGTTTTGGAGCCCATATAGCGCGTTTTGCCGAACCTTATTGGCGATGCGTGCCTTCCACATACAGCACGCGTTTGCCTTCGCCCGCATAAACGCCGATAAGGTAGCCGGCCGCTCCCGCGTGGTTGTCAGCCCAGAGCCGCCCCTGGTCATCCAGACGCGCGCGGTATTTCGACAAACCGGTCATTTGCGCCAACACCGCACACGCCTCCATGTGATCGAGGAGACACTCAAATACGGGATACGACGCGTGGACTTCTCTGACAGGATACTCCCTGCGCAACGTATAGTGGTCCGTTACCCCGTGCAACAAAACCCGATTCTTTTCCGTCAAATCCTTGAATTGAATCAGCCTGGATGCCGCGGTCTCGTCACCGGCTCGAGCCAACCCCACAGGCGCCAGCCCAAGCACGGAGAACACCAGAATGCTTCTGCGCCTCATGGCTTAGCCGCTCATACTTATGGGCGCAACCAAGCACGAGTGAGAACGTCGCCGAGCGTAAGGGCAATGAGGATGGCCAGCCAATAGAAGCCGATGCACACGTAGATCCAGATGAGCCGGCCACTATAACGTACGTGCATGAAGAACAGCATGACGAGACACATTTTGCAGACGGCAATCACCATGGCGGCAAGGACATTCAGTTCACCCAGCGACACGAAATTCACTGCGACTGTTGCGGCTAGCAGAACCAGCAGTGCGACGAAAACGGCGACATAGGTTCTCACCGGGACGATGTGCGTTGTCATGTGTGATGTCCTATCAAATACAGCAGTGGGAACAGGAAGATCCATACGATATCCACGAAATGCCAGTACAGTCCGCCGATCTCCAGGGGATTGTAATAAGCTGGTGTAAAGCGGCCGCGCACGGTCAGGATCGTAAGCACGCTCATGACGCCCACGCCCGCGATCATGTGGAGGGCATGCAATCCCGTCATCACGAAATATAAATAGAAGAACATCTCGGCATCGTGCCGGTTGGCGCCAGAAAAGGAAAACGAAGGGCCCGGCACGAGATGGTCAACATACTTCTGGTAGTATTCCACCCCCTTGATTCCAAGAAAGGCGAGGCCCAGGAGCATAGTTACGACCAACAGGGTCGCCGTTGTGCGACGCGCGCCGACTTGGGCACTTCGGACGGCCAGCGCCATGGTCAGGCTGCTGGTCAACAACACCGCGGTATTGAGTGTGCCCAATACTATGTCCAGATGGTGGCTGGCGGCCGCGAATGCTTGCGCGTAGAGCGCCCGATACATGGTGTAACTGGCGAACAATCCGCCGAAGAACATAACTTCCGTGGCCAGGAAGACCCACATGCCCAGCATCGAGGTTTCCTGCTGCTGGGCGGCGTCATCGAACTGAGGGGCAACGATGGTGCGGGGCTCAGGCATGTGGCACCGGCTCCATGTCATAATAGTTGTAGGGCTCATCACTGACGGCGGGCGTTTCCGAGAAATTGTCCGTTGGCGGCGGCGAGGTGGTTTGCCATTCCAAGCCGGTTGCCGCCCATGGATTCGGGCCGGCGACGCGGCCATAGCGCAGCGACCAGAGAAGATAGATCAACGGCAGCAGGTAGCCGATGCCAAGAATTGAGGCGCCGGCTGAAGACATGACATTGAACACCTGAAACTCCGGCGGGTAGGTATGGTAGCGTCGCGGCATGCCCAAATAGCCAAGCACAAATTGCGGGAAGAACGTGAGATTAAACCCGATAAAAATGATCAAGGCGGCCAACCGCCCCCAGCCTTCGGGGTACAGACGACCGGTAATTTTGGGCCACCAATAGTGTAATCCGCTCATATACCCCATGACCGCCCCGCCGACCATGATGTAATGAAAATGCGCGATGACAAAATAGGTGTCGTGCACGTGCACATCAATACCCAGCGTGGCGAGGAACAGGCCGGTCAGTCCGCCAATGGTGAACAAGCCTATGAACCCGAGGCTGTAGAGCATCGGCGTTCGGTAGATCACGGACCCCTTGTAGAGCGTGGCGGTCCAATTGAACACCTTGATGGCCGATGGGATGGCCACCAGGAAACTCAGAATGGAGAACACCATCCCGGCGTAGATGGATTGGCCGGACACGAACATGTGATGTCCCCACACGAGAAATCCCAGCACCGCAATCGCCAGGCTGGAGAACGCCACAAAATGATAGCCAAAAATTTTCCTTCGCGCGAAACAGGGAATGACCTCGCTGACCACGCCCATGGAGGGAAGGATCATGATATAGACTGCCGGGTGCGAATAGAACCAGAACAGGTGCTGGAATAATATTGGGTCGCCGCCCATGGCGGGATTGAACACGCCGACGTGGAACAGCCGTTCCAAGCCGATCAAGGAGAGGCTGATGGCCAGCACCGGAGTGCCCAGCACCATGATCAGGCTGGTGGCATAGATCGACCAAACGAACAGCGGCAGACGGAACCATGTTAACCCCGGCACCCGCATCTTGTGGGTAGTGACGATGAAATTCAGGCCGGTGAAGATCGAGGAGAAGCCGGTGATGAACACGCCCGCGGCCATGGTGATGACGTGCGTGTTGGAGTAGGTGCTGCTGTAGGGCGTGTAAAACGTCCAGCCGGTGTCCACGCCGCCGGTGACCGCAGCGGTAAGGGTGAAAATTCCCCCAAGAATGTAGATGTACCAACTGGCAAGGTTGATCCTTGGAAATGCCAGGTCACGCGCCCCGATCATCATCGGCAACACGAAATTGCCGAGCACGGCCGGGATGGACGGGATCAGGAAGAAAAAGATCATGATCAGCCCGTGCATGGTGAACAACTTGTTGTAGCTCTCGTCGGAGACGAAGTGGCCATACGGCGTCAACAACTCCAATCGGATCAATCCGGCGTAGATCCCGCCGAGGACGAAAAACAGGGTCACCGAGACGAGGTACAACAACGCGATCCGTTTATGGTCCGTGGTCAGAAGCCACGACTTGATCCCGTAATTTGCGTTCAAGTAGTTCTCGCGTGGCAACTTCAGCACTGGTTCAGCGTTTGTCATGGAGTCTTGGCACCTTCTTCCTTGCCCAACGATTTTATGTAGGCGACGAGCTGTTGCAGGCCCTCCTCGCTGACCAGTCCCTTGAACGTCGGCATGATCGGCTGATAACCGGCCACAACCTTGACTCCGGGCGTCAGGACCATCATTCGAACGTAATCCTCGTTGGCCACCAAAGTCTCACCCGTGGTCAGTTTCACCGTCCGCCCGAATGCACCCACCAGCGACGGCCCGCGCCCGGTGCCATTTGGTTGATGACAGGTGATGCAGCCGAGTTGTGTGAACAGACGCGCGCCCGCCACCTCGAGGGGTTCATTGGCTCCGGCGCCACTGAGCCACTTCGCGTAGTCCGCCGGCTCCATTACATGGACCCAGCCACCCATCTTGGAATGTTCCGTGCCGCAGTACTGGGAACAGAACAGATGATACGTGCCCGTCCTGGTCGCTTGAAACCACACGGTCGAGTAGCGGCCGGGCAACACATCCATCTTTGTGCGGAACGCCGGCACAAACAAATCATGAATCACGTCTTCGGAAATCATGGTCAGTTGGATCGGCTGCCCCAGCGGGACGTGTAATTCGTTAATCTCCCGTCGGCCTTCGGGGTGCTGGAATTTCCACATCCATTGTTTGGCAACCACAAACACTTCCATCGCCCCGGGTGGGGGACTATAGGCATTGAAGAAGAGCTTCACGCCCCAAACAAACATGACCACTGTGAGTGCCATGGGGATGCCTGTCCAGGTGATCTCCAACCCGATACTCGTCCGCGTGGGCTCGCCTCGTTCGTGGCCGGTGCGCTGGCGATAGCGCACCGAAAAATAGGCGATCAATCCAAAGATCAGAACTACAAAGAACACGCTGACGGCGACCAGGAAAAAGAACAACGCATCCACTTGTCCAGCCGCCGTGGACGCTCGCTGCGGAAACAATGGAAACGTTCGCCCCATGGTCGGTTCCTATTCGGCCTCTGCGCGTGGCAATCTGGCCTGTTTCTCCCGCCACAGCATCACAGCCATGAACATTCCCAGGATCAGCACGGTTGCCGCACCCGCCAGTCGGACGACCCGCATAATCAGCAGACCGTATTTGCCCGTCGCCGGGTCGTAGTGGAAACAGAACAGCAATACCGCATCAACCAGAGAGCCGATCCGGTTGGCCGATGCCTCGACCAAAGCGAGGCGCAAATCGCGCGGCGAGAACTCCACTCCGTAGAAGTAGCGCGAAATCCTGCCCTGGGGGGTCAGGATCACCAATCCGGTGGCGTGGGCATACTGGCCGGATTGCGGATCATAGTGGTAGTGAAATCCCACGGCATGTGTCAGTTGCCGGATAGCCGGCTCATCGCCGGTCAGGAAATGCCAGCCGCTTTCCCCGCCGGGGTGCGCATACTCAGCGAGGTAGGTTTTCTTCTTGGCTGCAGCCTGTGGCCAGGTCTCGCGCGGATTGAAGCTCACGGTGACGACGTCGTATTGGGCCCCCGCGTCGAAGGGCAGCGCCCGCATGGCGCGCACCAAACCATTCAGCGTAAGCGTGCACAACATCGGGCACTCGTAGTAGACCAGGGCCAGGATCACCGGCTTGTCGGTGAAATAACTCCCCAGTTTGATGGCGTGTCCTGCTTCATCCCGAAACATCAAATCCAGAGGCACCGGATCGTTAAGGCGCTGGTCGATCCCCACTCCCTGCAGCACCGCAGGGCGGGTGTCCCCAGCCAACGCGGCGGGTGCGAGCACCGAAAGGGATAGAAACAGGGTGGCGATTTTCATGGCAGTTCTCCTTGTGTCAGGCCATTCGTGGGCATTCCTCGCTCCGCCAACAAGTCGATGGCGCGCTCGATCGGGATGCGCACGACGCCATGGTCGC
>Ga0187859_10001232_pt1 | contig 16446 bp, 12 predicted proteins | sample June2016WEW_10_1_2_FD_133019 | JGI IMG/M metagenome (GOLD analysis project Ga0187859, IMG submission 133019) | Peatland microbial communities from SPRUCE experiment site at the Marcell Experimental Forest, Minnesota, USA - June2016WEW_10_10 | ecosystem: Environmental > Terrestrial > Soil >...
AATTTCATGAATAACCTCGAGACGTGTCGCTGCACGCGCGATGTGCATTATAGCGCTTCACTTTTTCTTGTTGCTCGTCTTCCCGGCGAGCGCGCCGGCGTCGTCGAGCATTTTGTCGATGCGACGGCTCCGCGCATCGGGAGTTCTGTAGTAGAAAATGCCGAACAGATGCCCGCGCCTGCGCGACGCGGACATCAAATCCCATCCTTTGCGAGCCTTTGGATCCCGCGCAAATGCGACTTGCAAGATCGGCGGCAGCTCTCGCTCCGCCTCCATGACGTTGAGTAGGCGCTCGGCCGTCTGCTCCGCCCGGCGCACACGCGCGGCCTCGCTCTTAGGCTCAGCTATCCACTTCGCGATGCCGTTGCGCGTTGAGTGATTGAGTCCTTCATACCAGCGCAGAACGGCACGACCTTCCTTGCCGAGACCGGCGTTGAGAACGCGCTTCAACTCGGCGGGCATCGCAGTGGAGCGTTCGTCGCGATCGATTTCAAGCTGAAAACGGGCTACGCTGCCCTCGTAGGCACGAGCTTCCTTTTGCATGTGCTTGTTGATGAGGAGAAAGTGGCCGCCAGCGCGCTTTGGAAACAACGAAGTACGCAATGGAAACCCGTTAATTTCGCCCTTTACTTTGATTAGGCCACGCAACCCCCACACCCTGGCTGCATCCAATGGCACGTGGACAACAATCCAACTGAGCCTGGGACGCAGGCGCTCGAGGCGCCCTTCGAAACGCTGGGCGGCAGCGGTTTTGGTTTGGGAGGCTTTGGGCATGGGCGGAGACTAGCGTTGGCATTTTAATATGAACAGACAATTATCAAGAACGCGCAGCAACCCGCCGAACGCGAGTTAAACTGGTGAAGAGTATCGGGAGAAAATGTGATCTGTCCTAAATGCGGTGAGGACAATTCAGAAAATTTCCGCTTTTGCGGAATGTGCGGCACCCCGCTCGAGGGGCGCCGTCCGTCGGGAGCGCCCGCGCTCGATCCACTCTCGGCGTTCCCTCCAAAAATTTCGCCGAGAGCAACGAACGTCACCGAAGCTGTGAAACCGGCGGTCGCGGAACCCGCTGCGGTTCGGGCGGTCAACAAGCTGGTTCCACCGATCAGCGGTCCATCGATGCTGGGACTCAATCAACCGATAGCCGTTCAACCGAGTTCGGGTCAAGCTGGCGTGAATCGACCTATTGAGAGCCAGCCAATTGCGGCCCATGCGAATCCGGGTTCCCCCAGCATCGACCTGCTCCGGGAAACGTCCTTCTCCGGCTTCGACTCTTTCATGGAGCCTGAGGAGCGGAAGACTGGTGTCGGCCGGATTTTGTTGTTGCTGGTGCTCCTCGCCGGCTTAGGGGTCGCGGGATGGTGGGCCTACACAAACTATGTCGGCGCTACCGAGAATCAAAAACTGCAGGCCGCGATTTCGAACGCCGAGCAGGCTCCGGCTGACAAACCCGCTGACAAAACCCCCGCTGACAAAACTAAAGACACGCAACCGGCAAAGCCTGCCGCCCCGGATACTTCCCCAGCGCCTGATAACGGTTCTCCACAGACGAGTTCATCGCAAGCAACACCTCCGCCAGCGGCGGCAACAAGCCAACAGGACAATAGCGAGCCAACGTCAACGGCTGCGGAGACAGAAGCCAAGGCCGCCGCGCCAGCGAAACGTGCGGATGCGCCAGTGGCAGCCCCAAAAACCAGCGCGGCCCACAAGAGTGTGACGCAGCGCGAGCCGCTCGTCGCTACGGCCAGGACTCCTAGCCGGCCCCAGGGCGCTCCCGCAGACACAGGCGACGCGGCCTTCCGCCAAGGCGAGGCTTATCTTTATGGACGAGGTGTTCGGGCAAATTGCGATGAGGCGGTAAAGAATTTGAAGATTGCTTCGTCGCAATCGAATGCCAAGGCGCGAAGCGCTTTCGGAACTATGTACGCCACCGGCCATTGCGTGCCGCGCGATTTGCCGACATCGTATTTATGGTTTGCATTGGCTCTGCGCGCCGATCCGGCGAATCAGATTCTAGAGAAGGATTTGAACGCGGTCTGGAACCAGATGACGCCGCCGGAACGGCAGCAAGCTACGAGAATGAAACAATGAAAGCGGATCGAGTCATTTGGCGATCGGGTGAGCAAACGGCTTCGATCTTCGTTCTTAAGTTATTATCCTTCGCTTTTGCTCTTCGATGATCCGATGGCCGATCACCAGATAGCAGGTTTTTTTGCCTACTCGCCGCTTGGTACCAGATTCAGCGCCTTCTTCACCGTCCCACGCTCAGTCATGATTTTCTGCTGTAGCAGCGTGATCGCGTAGATCAACTGCTCCGGACGCGGCGGACATCCTGGGACATAGATATCCACGGGGATGACCTGATTGACGCTCTGGACGAGCGCGTAGTTATTGAAGACTCCGCCAGAGGTCGCGCAGGCTCCCATTGAAATCACCCATTTTGGCTCGGGCATCTGCTCCCAAAGCTGGCGAATGACCGGAGCCATTTTGTTGGAGACGCGGCCGGCGATGATCATCAGGTCTGACTGGCGGGGCGACGGCCGGAACACTTCCGCGCCGAAGCGCGCAATATCGAAGCGCGACGCGCCCATTGACATCATCTCAATCGCGCAGCAAGCGAGACCAAACGTCATCGGCCAGATGGAATTCTTGCGCATCCAGTTGACGGTCGAATCGAGCGTGGTCATGACGATACCGTCAGGGATGCCATCGCCGTAGACGAGCTCCTTGACTACCTTCTTGCCATTTTCAACGTCAACGTAGGGACCGAAATTGAGTTCTAGCGCCATGAGTATATTTTAACCGCAGAGACACCGAGTGCGCGGAGGAAACCACGGCTTCGCATTTCTCGGCGTCTCTGCGGTTGAAGCCCTCCTACGGATTCAGCACGATCTTGCCAAACATCTGGCTGTTCTCCAGATATTCGTGCGCTGCGCGAATTTCTTTCAATGGAAACGTATGGTCAATTACCGGCTTGAGGCGTCCAGCGAAGACGTGGCCGAGCACTTCATGGAGTTCGCTCATCGTGCCCATATAAGACCCCAGGAATGCTAGTTGCCTTGAAAATAGAAATCGCAGATCAAGTGCGATTTTCGGCCCCGTCGTTGCGCCGCAGGTTACGAGCGTGCCGCCTGCCTTGAGGGACTTCACACTCTCATCCCAGGTCGCTTTCCCAACGTGCTCGATGACGATGTCGACGCCCTCGAAATTTGTGATCTTGCGGACTTCCTGCGAGATATTTTGCTGGTAATGATTAATGACAAAATCGGCGCCGAGTTCGCGGGCGCGCTCCATCTTGCGCTCATCGCCGGCGGTAGTAATCACGCGCGCGCGAAACATTTTCGCAATCTGAATGGCGGCAATACCCACTCCAGAATTCGCGCCGAGCACGAGTACGGTCTGGCCGGGACGAATCGCGGCGCGTCCGGTGAGCATATGCCACGCCGTGACAAAGACCAGCGGAACGCTGGCGGCTTCATTGAAATCGAGCCCGTCGGGAATCGGGATGACATTGACGGCGGGCACGGCAATCAGTTCACAGTTGCCTCCATCGACGCCATTGCCGAGCACGGTGAACTGCCGGCATTGATTTTGCAGTCCCGCGACGCACTTCGCGCAATGATTGCAGAAATGCATGGGCGCGAGCAGAACGCGCTGTCTGGCTTTTAGGTCGGAGATGTACTCGCCGACTTCGACGATCTCTCCGGCAATGTCGCTGCCGAGGATGTGGGGGAGATTCACGCCCGGCAGTCCTTGGCGCACCCATATGTCGAGATGATTAAGGGCGCATGCCCGCACGCGGATCAGCACCTGATCTTTGCGCGGCTTGGGATCGGAGACATCTTCGTAGGTGAGAACTTCCGGACCACCGAACTGATGAATGCGAACCGCTTTCATGGGAGCTCCTAAGAAACCAGGAATATCACGTTGCGTCTTGGGATAAATGCTAACCGAAATGTACCAAAAGCATTGTGATCAGTGACACAGAATGCGTTTGCGCCAAATTGTAGAGTGTACATCGCGGGCTGAGTCCGGAGGGTGTTTCCCGCGGGTACTGGACGTGGCCTGCGAAGCCGCCGAGTGGCTACATCAGCCATTGCAGTTCGAGTCTGCCGCCCTCCGTGCAGTCACTCGCAAACTACTACATAAGGTACTCTCGACAGAGTGTCGCGGCGGGGCGACGATAAAGCTCGCAGGCCGTTTTATCAGTACCCACTGGCCAAACGCCAGTAGCCCCGGAGTGATGACCTGGGGGCTTTTGTTTTGGTGGATAGGCCGGGCTCTCCGCCTCCATTTGACTTGCTTCTACTGAACCTCCAATAATCAGTTTAGATGGACATTTACGAAGAAATCGTCCGCCTGCGCAAAGAAGGCCGTCGCGGCGCCGTCGCGACCATCGTCAATGTTAGAGGATCGATTCCTTCGTTCAAGACTGCCAAGATGCTGGTGCGCGACGATGGCTCGATCGTTGGCACGATTGGCGGTGGCTGTGTAGAGGCCGAGGTGTGGCAGGCGGCGCGCGACGTGATGGAATCGGAAAAGCCGCGCACCCTAACCTTTGATCTGAATCAGGACCCGAAGTACGATACCGGCCTAGTCTGCGGAGGAACGCTGGAAATTTTTGTTGAGCCCGTTTTGCCTCCTGCCGATCTTTACATTTTTGGCGCGGGCCACGTGGCAGCCAGCCTTTATAGAGTGGCGCGCATTGCCGGATTTGACGTGACTGTGATCGACGATCGTGAAGCTTACGCCAACCGCGAACGCTTTCCAGAGGCGCAGCAGATAATCGCCGGGGATTTTGACAAGGCCGCCGCTGAACTCACGCCGAGCGAGTCTTCGTACATCGTGATCGTCACGCGCGGGCATCGCGACGATATGCGCATGCTGCGCTGGGCGGTGCAGACTCGGGCGCGCTACATCGGCATGATCGGGTCGAAACGAAAAGTCATTACAATTTTCAAAGAGCTGCAGGCGGAGGGGCTGCCGGCGCATTTATTTGATCGAGTGCACGCGCCGGTCGGGCTCGATATTGGAGCGATTACTCCGGAAGAGATTGCGATCGCGATCACCGCCGAGTTGATCGCCAAACGGCGAAAGGTAGAGCGCGACCTGCCCCACATGAGCTGGTTTCATCGACGGGAGAGAGAATCTGAATCTCAGCCGAAATCCTAAGAGTGTTTTGCCGCCGAGGCGCGGAGAGCGCCAAGAGATGCTTGGCATAAGCTCCTAACATCTAGTACGTATTGTTTCTTTCCGCTTTTCTCAGCGTTCTCAGCGTCTCGGCGGTTAAGATTTCACTATGCCGAACGAAATCGAAATCAAATTTCGAATTGAAGATCTACGTGCGCTGACCCGCGCCCTGAAGCAATCAGGCTTCAAGGAGGTGACCCGCTCTACTCACGAAATAAACTCACTTTATGACCTGCCCGGCCAAAAGTTGCGCAAACGCGGCGAAATGCTACGCCTGCGCAAATACGGCAAGACTTGGACGCTGACACATAAAGCAAAGAGCAGGGAAGACCGCCATAAGAAAAGAATTGAGCTCGAAACGCCCGTAGAGAATGGCCGACAAATGGACGCCATCTTGCGCACGCTTGGCTTTGAACCGACATTTCGCTACGAGAAATATCGCGCGGAGTGGAGCGACGGGGAGGGGCATGTGGTCGTCGATAGGACTCCGATTGGAATGTTTGGCGAAATCGAAGGAAAGCCGCGGTGGATCGACCGCACGGCACGCGCGCTGGGCATTAGCCGCGGCGACTACATCACTCAGACGTATGCGCCGATGTTCTTTGATTGGAAGCGGCGCACGGGCAGTAAAGCGGCGGAGATGACGTTTAGAGCGGTTGGCAGTAAATCAAAACACACCTAGCCGCGGAGACGCCGAGAGTGTGGAGTTTGGGGTGAAGCAGACCCTCGCTTCGCTCGGGAAGACTGATAATTGGTCTCACGCCTCGCTGATTCGAAAAACGTTACGCATTTGCGCCGCAGCACTTCTTGTACTTTTTGCCGCTTCCGCATGGGCAAGGATCGTTGCGCCCAACTTTTTCTCCCGAACGCACCACTTGTTGCACCTGCATGTCGCCCGCGCCAGCCATTCGCGCCTGTTCCAACTCTTTCTTCTTCTTGCGCTGAAACGCCATTTCGATTTCATCCATCGAAGTAGCGACCTGGCGCGGCGGCCGTCCGTTGCCGCCGCGCCCGCCGGTGATAACGAACGGCGCTCCCACATCAGAAACCTGGCCCTCTCCGTCATGCGGTGTGCTACTGACCGGCCTCGGAGGCGCATCCGGAGGCCGCTCCATGATTTGCATCAGGTAGAGATAACGAACGGTCTCTTCCTGGAAGCGCTGCATCATCTCTTCGAACATGTCGAAAGATTCGCGCTTGTACTCCACCAGTGGGTCGTGCTGCGCATAGCCGCGCAGGCCGATGCCCTCTTTCAGGTGATCCATCGAGAGCAGGTGATCTTTCCACTGCGCGTCGATCACGCTCAGCATAATCATGCGCTCGTGATAACGCATCGCCTCGGCGCCGATCAGCCCCTCTTTCGCGTCGTAGCGTTCTTTAAGCTTTGCAAAAATCGCGTCACCCAGTTCCTGGCGGTTCATCTGCTCGGGCTTGATACCCTCGGCGTAGATGTCGAGGCCGAAGCGCCCGAAGATCGCGTCTTTCAATGCTTTCAAATCCCAGTTATCGACGTGTTCTTTCGGTGGACAATGGCGTTCAAGAAGGTCACCGAGAATTCCGGAAACGTAGTCTTCGACAATCAGATCCTTCTGATCGAGGCCTTCTAGCAAGCGACGACGCAAGCCATAGACGGCCTCGCGCTGCTTGTTCATTACATCGTCGTATTCAAGCAAATGTTTTCGAGCTTCAAAATTCTGCCCTTCTACTGCTTTCTGCGCGCCCTCGATACGGCGCGTGATCATGCGTGATTCGATGGGAACGCCTTCTTCCATGCCGAGGCGTTGCAGCAGATTCGAAATCCACTCCTTGGCGAAGATGCGCATCAAGTCATCTTCGAGCGAGAGATAGAAACGCGATGACCCGGGATCGCCCTGGCGGCCAGCGCGTCCGCGAAGCTGATTGTCGATGCGCCGCGCTTCGTGGCGTTCGGTGCCGAAGATATGCAACCCGCCCGCTTCGATCACTTCGCGATGTTCCTGATCGGTGTCGGCTTTATAGCGCGCAAAAATCTCGTTCCACTGATCGGTCGGAACCGCGTATTCGTTGCCCGCGTAATACCAAACCGTGCGATTTGAATCGTCGACCTCGGCTTGAATCTTTCCTTGCGCGGCGCGAATCGGTTGCGCAATTCCCTTCTTCACGCATTCCTGCTTGGCCATGAATTCGGGATTGCCACCGAGCAGAATATCCGTGCCGCGGCCCGCCATGTTGGTCGCGATCGTGACCATGCCTTTGCGTCCCGCCTGCGCCACGATCTCTGCTTCGCGCTCGTGATACTTCGCGTTCAAAACAACGTGCTTGATTCCCTTCTTCTTCAGCAATTCCGAAATATGCTCGGACTTTTCGATCGAGGTCGTTCCAACGAGAACGGGCTGCTCGCTCTCGTGGAGCCGCTGAATTTCATCGGCCGCAGCAAAATATTTTTCCTTTTCCGTGCGATAAACAATGTCGGGATTCTCTTTGCGCAGCAGCACACGGTTAGTCGGAATGACGACAACTTCAAGCCGGTAAATTTTGTCGAATTCCGGCGCTTCCGTTTCCGCCGTGCCGGTCATTCCTGCGAGCTTTTTATACATGCGGAAGTAATTCTGGAACGTGATGGTCGCGAGCGTCTGATTCTCGCGCTCGATCTTCACATTCTCTTTGGCTTCGATCGACTGGTGCAGCCCGTCAGACCAGCGGCGGCCTGGCATCAGGCGCCCGGTGAATTCGTCGACAATGATCACCTCGCCGTCTTTGACCACGTATTCGACATCACGCTTGTAAAGCGCGTGGGCTTTGACGGCAGTCTCCACGTGATGCTTGAGCGCCCAGTTTTCCGGGTCGGCGATGTTGCCGATGCCCAATAGCTTCTCGACTTTTACCCAGCCATCGTCGCTGACCGTGACATTGCGATGTTTTTCGTCGACCACATAGTCCCCAGTCATGATTTTGGGCTCGCCCGGAGCGGTATCGATTTCTTCGCCCTTTTCGAGCTTGGGGATGATGCGATTCACCTTGTAATACTTGTCGGTGGACTCTTCGCTCGCGCCCGAAATAATCAGCGGAGTCCGCGCTTCGTCGATCAGGATGGAATCGACTTCGTCGACGATGGCGAAATTGTGTACGCGCTGCACGCAGTCGCGCAGGTCAAACTTCATGTTGTCGCGTAGATAATCGAATCCGAATTCGTTGTTCGTGCCGTACGTGACGTCGGCGGCATAAGCGGCGCGCCGCTGCTCGTCGTCTAGATCGTGGACGATCACGCCGACCGTCAGCCCTAGAAAGCTGTAGAGCTTGCCCATCCATTCCGAATCGCGCTTGGCCAGGTAATCATTGACCGTGACTACGTGCACGCCGCGCCCACTTAGGGCGTTCAAATAGACGGGCAGCGTGGCGACCAGCGTTTTGCCCTCGCCGGTTTTCATCTCGGCGATCTTGCCTTCGTGCAGCACCATGCCGCCGATTAATTGCACGTCGAAGTGGCGCATGTTGAGCACGCGTTTTCCGGCTTCACGAACGACGGCAAAAGCCTCTTCGAGCAACTCATCAAGAATAACTTTCAGCACCTCGCCGCGCTCGGCTTCGATCTCTTTCTGTCGATCGGGATCGGCTTCAGCCTCGTCGGCAATCGAGCTGAGACGCTCCTGAATGCGGGCACGAAACTCGGCGGTTTTTCCGCGAAGTTCGTCGTCGGAGAGCTTCTGCATCTCGGCCTCAAGCGCATTGATGGCCGCGACACGCGGCATCAGGCGCTTGACCTCGCGCTCGTTCTTGGTGCCGAAAACCTTGCCCAGCAAAGTGTTGATCAAAACAGAAATCCTTCAGAGGACACGCGTCCTAAACTACCAGTTAAAGCCTAGCACATTAGATGCGGCACGATTGTTATGCGGAGCGAGCTTTAGCCTTTCGCGGATTTACGGGCCTTTTCTTTTCTTCGGCTCTCGCGGGGGCAGCGTCCATCTACCCTCCCCGAAGTCGCTCAACCACTGCCGAACTTCCTGCTCAAGAGTGGTGCCCTTTGCTCGGGCAATCTGCTCCGCTCGATCAAGTAGGTCATCTTCCGCACTGAAAGTAATTTCCTTCATCGCCATTGTGTTGCCCTCGATGTTGAGATCGGCCTATTCCTAGTTTTCCCCAGCGGTCTTTAGTATATTCACCTCGGACATGCCCACTTTCTATCAACGATTTCAGGAGTCGGCCCGCAAATTTCCCGACAACATCGCCCTTGAGATTCAACGCCAGCAGACGGTCGAGCGCGTCACTTTTGCAGAGCTTACCCGCATGTCGGAGAGCGTGGCGAACTGGCTTGCGGCGCGAGTTCCTCGCGACGCGCGCATAGCGATTCTGGCGGCCAACCACCCCCGCTGGGTAGCGGCCTACCTGGGAATTATCGCCAGCGGAAGGACTGCGGTTCCGCTCGACACGGCATTTCATGCCGACCAAGTCAGAAAGTTGCTGATCGACAGTGAAGCTTCCCTGCTTTTCTGCGATGTGAAACATCTTGCCACGGCGCAGGAAGCCGTCGCAGGACTCACCATACCTCTAGTGATGACGTCGGCCGCTGCCGAACAGAATCTCGATTCGCCTGGAGCCAGTGCGCCGAAGTTCGCAGGCGATCTCGATTCGATCTTCACCGAAGGCCCGGCGGGCTTTCAGCCCATTATCCCAGCCGACAGCGACCTCGCGGCGTTGCTCTACACTTCTGGCACGACAGCCGACCCGAAGGGGGTCATGCTCACCCACGCCAATCTTATCGGCGAAGCGAACTCGGTTCTCGCGGTGATTAAGGTCGGCCCAGGCGACGCACTGCTCGGCATTCTCCCGATGTTTCATGTCCTCGCGCAAATGGCCAACCTTTTCCTGCCTCTCTTCAACGGCGTGCGGGTCGTCTACCTTGAGACACTGAACACCACCGAACTGCTACGCGCTTTGCAGGAGCGCAACATCACCGCATTTTGCGTAGTGCCTCAGTTTTTCTATCTGATTCACGAAAAGATTTTTAAGGAGTTGAATAAGCGCGGCAAGCTCACGCTGCGAATCGTGCGCTCGCTGATGGCTCTCAACCGCGCGCTGCGGCACGTCGGAATCAACGCCGGCAAACTTTTCTTCGGAAAAATTCATGCCACTTTCGGCAGCCACATGCGCTATCTGGTCACGGGAGGATCGCGATTCGATCCGGTCATTGCGCGCGATTTTTATTCCTTCGGCATCGACGTTCTCAATGCCTACGGCCTCACCGAAACGACTGGTGGCGCTTTCATAAATCCTCCGGGACATATCGTGTTTGGCTCGGTCGGGCGTCCTTTTCCCGGGGTGGAAGCGAAGATTGTCGATCCGAAACCTGCTGAAGCAGGGTCACAACCCGTGGGCGAGATTGCTATTCGCGGGGCGATCGTGATGAAGGGATATTGGAAGCGTCCCGAGGCTACGGCCGAAGTGCTGCGCAACGGTTGGCTATACACCGGCGACCTCGGTTACTTCGATTCTGGCGGCAACCTTTTTATTACTGGACGAAGAAAAGAAGTCATCGTGCTCGCCAATGGAAAGAATGTCTATCCCGAAGAGGTCGAAGCGCACTATCTGAAGGCGCAATACGTGAAAGAGATTTGCGTGATGGCCCTTGAGGCGCGGCCGGGAGATCCTACATCGGAGCGGCTGCACGGTATTGTCGTGCCAAATTTTGAATTGTTGCGTGAGCGCAAAATTGTCAATTCCAAAGAGGCGATCCGCGGCGAAATCGAAGCGCTCTCTCACAAAATCGTTTCGACCAAACGTCTGGGGAGTTATGACATCTGGCAGGAGGATCTGCCACGCACAACCACCCGAAAATTAAAGCGCTTCCAGATTGAAAAGAAAGTGCGCGAGCGGCAACTCAACGCGAACGGCAGCAGCGACGCCAGCGTAAACGCCGAAGAATCGGTCGCGCAGGTAACTCCGCTCACCGCCGAAGACCAAGCCTGGCTAGAGCGTGAAGACGTGAAGCGCGCCCTGGAAATCGTGCGCGAAGCTTCTCGCAGTCCACTCGACAATATCCGTCCCAGCCACAATCTCGAACTCGACCTCGGACTCGACTCCATGCAGCGCGTTGAATTGCTCACCGCGCTCGAACAGCAGTTGGGTGGCAAAGTGCCCGAGTCGCAGCTCGCGGAAATTTATTCGGTGCGCGACCTCGTCGATGCACTCCTCGCCAGCGCCAGTCGCGGCGAGGGGCAAGCAGTCTTGTCCGCTCCTCCGTGGTCAACGATTTTGAGCGAGCCGATAAGCGATCCTGAGGTACTGGCGCTGGCGCGTCACAATCTTTTGGCCGAAGTCTTCTTTTTCACGCTCGGAAAGTTGATCTATCTTTTCGCGCTCGATCGCTTTCACCTCAAGACGCGCGGCCTCGAAAATCTCCCCCCGCAGGGTCCTTACCTGATCTGCTCCAATCACCAGAGCTATATCGATCCGCTGATCATGGCGCCGGCGCTGCCCTGGTCGCTTTTTCGCCAGTGCTTTGCGCTCGGCACCAGCGAGATTTTCGGTGCGGGATTCATGCGGCACTTGGCACGTTGGCTGCGCGTGATTGTGCTCGATCCCGACGCCAACCTCGTCCCCGCTATGCGCGCTGGCGCCTTTGGCCTCAAGCAGGGGCGCATTCTGATTCTGTATCCCGAGGGCGAGCGCAGTGATGATGGCACTCCGCGAGTATTTCGCAAGGGGGCTGCGATTCTTTCCATCCATACGCAAGCGCCGATTGTCCCGGTCGCGGTCGAGGGTTTTTATGACGCGTGGCCGCGGCACAAAAACTTTCCGAAGTCCGCCGATCTGCAAATCGTCTTCGGCAAGCCGATTCAACCGCCACCGCTCGCCGAAGCTAGCGAAGCCGCTTACGATCGACTGACCTCGGAGCTGAAGTCGAGGGTGGTGGCGACGTGGGAAGAGTTGAGAAAGAAAGAATTGCAGATCGAAACTCATACGAGCCAGGAGGCGCAATCCGGTTCGGGCGATTCAAGCGGCGAGGCACTGTCCGAAACCGCACCTCGTTAATCTCGCCGCGCTATGCCCCTGCGCCCGCGCCCTTGGCTCGGTCGCCCATGGCCTTGGCGAAGGCATCCACTACGCCGCTATGGTATTTCTTTCCCGATCCGGCCAGGATTTCCTCCTCGGCCTGATAAGGAGACATTGCTTTGCCGCCAACGCCATTGATCAATCTCTGATACGCGTCTGCTACGGCCAGGATGTGCGCCTCGATCGGAATGTTGATGGAGCGCGCTCCCTGCTCTTCGACGATTTGCTGCGCGACGATGATGGGAATCACCCGCCGCAGCGAGTTGCCCACCGCCTGTGTGCGCGGATCGGCCTTGCGCGGCTTGCGGAAGCTGGCCACTACTTCGTCGCGGCTCATATCCGCAGCCTTGTAGAGAATGTCATTGCTGAGGCCGAGTTTGCTTAGGTCGCGGAGCAATACCGCCGAGCGAACCAACTCCACTCGATCCGACCCAAGCCCCATCGCCTCGGCCATTCTGGTGGATGCTTGTACGATCCGCTGACTTTCGCCGGAGCCGATTTTTTCATTGGCCATGAAGTGCTGCAGCACTACCAGGAGGCCAGTGAAACTTTCGCGAATGTCGGAGGTCATCGCCTCTTTGCGCTCGTATAGCGTACCCATGACGTAGCCGACCACGGCGAGAATGCCTGCCCAAATGGCGAAGTTGAAGAGCCTTTCTCCAGGCAATGTGAGGGTACGATGCGCGGGCATCATGTTGTTTAGAAAGTCCAACAGGATGACCAGGAACACGCAGGCGAAAGCGGTGAGCGTGGAGTGACGGCGGCCAAAAAAGTAAGCCGAATACAAAGTGGGCAGGAAATAAAAGCAGAGCGCCATCGGCAGCGACTGCGCGAAGAATTGAACCGTCGCCGCAATCAGAAATAACGACAGCAGCAAAATAGTTTCTTTGACAATCTTGCTCATTGCCTACTTCCCATCGTCCCGCATTGGTTCGCGTGCGAAGAAACCGCCTGCTGTCATTCTGGAGCACACGAGTGAACGAGGGAAGTTACTGGGGTAACGAAGTTCTTTTTCAAAGTGGCATCGAGGAATTTTCGAGGCGTGGTGTGGTCGTTCTCTATTAACTATTAAGGTAGTAATCCGTTAGTACCGGCCCCCCCTCCCTGTTTTTCGCCATCACTTCGCGCGTGGATGCGTTTGGTCGTACACGTTCATCATGTGCTTCACCGAAAGCTGGGTGTAGCGCTGGGTGGTGGCCAGGCGCTCGTGGCCTAACAATTCCTGGATGGCGCGCAGATCGGCTCCCTCTTCCAGCATGTGGGTGCCGAAGGCGTGGCGCAGCGTGTGAGGATGCACTTCGGGAGAGAGTCCCTTGGCGATGGCGATGCGCTTGACGATGCGGCCTACGCTGCGCGTGGTGAGGCGTCCGCCGCGCTGGTTGATCAGTAGAGCGGGCGTGCCTTTTGGCGGACTACTCTTCCCGGCGTTCGTGTTTTTCGGCGCGCTTCTTAGTGTCGCCAACACTTGTTGCCGCCAGGGCAGGTAGACGGCGAGAGCCGCGAGCACCGATCCGCCGAAGGGAACGTAGCGTTCTTTCTTCCCTTTGCCGCGAATCAGAATCGCTTCGTTGCTCATGCCGATGTCGTCAAGATTGATGCCGACGAGTTCGGAGTTGCGGATGCCGCAGCCGTAGAGCAGCTCAAACAGCAGACGATCGCGCTCGGGAAACGATGCGACCTCGGGCATTTTGCCGTCGAGCATCGAATTCATCTCTTCGATTGTGGGAACGCGCGGCAACTTCTTCGCGAGGCGCGGGGTGGAGACGAGCTTCGCCGGATTTTGCTCGACCACGCCTTCCTGCGCCAGCCAGCGGTAGAGCGAACGAACAGCCGCAAGGGCACGCGCTACCGAAGTTTTGCTCAATCCTTTGTCGTAGAGATGCGAGAGAAAACCGCGGATGGCAATGTGGTCGATGGTTTTCCAACCGCGTGCGCCGATGTAGGCGGAGAAGCAGTCGAGGTCTCCGGCGTACGCTTTGATGGTGTGCGCGGAGGCGTTGCCCTCGCGCAAATGGCGGAGGAAGTCGTCGGTGGCGCGCTCGACGATGGTGCGGGACTGCTTCATTTTGTTATCCCTGAGACGAAAAACAATTCACCACGGAGGCACAGAGACACGGAGAAATGCGAGTGCGATCTCTACATCTGCGAAACGGCAACGCAGGAATGATTTCATGAAAAGACTCTCCTCGGTGTCTCCGTGCCTCCGTGGTGAATTTAGCTCTTCGCTTTCGCTCGCGGATGATGCTTCGCGTAGACGCTCTTCAGCCGGTCGAGCGCGACGTGCGTATAAATCTGCGTCGTGGAAATGTCGGCGTGGCCGAGTATGGTCTGCACGGTGCGAAGGTCGGCGCCATTCTCGACCATATGCGTGGCGCAGGAATGCCGGAGCATGTGCGGGCTGACGTGGCGTCCCGCGGCAAGCCCTGAAGCAACACCGGCCTGACTCACTAGCTGCCAGAGGCGCTGACGAGTCAGGCGCCGGCCACCGCTGCCCACGAATAAAAGCGGCGAACTTTTCGTCGCTTTCGTCTTCAAGCGTGTGAGCGCTTCCCTGCCGTTTTGTAAATACCGCTGCAACGCTTGTTGGGCAGGCACTCCGAGGGGGACCATGCGCTCCTTGTCGCCCTTGCCGCGCACCAAGATGTATCCCATTTCCAGCTTCAAATCTTCGAGGCGCGCGTCGGCCACTTCGGAGACGCGTACGCCGCCTCCATAGAGCAGCTCAAGCATGGCGCGATCGCGCAGTTGAAGCGACTGAGCGCGCGGCGTTTCTTTTCGCGGTGACGATTCCATTAGCCGGCGTTCGCCTAGCATGGCTTTGACTTCACCGCGGCTCAGGGCTTTCGGCAACACCTTCCACTGTTTCGGCAAATCGATGTTCAGCGTCGGATCTTTTCCGATTTTTCCATCGAGTAGCAGATGGCGATAGAGATGCCTTATCGCCGAAAGTTTTCTTCCCACCGACCGGCCGTCGAGGGAATTCGAAAACAATTCCTGCACGAACTCTCGCACATCCTCGCGCCGCGCTGCGTCGAGCGCCAGTCGCCGCTTTTCGAGAAATGATGCGAACTGCGCCAGGTCGCTGGCGTAGGCGGCAATGGTCAGCTTCGCCGATCCTCGCTCGACGCGCAGATAGTCGAGGAACGATCTCAGGATTCGCGCGTTGGCGTCAGAAGCCATCCGATAAGTATGAGATTCAGGAAAGAATCGGAAAAGTGGCGGGCGGGGTTCGTTATTTATTGCTGCGGATTAGGGCGCGGCGTCAACTGCGGCGTTGCCGGTTCGGACTCTGATTCGCTGTGGATGGGCTTGGTGTAATCTTCGGCGTTTGTGACGTAGCAGGGCAGCGGAGCTTTGTCGCGCGAGAAATTCAGGGTCGGAGCGTCGGTTGAATACTTGAGTTGCGACTGCTGCTGACGCCAATCGCCCTCTTGTCCCGTGGTGATCTGAGCCAGCGTCGCATCGCAATGCGGATCTCTCACAGCCCGCAATTCGTGCAGCGTGGAATAGTCGAGTCCCTGCTCGGACAGTCGCGGCTGGTAGGGAAGAAATTCATAGACAAGCTTTACCAAACGCGTTTCATCCTTCGTCAATTCTTTTTCGGCAACAAAAATTTCTTCGCTCGCAAAAAACGACGAGCGGGGATGATTCCAGGCGAGGGCCACCAGGCGAAGACGCATCGATTCTTTCTTGGCCGCGGGCCAGGGCAGATTGCCATGAGCACGTTCCACTCCGCCCGTGAGGCATACTACACCCGCCAAGAGCATGCTACAGAACCTAACGGAAGGCATCTTTCGGGTCCTCAGTACCTGCTGTTGGTTTTTTGGATGCCATCCGTCGAGGATAAGTAGCGCGCTGATTGCCGCAAAAATGCGGCGCGAAAAAAATCAGTAGGGCATCCCCTCATCGTCAAGAAGTGTAAAGAATTCTTCGGCTGAGGCCATTGAGAGTTGTCAAAATGCTGAACCTTATTGCGGATCAGGCACGGGCACATCGGGCCGCACATCGGTATTGTGGAAGGCGGTAACTTTCCATTCGCCTGCATCTCTCACCATGACTTGCAGCAAGCGTGAGCGGAGAAGACCCTTGGCATCCACACTCATTCCCGGCAACGGCTTTTGAATGCCAATAACCGCCGTTAGCGTTTCGACGACGGCTACATCGGGGCGCACAAATTTCATAGAAACGACGTCCTGCTTCATGGTCGTTCCGCGATACATTCCTTTG
>Ga0187859_10001236_pt1 | contig 16419 bp, 13 predicted proteins | sample June2016WEW_10_1_2_FD_133019 | JGI IMG/M metagenome (GOLD analysis project Ga0187859, IMG submission 133019) | Peatland microbial communities from SPRUCE experiment site at the Marcell Experimental Forest, Minnesota, USA - June2016WEW_10_10 | ecosystem: Environmental > Terrestrial > Soil >...
AACTGTCTCTCTGAGTCGACCGCAGCCGGGTCAAATAAAAAGACCGCTGAGCACAGATGCCCAGCGGTCAGAAATGAATGCGGTCTTAGAATTCGTCGCGGTCTTTTTCGCTCGTTGCTCGAGGCGTGGTTCGGGGCTTAAAAGACGGTCACATTGTATGCGAGGCTCGGCGGTTTTCCCGTTCCACAAATATAGACAGTTACCTTCCCTTTCGATGTTACGGAAGCTCGCAGAGAGAAACCCGCGCCGACATCCGCCCCGGTCGTACTGCTCACGGCTACGGGGTGTCCTGGCACTGCGCCGGGAACGTCGGCTGTGCCCGAATCACAAGATCCAGAAAGCGAAGTTCCAGTGATTGTCTCGGTCGTACCGGACAAGGCAAGTTCTGGACCGCCAGTTGAAGTGCCGGCAAAGGAGGCAGCTGTTTCCGGTATAAGCACGCCACGCGAGTTAGCGATACTCCCGGCAATGATCGCTCCGCCTGTCGTATTTGTTGCAGGAGGCGCTCCACCGAGCGAACCATCAGGAATCGAATCCCTGAATGTATCCGGATTCCCCTTATCAGGAGCGTTCGTATTGTATCCGGTATTCGCAGGAACCGTGAGGGCGTAGCGTTCGCTGCCTGGTTCTCCGCCAGCCGCGCTGCGATAGAACTTATAACTGTCCGCGCCAACCACACCATAAAAATGTGCAGTGATCGTGTTTGTTTTGCTCACGCTGTCAGCACAATTTCTAACTGCGTATTCGCCAACGGGAACTGATTCGCCGGCACCCGATTTGCTCGTGATCTTGTAGTAATACGTCGTTTTACCACTCGTGGAACAAGAGAAGCCCCACGCATAAGCTGGCGAAACTAGTTGTGTCACCGTTAGTGGGCCGCCAAGCACACGGATCTTTCCGGGAAAGTCCACTCGAAAATCATCAACGCCCGCAGCATCACCGTTCTGCAGCCAATTCACACCATGCTCGCCCATTCCCTGCCCTGCGGGTGCGTCATTTTCTATATAGGTCAATTGCTGAGCTGTCGTCTTGCTCACAGCGACATCGAAATTCTGCTTCTCAAATCCGATGCACGAATGGCAGATGAAAGTGTTATGCGCGGACCCTCCCGTTGCACTGAAATCGACAATCGGCACCGTCGAAGGTGGAGCGAGTTGGCCGGAAGTCAATGTGAAATCGTTCAGATTGATGCTATCCCCAGCTCCGTTGCTCCAGATAAAATCGCCGTTCGCGGGAAGCGCGGAACTAGCCGGATACATTCCGTGATCGATTGAGAGTATCCCTCCTGGAACACCAGAAGAAAGATTGCTCAGAAACTCCGCGAACATCGAAGTTCCTGCGACGTCGGCCGGCCCGCCGATCTGGGGAGCGTACACCCGGGACGGGCCATCGGTTTCCTCGTTGTAATTGGCAACGTCCAGATGCGCCCCGGTACCAAGGAGGAAATCCACGCCGTTTTGCAGGTTTTCGAGCGTTCCGGAGACATGCCACCAGTTGCCGTCGAGCATAACAAAGCTCACGCCGCTGAAATAGCAGCCGATGGTTCCCGAAAAAGTCCAGTCCACCGGCTGCGAGTGCTCGGCGGCGAAACATGCATCCACGTTAAAGACATGAACATTGTCCACATTGTTTCGATCATTCTGCACAGCGGCGGGATCGGACAAAATGGCAAATTGGGCGGTCGAGTCCGAAAGCTTGGCCGAACCCGGCAAGCCACCTACGCCCGTTTGATTGCCCAGGTAGAGGTTGTACAACTTATTGAACGAATTTGGATAAGGACCTGCGCCGGTGTCGTTTAAATCCACCAGCGATCTTGGCTTAGTGCTGGGCTGATCGCTTCCCATAATGTTGAGATCATGGATCGCGCATCCGTAGCAGTTTTGAATACGAATCACGTCCTGAGCAGGCAGGTAACCGCCCGATCCTGTGCCCAATCCAGCGGTAGCCGCATAATAAGTCAACTGTGTCGAGTTTGGAACGCTCAAAATGAGATGTGTCCCATTGAACTCCGATGGGGTGGCTCCTTCGACATCAACAAGGCATTCCCGGTACTTTCTCGCACAATTTGTGCCGCTGAAACCGTGGCCTGACGTGACAACCATTGTCACTGTATTGCCGGTTTCCGATAACGATGCGATTGGCTTGGCGGCTCCCGCCCAAATTATGGTTGTTCCCGAAGTGCTTCCAGAACCCGGCACCGCGCTCACTCCTGAGGACATGCCACAACCCTCAAGTTGAGTTCCACGGCCTCCGGCAATCAGCAAAGTTGTAGTAGTGATAATTGGTTTGCAGCCCAGTAACAATCGTCCCTTTGCCGAGTTCGATGGAATCTGGCTGGTGATTAGGGTATTGAATGCAGCGCCATCGTCAGTGCCAAGAATCATGGTCAACCCTTTAGCGCTGGTTGCCGGGTATGGCGCGTCGAGCATCGCGGCAGTTGCAGATTGAACGGATGCAAGAGTGCCGGTGAAAGTGCGCCCCGTATGCGCCGGATAGAGAATGATGATTTTCCCCACATCCCCTGAGGAAAAATGAGCACATGTCGAGGTTATGGCCGCGCCTGATTGAGTGGTTACGACATCGTTGCAAAGCCGGGCATCCTGCTTTAGTGTTCCCTGCGTCGTTGATATGCCGCTGTTGACCACCGCAGCCACTGTCTGCGCCGTACCGAAGTTGGCCACAGTGGCACCATTGACCGAACTGAGGGTAATAAAGACAGCGAATGCAAAAGCGCGCTTCATGCGGCGATTCTACCTCCAAAGAGACGAGAAGGTTACAACCCACACTGAAGTGCGGATCATTACCAGCATGATATTGACGTCTTTCCTTGCAATTGAAGAATTGCCGAAATGGAAAACAGCAACCTGATTTGCGAGACCTGGATCGCGGCAGTCCTCTTGAGATGGAAATGAGGGCTTGGATATTGGGAAGCGTCGTACACCCCCCAGAAACTGCACAACTTGAGCATCTGAAAGGATCGACTCAGGCGCGCCGGTGTCGATTCGTCGAAGAAAGAATGTTAGGCTTTACGGTTTACGCGCAACCAAAGTAATACAAAAACCAGGCCATTTCGTAAACCGAGAAATCAACGGGTCGACAAACGGTGGAATTAGACGAAAGGGTAACACGATCAGCCAGCCCAACAGAATATTAATTCTGCAACCAACGCGCAACAGCCACGTAATCTTCTGGCTGGCAAAGCCGCTACAAAAGCCGGTTTCCAATACTTCTAGGCCTGCATTCCCGCAAAGTTCGCGAAGATCCTCAGCCGTATAGCCACGCCGCACATGGCCACCGTCTTCAATAACCGAAAAGGGGCCATTGTCCTCAGGAGTAATTGCGATGTAATTGTAATTCGGAGTAGTTAGCAGCAATACGCCACCTGGTTTCAGGCAGTTGGCAATGTCGACCATGAGCTTTTGATCGTTCATAATGTGCTCAATGTTCTCAAGACAAATGGCGATGTCGAAGCTGCCTTGCAGGTCCGATCGCTCATCCAGTTTCCGCACATCGCATATCTCAAACTCCGCCGAACTGGCGCCGCAAAGCGCTGCACGCTGAGCCGCTACATCCTGGTTTCTTTTATCCCAGCTAAGCCCCAGCGAACGGTAACCACGTAGAGCCGTGCCAATGGTAAACGCACCGGACCCGCAGCCAATATCGAGCAATTTCTTCGACCCGGAAGGAATTGCGGGAAGGCGCTTCTTCACCCACAGCCATCGATCGAGGATAAGCGTATCGCCGTGTATAACGGTAGCCGGAAACCCGAGTATACGTACCAACAAAGAACTCATAGCGTAAGGAACCTCCAAGTGATTTTCTGACTGACTGCTTGTGCGAGCCGGTGCATTGTAGTTAGGACTGAAGGCCGCTCGCATACGCCTAATGCCGTCTGAGAGGCGCGATACCCCTCGTATTCTTCAATCGCGACAATACCCCGAGTCATGCATTCCTGGTGTCCCATAGCAGAGGTTTGATGAACAAACGACTGGTCTGTGCGTCTTAGCTTTGGACGCGATCTTAGATCCGCATACCACGACGCCATTGACTAATCCGAGCAAGAACGAGGATTGCTATGTTGCCCTGCAGTATATCTTCAGGGCCGGATCAACTATTATTTCAAACCATCTTTCAAATTCCGCTGTGCCTTTAACTTCGTTGCCACAAACCTCGTCATTTAGAGAGGTTCTGCGAATCAGATCTACATCCGCCTTGCGACAGCGCAGATGGGGCAAGAGAAATGTATAAGCTGTCATTCGGCTTTCTCTCGACAGCCTCACAGGAGAGGACTTGCTGTATGGAGCCCGCAAGTATAGTCGCCAGAATAGCGTCCCCTTCCGCGGTTGGATGCGTCTCTCCATCTCGATACAGATCCGTTCTCCATTGGGGAGATCTGGTGACATCAAGAATCTTCAGATTCAAGGTTCGAGCGATCTCTTCTAATTGCGCACGTTCGGGCAACCACTCATTCCCAGCTCTAGCGGCCAGAAACTGACTCTTTTGAGGATATAGAAATAGGAGTCCGGGCGTTCTCTTTCCCGTAGCGACGCTAATCTTTCCGATCTCACTCCGGAATGTTTCCATGCCTTTCATTGTTGCGGGCCCGGTTGGTGGCAATTCACTTGGAAGAGAAATAAAACGCGCAAGTATGTACCGTCGAAAAGCGTACCAACTAGCCCAAACGGGGTGGTTGCGAGGGAAGGCATAGTCGCTTGACCACGGCGCAAGTTTGCTTGTCCCGCCCACCATATACTCCCACACAAAGAAGTTCGCCGATGCTTCCACATCTGGATTGCGCTCCAAATAGGCAGTTTCGTTCAGGTTGGTCCAACCGCCAACTGCAATCGGCCAAATCGAATAGCCCGAGCCCATCACCTTCTGAATCAACGGGCCTAACTTATCCTTCTGATCTAGAGGATTGCCTCCCGCGACGATGCTATTGCCTATAATTAGGATGTTTGGATGAAGCGCTGGATTCCATCGCAAATCCGTGCCCATGCTGCGGTCATTGAACACCCACCGATTATGGCGAAGGAACATCCCCGACTGATTCGGATTCACGATATACCCGAGACGGTCATCCTGCTTGTAGATTGGAAAATCAGTTATCCCACTTATTCTGACACCAAACTCGATTATTGCGAACATCAGGACACTCGCAACCGCCGCCAGACACAACCGTTTGTACGTCCTAGTTAGTCTCATGATTTTCTCGTTGGGCCGTCGTACGGCTTCGGTATCACTGCCAGTCGCACCAGCTGCGGCTTGTATGTTCCACAAGGCAACAGTTTCTGGAGGCCAGCCATTGCTCCTTCAAGAACCTTGACAACACTTCGACCATCACTTTATCAAGACTGCGATTCTCCCTGAGCTGTGGAAGAACCTCCAAGTTCTAAGAACGGGAGCCCGGCCGTGCACAGAAACTCCCGGACCGTTGGATACTTATGGCCGACGACGAGCAATTCGCATGCGGCCAACTCTGCCAAGGACCCCACCAGCAGGCGGGATAGATGAGGAATGACCTTGTTAATGTACTCTTTGTTTGCGCCAGTCAACTGGGCAAGGGAAACGTTCGGGTCATAGATCTTGAGTTCATAACCTTTCCCGAGAAGCCGCTCCGCCAACTCAACGAATGGGCTCTCTCGCAGGTCGTCTGTATTTGCCTTGAAACCAAGGCCAATCAACCCAATACGCCGGTAGTTAGTGCCCGCTACCCGGCTAACAGCTCGCTGAACGACTCTTTCGTTGCTTGCCAGCAGCGAGTTGATCAACGGAAGTTCCAGATCGTGACGCTTCGCTGCATAAGAAAGGGCGCGAACATCCTTGGGAAGGCAGGACCCGCCAAAAGCAAACCCAGGCATGAGATAACGTGTGGAGATGTTAAGCTTCGTATCGTTGCAAAACACTGACATGACCCGCTGTCCGTCAATGTCTTCCTGTTGGCAGAGTGCGCCGATCTCGTTGGCAAACGCAATTTTCAAAGCGTGATAACAATTGCTTGCGTACTTGACAAGCAGCGCCTCCCGCGGTGAGAGGACAAAGAACGGTGCAGAGATGAACTGATACAAGGAGCGCAGCGTCGTCTCCAACTGCTCGTCGTCCACGCCGAGCACAGTGAATGGAGGACATTCAAAATCCTCAATCGCCGTTCCCTCTCGCAGAAACTCGGGATTCACACAAAGCTTGACACGTCCGGGGGCGTCAGCGGAAAGGACCTCTTCACACTGTTCGTAGATGGACGGTAGAATGCTGCTTCGCATGATGACAACCTGGGTGCGATCAAGTTCCACGAGAGCCTCTGCGATCTGCTTACAGGCGCGCAGCAGGTGCGTGGCGTCGATGTCGCCATTGGCGCGGCTGGGTGTTGCTACCGCCACAAAGCAGACCTCGGCTTGAACCAAGGCCTCACGAAGATCGCAGGTGGCGCGAAGGCAACCTGAACGACGCGCTTCAGCGACCTTCTCTCCCAGGTTCTGCTCAACGATGGGCGTTCGTCCGTCGTTGATAATTCGTACTTTCTCTGCGTTGATATCCACGCCCCAAACGGTGTGGCCCGCGGTGGCAAAGCACGCGGCGGATACGGTCCCCACGTAGCCCAACCCGACAATTGCAATTTCCATTCGATTTATCCTCTTGCTCGTGCGGCTCTCTTCCGGAATGTTGAACAGGACAACGCCGGCACGGAACTGATCAATGCCCCCAGGCTTTGCGTTCAAGCGCCGTTACTTACGGCAACGCGACGCACTTGCACCCTTGGCTCTAGTCCGTGTGCTCTCGTCCTCGCTATACCTGCACAAGCGCTCGCCCTGCGAGCAGTTTCTCCAAGTGTCCATCCAGAATGCGGAAATTGTGTTCCCATGACCACTGTGCTTGCACATACGTTAATCCCTCTTTGGCCAGAGAATTGGCTAGTGGGTGATCGCTCAATAATTTCAAAACTTGCTCTGCAAATTCTTCGGGAGTTCGACCGATTAAGACTGCCGTTCCTTCCGGCGCCCGGATTCCCTCATTAGCTTCTGGGCTGATCACCATTGGAAGTCCGGCAGCGAGACCCTCAAGCAGCTTGTTCTGCATGCCCGCAGCCATGCGCATTGGGTTCACACCTACCGATGCCTTCCAGAGGTACGGACGCACCTCATCGACGAATCCTGTCACTACGATCCGGGGATCCTCAGCGAGTTTCAAAATCGATTGGGGAGGTCTTTTACCCACAATTGTGAATCGGGTTTCCGGGCGCTTCGCCCAGATCAGGGGCAGAATCTCGCGGCAGAAGTAGAGCGCTGCATCTGAGTTGGTGTCCATGTACATCGCACCGCTAAAGACAAGGGAGTTTTCCTCGCGAATGATTTCGCCTGGAGGGGCAAATGAAATCACATCCGTGCCGTGCGGGTTGTAAAAAACGTTTTGCAGGCGATGCTCTGGATCGATTGCATCCCGGTCTTTGTTTGAGATCAGTAGAACGGAATCGAACCGCTTTGCCACTTCCAATTCGTATCCGATCAGGCGCCGATACTCCATGCCATACAAGGCACGCAACACTGGGTTGTGCGTTAATTCATAGCGCCGGCGAAAATGCAGAATTTGCGCGGGCTGAATGGCAAGCACTCGCGGAATAGAATCGATACCCGCCAAAAACTGACCGGAGCGCAAGTGGTATCCATACGCCATCTCGATGCGTTCTTCTGCAACGACTTGCTTGACCCTTTCTGCGAGAGCCTTCGACCGGAAATACCACATTTGTAGTGGCTCGGACGACAGCAATCCCCGTGCGGCGCTAAATGCCCCTCGCCATTTGGGCCACAGGACAACTTCAATCCGTTTGCAATATTGCTTAAGCTCATCCGCACGCTCTTTCGATATTGGCGCGGGCGCTAACCCGACAACAGATACCTCGTGATTGCGCGAAAAGTACTTTATTAAATTGAAAACTGTGTTACTTGTGGCATCCCCGGAATACGCCGGAAAGCGATATGTAACAAACAATATGCGCATATGCGCAAGCCTCCCTGCAGTAGTCGAATGGTCAAAAGCATTTTGAAAGAATAACCGGATTTGACTTGAAAGTACCTTTCAAACCGATCAGAACTCCGAACAAGCACCGGCGCTGCAGCTTTCGCAACAGCCGACGGTTCAACACCTACACCTCAGATTGTAAGGCATCGTATGACGCAGCTCGACGCTGAAGATGCCCCTCAGGATGAACCTAAGTTGCGGCGTGGAACACCGAAATGTTCAACCAGATTTCCCTGCGGCGAATTCACAGAAATATGAATTTGACTCGGTCGATCGAGGTCGCTCACTTCGACGCTCCATGAACTGACTTCGCGATCTGCCGGAGCAATGAGGTAGCCAGTCTTTGCCAGCAGCCTGCTCATCGACGAGAAACTGAGCACCGAATTTGCCATCCTCTTCCCAAATTCGGGAGCATACCACCCCTGAATGGGATCCAATTTTCCACGAATGCAGCTCGTCGTTCTCGGCGAATCGGCATTGTCGCGATACGGATAGAAACGTACCTTGAGTGACCCCATTGTGACATCCGTGTAGGATTCACCAATCTCGCAGACGGCGTTGGGAGCAAGATGAACCAAGCTTTCAATTGAATGGTTGCCCCTGCCTTTAATCTCATCCAGCACCAGCCAGTACTCTCCTGCGAGCGAGGCGATGAAACGGCGTTGCCGTGTAGGTGCTTTCTGACCTACAAAACCGCTGTGCACCCCCACGAAAAGCGAAGTGGACGATTGTTGCAACAAGGTACACTCCATCAATTGGGTGCGCTTCCCAACGCGAAACGACGCCCAGATCTCGAATTGCTCGGCCCCATCCACCACGACTGTGTTGTGAGCTCGCGTGCTCCGCCAGAAGGTCCGCCATGCACCGGGTTCATATGTTTCCACCCCGGAGTCAACAATGAACCTTTCGCCACGGATGGAAAGCTCATAGCTGAATAGGCTGCAATGTCCGTGCGCGGGGAGATGATCCGGGCCCATCGGTTTAGCATCCACAATTAACCGGTCGCCGGATCCCGCCCCGGGAAGCACAAAATATCCCGTAGCCGGCCAGGAACTGCGCATCTTCTGAGTAAGCTGGGACGTCTTTCCCGGTTGATTTGCCTGAGGCGCAATCAATGTGCAATACAGCCCTGGTTTCGTGTCCGGCCATCTTCCCGAAGCATCGAGCAGCCTTTCCGCCGCCGCCAGGATATCCCCCGGTTTGTGCGCGATGCCAAATGCCGAATCGCCGAAAAGCGGAATCTCTCCGTCCGGATGCCTTACCCCGGAGAGCAGGTCCCCCATTGAGATCAGGTCCATACGCACCCATTCCGGAACCTCGCGACCGTTCAGCTTTAGCGCCAGCACCACTTCGAGGTAGTCCTGCAACACGATCGAGTGATACATAGGGCTACGCTCCTGGTGACCGCCGTCCTCCAGGAGCTGATCCTGCAGGCCACGCCAGAGGATGCGTTGCCCGATGTTGTACCAGCGCGAGCCCGCCTTGCCCCCAAAGAATAGCCCTGCAAAGACCAGCGCCTTTCCATTCGCGAGCAAATGATTGCCGAGACAATCGTATTCCAGATGATCTTCGAGATAGCGCGCTTGCTGATAGAGGCTCGTCAGCCACTTTGACTCTGAGGCTTCGTTCTCGAAAATGGCGGAAGGAGAAGCCAGGCCGAAAGCGTGAATCCAATTCACGATTCGACGGGCGATCGGATAAGAATGCCAACCTACACCATGTCCAATCGGATTGGCACCGATCCACTCGCGAAACAGGCGCGCCAGCACACCGGCAGCCTGTCCGTCCTTTTGCCACTTCACCAGCATCGCGAGATCGAGTGCGTATTCGAAATAATGCAGATTGTAGCGCCACAGACGGCCAGTTTGAGAGGGCTGCCAAGGCACGGGAAACCCAAGCGCCAACTCCTCGTTCAGCAGCTTGAATCTCCCTTCCGCCAAGCGCTGCGCATTCTCCGTCTGTGCTGCCAGTTCATCGCTGCATTCCGCATCGACTGCTGGGAAGAATGATGCCTGCAGGTCTCTGCCCACATTGTCTGGAACGGCATATCGCCGGCGAACCCACCATGGCGATTTCCGAACCAGTGACGAACTGATTCCGAGACGGAATCGGGCGACGATCTGAGATGGGTGATAATACCGGGCGGATCGCAAATATTGACCAAGCACGACGTTACGATCCTCCGGAGCCTTCCAGGCCACATGGCTTTATTGCTGTGATTGAAGTAAGTATGAGATAAACTCGCGGCCACATCGGATTAATTGGCAGATCCATTGCGCAGAAGTTATGGGAACCCAGGACACGTAACCTATCCACGAGACCTATTCAACGGCCAAATCCTCATCTATCTCCACCGGATGCCCAAGCCGCAGCGCTTTCAACACCAGCAAAGTCGCCAGGCTCGAGTCGATCAACGACTGTTCGTCCACAGGCGGATTCCCGTTCATCACTCCGTCCACAAATGCTCTCACCTGAGAGCTGTGTCCTTTGTCCTGTGCCATCGACTTCTTCTTTACGATTTGTTTCCCGCTTGCCACGATCACCAACTCGCGGAAGTTATCGATTCGACATACCGCACCACCCTTGTAGCACTCAATCAGCTCCTTGCTGAAGCTCGTATCTCCGAGAGTCGTGTAAACAATGTTTGCGAGGCTACCGTCGGCAAATCGCATCGTCACGCTCAGGTCCTCGCACATCCCGCGCACCGCCTCCGCCGATTGCGCAGCTACCGACACGAATGGACAGTCGGCAAGATACATGGCCAGGTCGACAAAGTGGCAAAGCTCTCCAAGGATTCGTCCCTGGCCTTCCTCAGCGTCGCGCTGCCAGCTTTCCGGTGGCAATTGTCCTGCGTTGATGCGGATCGAGATGACACTTCGCCCTGGTCGCGATTTCAAAAACTTCCGCGCCTCCTGAACCTGGGGCGCAAAACGCCGGTTGAAGCCAACCGTGAAGAAAGCTGAAGAGTTGTTGCGCGCTTCAATCACCGCTTGCAATTCCTCGTAGCTGAGGGCCAGCGGCTTCTCGACGAATACATGCTTGCCGGCGGCGAGTGCTTGGGTAACAAGATCGGCATGACTCGAGTGCGGAGTGGTCACAACAACACACGATATCTCTGCGTTCCCCAGAATGTCGTTGATATTGGTCGAGGCATGGGCGAACCCCAGTTTGGCGCCCGTTCCCTCCGATGAAACGCCACGCTTGGTCACAATGGTATGCAACTGCACTCGCGAATCGGCCTTAAGAGCCGGCAGAATCGTGGTCTTGCCGAAATTGCCTGCGCCGATAGCGCCAAGTACACACTGTGTGTTGCCAGCTGGCTTTGCGTCGCTCAGCGTAATACACAAGCTATTATCCGCGGCTGTTCCGTCCGCTCCATATTCAAGCACAACACCAAGGTGCGGCTCTGTCCCATTCATCACCAGGTCGTATGCGTCCTCCGCCTGGTTAAATGCAAAGCGGTGGGTTATGAGAGATTCAACTTCGAGGCGCGGATTCAATGAGGGAGACATCAGGCGTGCTGCTTCACGCAGATTGTCAGTCTCCGTCCAGCGCACATACCCGACAGGATACTTCATGTGCTTATTCTCAAAATCTCGGTCGTAACGGCCCGGTCCGTAAGAGCGCGAGACAATGATATTGAGTTCCTTCTGCATGAATAGACGGTAGGGGAATTCGGTTCCAGTAATGCCTACCTGGCAGACTGTAGCCCGGTCGCGTGCAATTTCAGCAGCCGTTTGAAAGGGTTCACTGGATGCGGTTGCCGCCGCTATCAAGATGCTGTCGCACCCTCTCCCATAGGTCAAATCCAGCACTGCCTCAGTAGGATTGCCAGTGCCGAGAAGCACAACCGCTTCTGCCCCGTTGGCTTTTGCCAGTTCCAGTCGCGCGGCATTGTAGTCAAGCACGATGACCCGCGCACCTGATAGTCTGGCAAATTGCGCCACCAGTTGGCCGACAAGACCTGCCCCCAATACGGCCACAAAATTGCCTAATTGCGGTCCGGCAAGTCGCACAGCGTGCAGTGCGATGGAAGATAGCGTACAAAAGCTGGCCTGTTCCGCAGTCACATCGGTTGGCACTGGAACAACTAGATTCTCGGGTACAACATTCAATTCCGCGTGGTTGGCAAACCCCGTACCTGCAATGGCAACAAGTTGTCCTACGTTGAACTTTCCTTCAAGACCAGCTCCGACCTCCGTAACTGTTCCGGCCGCGGAATAGCCGAGTGGTAAGGGCTCGTCGAGTCTCGCCAATACGGATTTCATGGTTGCCATTGCCCCATCCCGATGCACCTTGTCCAGCACTTTGCGAACCAGGTCCGGGCGCGAGCGCGCCTTTGAGACCAGCGATGATTGCGCAAAATCCACCATCTGGCGTTCGGTACCGGCCGAGATCAGCGAAGCCAACGTTCGAACTAAGACCGAGTTCCGCTGAACTTGGGGCGCAGGAACAGACTTCAGCCTGAGCTTGCCCCCGCGGGCATTCTGAATGACTTGTTTCATTCACTATCTCCATCTTTTTCATTTGCGCGCACAGAACGGCCGCTCAAGACTTCTTCGCTCTCATGCCACCTATTCATTTCCGCGAATGCTTGCACAGCGCTGCCTGTCTGAGTTGCAGCCAAGTTCACGCTCATTTCTTGACCGCGACCACCAGACCGAGCGCGCCTGTATATTGCCATGCAGAAAGAAAACACAAAGGCGAGATCCGATCAAAAAACGATTCAAAATACACTGGGTCTTGGATCGGATTGAAACCGCCGTCTTCCAGAAGTTTTCTGAATTGACTCCATGACCAAGTATGCTGCTGTGCATCAAGATGAAGATTGCGGCGCTGAAATAGTGCTCGCGAGATGCTGCGGGAATTGGCAAAACTGATAATCAGCACCCCGGAGGGTTTTAGTGCAGAAAGAAATCGGCTCAAGAGCTGTTCCGGTCGAACCTCGTATTCGATAACACTTGAGCACACGATCGCATCAAAGGTTGCTTCCGCCGTATCCAATGGGCGCGTTCCAAAAACTCGAAACTCCACCGGAAGCGATTCAACGTGCTGCTTTTTCGCCACACTGATCATTTCCGGCGACGGATCGATACCAAGCACGCGAAAGCCTTGCCTACCCAGGAGGGCCGAAATCCGCCCAGGCCCACAACCATAGTCGAGAATGTAGCCCCCCGAAGGAACTGACCGCTTAGCGGCGGCTAGAAACAGGCCTCCGCGCCGATAGCGCCCTGAATCGATCTGTCTGTCGACGCTTGACGCAAAATCGTTCGCTGTCAAATCGAACAAGGTTGACTTCTCGCCCATGGCTTCGTTCTCCAAAACTTATTTGCGGTACTACTGTGTCAGTATTTCAATTCTCAAGTCGCGAGTCAGCAACCCGAATGTCGCCTCTGATGTTGTGAAACGAAAAGTCCGGCATATCCAATTCTGGATAGCGTGACGGGGTGGAGTGAGCGGCGTCAAGTTAGCAATTCGAGTAAACATCCTTGAACCGATCCGATACAAGAACAAACGAGATCAATCGAAGACAAAGTTCACGCATACGATCATTTCAACGGAGCCTCGAAGTAGAAGAACCTAGCCCGCACTTGATTCAGAAACATCGATCCTTCTGCGAATCGGCTTTGCCGGGTGACCTGCACAAAGCATCATTTCGGGCAGGTCGTTCAGCACCAAGCTTCGGGCTCCAACAACCGCGCCACGCCTGATACGAACTCCCGGGGAGACGAACACATCGCCAGCAAGCCATACTTCCGATTCGATATGCACCGGTTTGGTGAGAATATCGAATGCAGGCGACGCATAGTCGTGTGAGCCCGAACAGATGTAAGACTGCTGCGACACAACGACGTTGTCGCCGATTATGATATCGCCCAGAGTGTAGAGGGTGACGTTATCACCAATCCAACTCCAGTCTCCGATAGACAATCTCCATGGAAATGTAACTACCGCAGTGGGACGAATCATTACACCTTTGCCGATCTTGGCTCCAAATCTGCGTAACAACCAACGTCGCCATGCATATACCACTTGCGGGGACCACCGAAAGAAAGTGGCCTGGACAAGCCACCATAGCTGCACAAACCATGCAGGACGACCGCGAAAATTCGCTGGCAATTGAAAAGATCTAAGATCCTGAACCATACGTGCAAGCTAATCCCTTCTTTGGATTACTTGGCTCCATAGTGCGCCGAGAATTCATATCTACAATTCACTTCGCGGCGCGAGTTCCGCTGTCTCGGCGATCTTAAGCGATTCTCCGGGAAAGATGCGCTCGAACGCGTGCTGTGATTGAGTCGAGAGTCGTTCGAAGTGTGCGCGTACTTCGACAGACACTTGGCAAAACCGCTCCGGTGAGGAAAGCCAAGTTTCTATCTTCGCGGCTGCCAACGCCCCGAACGACGCATCCTGTTGAATTGCATGCGATTCGGAGCCGCCACACAAAAGCATCTCGCCAATACATCCGCGATCCCAACCGATCACCGGAATCCCCGATGACATCGCTTCCAGAATTACGAGGGGTTCAGCCTCATTAGAGTAACTGGACGGAAAGAGCAGCACATCCAGCGATCCGAGAAATGCGTATTTGCTGTCGCCGTATACCGACCCAACATAATGGATACTAGGGTAACTCCGGCAGGCTGTTGTCATCTGCTCTCTGATCGTAACATCGTCGCAGGGGCCGGCAATCGAAAAACGCAATTCCCTATGCTGCTGAGATAGCTCAGCGGCGGTACTCAAAAACTCGAGAATGCCTTTCTCTGCCGTCAACGCGCCGAGATACCCGATTTGTTGTACGGTTGTTCGGCGCCTGAATTCAAGACGGACGGACTTCAGGCCTGCATTCGATATGACCTCCACATTGCGAGCTGACTTATATAGCCTCTGGAGAGCGGTCTTCATTCCACTGCAAAGCACTATGTGGGTAGCAGACCTTCCAGAGATCCGAATACAAATACTAGCTAGCCGGGTTGGGCGGTTCAGATAAGCGAAGCTATGATGGTGAACATATAAGCGGGCGCCGCCAAGCCGCCCGATTGCGAGGAATACTAAATCGATTACTTGCCTCATGCCACCAGAAAGACCGACGTAGACGCGAGAACCTCGCCACACTGCGCATAACAGGTTCGCGAATTGCGAAATCCTGATACCCAAAGAGGATAGAGCACTGTTCTTATCCCGAATTGGCTTAAGATCGATGCGCTTGACCCGAAATCCTTGGGCTTGTAGAAGTGCAGCAACATCCATTGTGGCTTGGGCGAAGCCATGAACTGGCGGAGGAAACGGTCCAACGACAAGGATCTCGCGCGCAGCCTGATAAGAGGCTGTTTTTGACTTCATACCCAGAGCCCGAAGACGCATGTAAGCTTCATCGCCTCTTCTCTGCCGGGTCGCGTTCAAGGAGTTCTTTTAAGTTTTCCAGGATGCGACTTGCGCCGGCTTCTGGCGTATATTCACCCGCAATCTTTAGTGCCGCCTGTCCCATCTCCTTCAGCCTCTCTACTGAGAGACTGCACACCTTGTCCATCGCTTCAGCCAACTGCTCCGGAGCCTCGGGTTCGATCACCAAACCACTATCCTCGGTCACCAGGTCCTTTGCGCAGCCGCACCGATTCGACACGATGATAGGGATGCCTGAACAGAGCGCCTCATTCGCTACCAACCCCCAAGGCTCTGACAAACTCGGCAGCACAAGGCAGTCAGAATCGGCAAGCGCGCGGCCTACTTCCTCTTGCGTCATCGCCCCCGTGAAAATCACCGATTCACTGAGCCCCAAGTCGCGTGTCTGCTGTCTCAACAACTGCTCATCCGGACCGTATCCAACGAGGATCAACTCTGCCTGGTTCTTTCTTCGCACAATCTGAAAAGCCTCGAGTAGCCGTGGCAGATTTTTCTCCGGAGAGAACCGCCCCACATAGATGAAGCGGCGAAATCCCGAATGGAATGCCGCTCTTCTTTTCAGGAAGAGGCCGCTGTCGATCGTCGCTCTTTTCTCGATAATCGCCGACCGCTTCATTCCCAGAGACTCCAGGTATTCCCTGTTGCTCGACCCGTATACATGAGCTACATCACATGCGCCCACGAAGACTCTCTTTATCACTTCTTTGGCTCTGCCGCGTCTCCGATCGAATTGGTTTGTCTCAAACCAGAACACGATTGGCTTCCGATGCAGTTTTGCCCATGCAAGCACCGACCACGCTGGCAGGTAAAAATAGCCGCTGATGATCACCACATCGGGACGGCACTGCTTGATGATCCGTCCTGCATGCAAAGCTGATTGCACCTGTGGCAACGCCTCGAAGCACCCTTCAGAGAGAAAATGAGAACGATAGTTCTCGCCGAGCGGGAGCATTGACGCCGTTCGCTGATTACTAGATCGTGCCGCAAATATGACGTCTAGAC
>Ga0187859_10001237_pt1 | contig 16392 bp, 10 predicted proteins | sample June2016WEW_10_1_2_FD_133019 | JGI IMG/M metagenome (GOLD analysis project Ga0187859, IMG submission 133019) | Peatland microbial communities from SPRUCE experiment site at the Marcell Experimental Forest, Minnesota, USA - June2016WEW_10_10 | ecosystem: Environmental > Terrestrial > Soil >...
CAGTGGTCAGCGCCGAGATCTCATCCGTGCTCAGCACCCTGGCCTGCACAGCCGTCAGCGCTGCTACCTGTGTGGAAGTGAAACCCTGAATGATGTCGGTGGGGAGCGTCGCGATTGTGCTGGTGCTCATACCCGAGATTTGTGCGGGCGTATAATTAGAAGTTGTCATGAGGGTTTACCTGCCGTCGGGTTGCATACATGACGACATTTTTTTGTCGTATCACTTCCACGGTATGCAAGCGCGTTACCGGACAATGCCATCTGGCGAACTCCACGATTTCGTGAGTTACAGACGGCAAGATTTTTTTGCCTGAACGGAACCTGCACGAAATAGATTAAGGACAAGTAAACAGAAACGAACCGACAGACGATTCGATGAGCCGATTCCCGCCTCGTGGTTTGACGGGATTCTAGCTGATTTAAGAGTGGCACATTGCTCAAATACCCATCAGCGACCTCAATCCCCGGATACCTTTTATATTGTTATACAGTTGGCAAATGGGGTAAATCACGAACCAGTGCGCTCACCGCGCTGATTTTATCCATAAGCCGGAGTTGCCAAAGCAGTCATTCCACCAGCGAAGCAGGAAAGCGACGCAACTGCATGTCGGGTCACGACGCACCGGCTGCTTTGCAAGGATGTCGTGTGCGTCAAGCCAAGTCGTGCCGTAACACGGAATCCGTAATGGCCTGATCGTTGATCATCTGGACGTGCGGTCCATCTGGTGACACACGTACAACAAGAACCGCAACGACGGTCTACTCAGTCGTTACGCCGGGCGCGAATCAGGCAGCACCAGGTTTCTTCAAATTCAGCAGTAAACCTTTCAATGTCGCCGATTGTTCTCTGCCAGGTCCTGGGCGTGAAGAAGGCCTTGTATCCCGCATAAACCATCGGATCGTTGGCAAGCTGAACAGCAGCCCGAACATAACTCGACAGGCAGGTGGTGATGCCACGTGACGCACCCGCAGCGTGTAACAGGCTTGCAGCCATGCGGGAGGCAAATGCCCTCCCGCACAGCGTAACCAGCGGCAACTGCATACGGATGGCATCGCTGGCAACCGTGCCGGCGTTGTAGGGGAACGTATCGAGAAACAAATCGGCAAGACCGAGGCGGCTTAAGTAAAGGTCCGGACCGGTACGTTCAGAAAAGATAAGCCGTTCTTCGGCAATACCCTCACGTTTGGCGGCCGCGAGCAGATTCTCCTGCGAATATGCGTTGTCCTTTGCGAGCCACAACACCGACCGGTCGGCCTGCCGCAGAATCGACATCCAGGCGCCAAACATTTCCTCGGTGATCTTGTAATGCTTTGAGAAGCAACAGAAGACGAATTGGTCTTCCGGCAATCCTGCTTCCGCGCGCGACATTGCGCGGCCGGTGGTACGCTTGCTGTCGTTCGCCTGGTATATGGGTGCGATCGGCAACGGAATCGGCTGATATGATGCTCTGTGTTCAGGCGGAATGACCACATTGTCACACAGCAGATAATCAAGCTCCGGTAGCGGGACAGGACCGACGAAGCCGAGGTAGGTTGCCTGAATAGGAGCCGGTCGCCATCGCAGTACAGCCAAACGGCTGCCTTCGGTAATCCCATTGAGCTCGATCAACACATCGATTTCGTCATCGCGAATGATTTGTGCCGCCTGCTCGTCCGAAAGCGTGCGAATGATTCGGTAGTGGTCGAACGCAACGAGAACACGTTTTCGCAGTTGACCGCCATCATCGTGGCTCGAGCAATAACCGAACACCTCGAAACGCCGACGATCATGACGTTCGAACAGCTCGGTAATCAGGAACGACATGGCATGGTTGCAAAAATCTGATGACATGTAACCTATTCTGATGCGGTCGTGTGGCCATGGTTTCGCCGGAGCGAGCCGCCTCGGCGCCGGCTCAGTCTTGCGTGCAATCCATGCCGCGGCGGCGTTACATTGCAATTCGATATCGTCGGTGAGCGCCAGGATACTGAGTGGACCGGCATTACGCACCAGATCCACAGCCGAAATGGCGGGAACGTTCGAGGCCGCAACCGGCCAACGGCACATTTTCTGACGAATATGTATCCAATGATGCACAACATCGGGCTGCGCCGGATCGGCCAGCAGCACGCGGTACAGAACCCGCTCAGCTTCCTCGAGGCGACCGAGCTTCTCGAGCAGACGCCCCTGCTGAATTTCGAGAGCGACCCGCACCTCGTCCGGTTGGGTTGCACGGCGCCAGGTGGCAAGTGCCTGTTCCGGATGTCCCGAGGATTCGAGCAGCAGGCCCAGATTGATCGAGGCACCGTGCAGATCGGGTCGCAGTACCAACGCATTGCGATAAGCGATGGCAGCATTGGCATTATCGCCTGCATTACCAAACAATACGCCAATATTGAACCAGGCCGCGTAAAGCAATGGCGAAGCGCTGCCGTTCGCCTCGATCCAATGCCGATAAAAGGCAATCTCGGCAGATGCGGCAAGACCCGGCCGCGCCCGCTCTATCGCCAACAGCAGCTCGGCAAATGGCGTTTCCCTGAGTCGCGATCTTACCTCCTCAGCTTCATCAGGCCGAATCTCCCCCGCTGCCAACGACGTCAGAAGATCATCGAGCCATGCCGGGATGTCATAAGCTGCGGACACCGGGACGAACGCATCCTCTGGACGCTCGGTAGGCTCAGCCTGGAAACTTCCCATTCCTGGTATCCCGTTGGGGTGGTCGGCCTATGAAGATTTACTCGATACAAATTAAACCTATGCTAACAGCGCGCGAGCCGTACACTGACTACAGGACGCGACGCGCGGCCCGCGTGGTGCCGGACGTCGAGTTTGCCATTGCCAGGGCGGCTGATTGCCGAACCGCGGGTTTCCATTCGTATAGAGCCGACAGACAATCCGAAAATCGCTACGACCGACCGCGCTTCACCAGGCGCTGAGACGACGCCTGGACAGCATCGCCTCAAATGCATGCTTGATTCTGGCGATATACTGGTTCTTATATGCAAAAACCTCATTCTTTTCGTCGTGGACCAGCATTGCCGCATTCGCCTCAAACACCACGATCCGGCCATCGCGGCCAATCCCGCAGTCGATGCCGCCATAATCGAGACCGGTTGCTCTGGCCATTGCACGAAGCGCATCCTGATGCGCTGCGTTGAGAACATTGCCTAGATTTTCGAGAAAGCGCTCTTCTTCCTGCCGCATCCAGGCGTGGTCCGCCATGTCCGTGCGAAAGTGATGGACCTTCCAATCGTTGTGAATGGCGAGATGATAAGGCAGTATCTCGCCGTCCACGAAAATCACCCGATATTTGCGAAACAACTTGTCGTTTGAACAGTAGTCAACATATTCAATTACGTAGTAGTCGGCGTCCGGGCGCTTCGCTACGAATTGACCAATATCGACCCAGTTGTCGAACTTATCAAAATCGTCGCCACCGTGCGTGCCGGCAATCCGGACCAGCAGCGGCAGGTCAAAGCCGGCGAACGCCTGGTTCGACGCAGCCTCTGCCACCATTGCGCCAGGGACACGCAGCGTCCTCGGAACGACACAATCTGGAATATCGGCAAAGCGTCGCGCAATGGTCTCCCGATCGGTATTCATAATCAGGCGCGGATGGTTAATTGTCGGTCGGCCAAGGAGCTCGACAAGTTCGAGCGCCTGAACCAGCATGTCCTTGCCGTCATCCACATTGCAAATCATGTTGAATACGACGTCAGCCTTGGAGCGCAGCAAGTCAATATTGGTTGGCGAATCCGGAATCACACAATGGAAATGCCGGTCATAGGGCGCTCTGCCAGCGAGGTAGTTGACCGGAGTTGATCCACCTATCGGCGTATCCAGAAACAATGCGGAAAACTCCGCAGTCTGCTGGTTGGCCCGCCATGTGATGAGCGGTTGCAATTCCTGAGCGCGCCGGAACATGACCAGTGCAGCGTCGGTCTGTTGTTTACGTACCAGAATGTTCCCAAGCTCCACATACGTATTGGTTTCATACGAGTCGAGCGCAATCGCGCGATGCAAAGCCTGCTCCGCCTCTTCGTCATCCTCGCCCAGACGACTGAGCAACCGGCCAAGTGCGTTGTGCGCAATGCCTGAATTTGGTTGGTTTTGCACCGCCAGCCGATAGCACGCCTTGGCTTCCGCCCAACGACCCAGATCACCGAGTGTGCTGCCTAAATTGATGAGTGCGAGCAGATAGCCGGGATTGATCGCGAGCGCCTTCCGGTAGCAAGCCTCGGCTTCAGCAGGGCGACCGAGATCGCCCAGAGCATTCCCCAGATTGTTGTGAGCAACCGCAGACCCTGAATCAACCTCAATCGCTTGCCGGCAACACGCGGCAGCCTCCTCGAAACGGCCGAGTGTGCAGAGCGCACGGCCCATGTTGGCATACGCTTCGGTTGCGCGCGGATTTAACTGAACGGCACGACGATAGCTGGCCACCGCCTCCTCGGCACGTCCGATATCAATCAAGGCACTGCCGAGATCATTGTAGCCATCAGCGTCACCCGGCGCGAGCTTCACAACCTTGGACAGCATTTCGATGGCCTGTTGCAGCTTGCCGAGCTGCAACAAAGCTTTCCCGGATGCCCGCCAGCCGAGCAGGTTTCTGGGATAACGTGCAATTGCCCGATCGGCGGCAGTAACCAATTGAGTCCATTTCGCCGCATTGTAGAGAGCCACCAATTCAACGCCAACTGCGGCTGGCATTGCGCGTGTGCCATTCTTCATGCAATCGTCTCCTGAAGCTGCCGCCTCGGCGTCGCAAAATGTTGGCGGGACAGATCAAATGCCGCACACATTGCGCGCGTGGCTGGCCAGGCCGCTCGATCTGTCCGACGGCCAGGCGAACAGAACGATCCCTGGCGACGATCATGGGCGCCTCGAACAAGTGGCTCCCAATGGGTTGCCTCGCGCCAACTGAAACAGCGAGCGGCGTGGTCATGTCGGCTATCGGTCACCACCTATGCGGCGCAATGACGAGGCGGCGTGCTCGAAAGCGGCGAAGACGCGAACCAGCCCGCCATCACCAGATTCATCCAACAGATCCTGGGCGCCGATCGCGACCCGCAGGCCGCCAAACGATCCCACACTGACCGGCTGGCCCAGCAAGACCCCCATGCACGCGAGCCGTTCATAGAGTGGTCGCAGTTCGGCCGCCGACAGTAGCCGCGCGTGATCCATGGGGTCGCGCACTGCAAATGTGAATATGCTGGGTTGGTCCGCCCACCCGGAACCGTTCGGTCGGAGACCGCCGATTGGCACCAGGGCCGGGTTAGATTCAAGTGCTCGTTCGGCCGAGGCGACGCGCCTTGAGAGTACGCCAGCCATATCGGCGGCCCGCGGTTCGAATGCGTCAATGGTGGCGAGGGCTGCTGTCCACCGAAGGACAGTTCCCAAACCGGCGGCATCGTCTGACACCGACGGCAGCACGTCCGGCGCGATTCTGGGCGACCGGACCAGAGGAAGCAACACGACGCCGGAGAACGCAGGCCCACCGAAGAACTTCGATCCGGTCACGACCACTGGCCAGCCCTGACGTATATATGCTGCGACGGTCTTGGGGGTGATGCGCCCCTGACAAGCGTCAACGATGACATCCACTCCACGCGGTGGCGATACCGGCGCAACCAGCCCCGTCTTCGTGCCATGTGTGAGGTAGACGATGACGTGTCCCGCCGCCGTTGCGGTTGCGGCTGCGAAAGCGTCGTTCACCGCATCTTCGGACCGCGGCACCCCATCGGCCGTTCGCAGCGGAATTTCCACAGTTGTCCCAACGCGATCGGACAACGGTCGGCCGGTGTCAGGTCCGTCAAACACGCGGCACATGGCCGCCATTGGCACGCCTGTCCCGGTTTCCGAGGCCGAGGGAAGGATTGCCGTCGTTGCTTCGCCTGGCCGTTCTGCGGCGAGGAGCATCGCCGCAGTCAACATGGCATCGGTACCGGACGGACACAGGATCGCCTGCGCGATTGTGCCAACACCAAAATACTGAAGCAGCCGGGCTTTGACAGTCTCTCTCAGACTGGTGAGCCGGTGCGCCCGTTGCCGTGGCGATTGTTGTTGGGCCACATGTAAAAAGGCGGCGGTGGCTCGCTCGAAACCTCGATGCGAAATCGGCGATGCCGTGCAGGACGACACACACGTCAGTTCTGGCGCCGGCACCGGCGGGCAGAGATACTTGTTCAAGCCGGTCATTGGATCAACCGCTATGCGGCTGTCACCTCCCGAGAACAGGGCCGCCAAGAAACTGCCGGTCTGGTCGTCGGATTGGACGAGTCCTTGGTCAGGCCGCCAGAAATCGCCGTACGCCTCAGAACGAATTGTCGCGCTCAACATCCATCCGGCCCTTCTGTTTTCGAGGTGGCTTGACTGTGGTCATTGCCGTGTGATTTTTGACGACGATTGATGCTCGGAAGTCTTCGGCGGTCGGCGCCATGATGCGGACCAAAAGTTAGCATTCTCCTAAAATCGCCGGGCATTCCGGCGGATCGTCATAACGACGACCTGTGCGAACATGCACGCGCCGCGGTTGGTCGTGCCGAGCCAATGGCGATCCCGATTGAGGTTTTACGAAGTATTAATGGTCGATCTGGTTCATCACTGAGAATGCACAAAGCACCGACTGCGCGAATGCCTGGATCGCGAAACCGGGACCCTGGTCGCTGCAGCAACGTACCAAATCACACTGGCAGTTGCATCAGCCCTTGACCGGCGCGGATTGTCAAACCCTCTTTCACCCCGTTGCAAAGTCGAAATCCTGCCGGGGCAAACAGGATAATGGTCGATCCGTGCTCAAACCATCCCATTTCCTCGCCTTTGCGGAGCGACACGTCGCACGGCAACGTGCGCCGGAGTCGTGTACCGTTGTCCCGGGTCAGGTCCAGAAAGCATAACCGAATGCCGGCCACCAGTATCGCGGCCACCGGTACCAAGGTCAGTGCGTGGCCAGTGCGGGAAAGTCGGGCCCTGATCACGACCCGCTCATTTTTGCAGAACAATCGCTCGACCCGTCGCAGCGCGGCCGGATTGACGTTCCAGGTATCGCCAGGGAAATGGGACACTGAACCCACCACGCAATCATGCGGGGCGTGAAAGTGGTGATACATGGCAGAGGTTAACCGGAGCGTCACGTAACAACCATGACGAAAATCCGCCGCATGCTCAGCATCACCGAGAAGTTCATCGAGTGGGTAAACGAACCCTTTGATCTGGAGTACCTTCCCGTCCTCCACGATACCCGAGGCACCAATGATCGCATCGCAAGGGCTGACGAGGACGTCCGGATCCATGTCGACCGGGCGTGCCCCGTCTTTCAATTCTCTGGTAAAGCAATGATGTACGCTGCGGAAGTTGGTTTGTTTTGCATCGCCGAGCTCGAGCCCAGCGAAGAACCGCCAAGTACGCAGCGACAGATCGCATACCAACGGCTGCTCGATTCGGCTGAACCAGCCCATGAACCAGGTCAGCAATCGGCGCGGAATATGGTTCGTCAGCAGGAAGTTCACATCCTCCCGCTGCACAATGTTCATTATGGCTGAGCGCAGTGTCATGTGATCAGAGGCCTACCACCCAACGCAGCGCAATTCCGCATACGTTCGGATCAAGCGCTGCTTTCTGCATACTCACTGACCACCGCCGCTCTCTCCCAGTGTTTGAACGAGGCGGCCCATCTGGTACAGTGCGATACGGAGCCGGATGGATCGCTTCCGCTGACCCATGACGACAGCGGGCGGAAAGTTAAAATCAACCCCGAATGGCGCTGTCCGCCGCGATCGCTCGCTGGCTCATTGCGGAAATTCGACGGGCTCCAACTCAGCGTCTGCAGCCAACGTCCTGGCAATCAGGCCACCTCGCACGAGTTGCAGCGGTGCCCGGCAATAAAGCCTCGCGTCGTTGAATGGATCGGTGAGGATTTTCGTCATCCAGGCCAGGCCGGTCACGATATCCCGGATGAAGAACAATTGCACCGTGCGGAACAGCAGACCGCTCACGCCTACCACGAGCCACAAATATCCAACGTGCCGGGCGAATTGCATCCAGGTCCTGGGGGCGACAACGAGACCAAACATCGTCGGATCCGCCAGGAGGATAAGTGGCGACAACGCCCAGATGGACATCAGCATGATTTTGCGGCGGATGTTGTAGCCAACCTTGACCGCTTCCTTGTACGCATCCGTTGCCTGATTGACGATATCGTAATCCCTCGGCTCAAAGAAGAAATGACCGGTCTGCCGGCTGGTCATCGCGACCAACCAGCCGATCAGGGCAGCAAGCGCAGGATCCTTGAACATAAGAACATAGGCGCAGAGGAAGGTAATCGCGCTCAACAGGTGCAGCGATTGGTTCACCAGACTGTGGTGATAGTAACGGTGGTCATCCCATCTCTGTGCTCTGACAGTATCGAGAAAGCTTGTCATCGAGGTTCCTTATGCATTTCAGAGCCGATGCACGGCCTGGGAGGTCAGCTTCGGAGCAGGGTTGTTACGCAGCAGGATTAGCTACGCGAACATATCGCAGGAGCCAGAAGTGGCCGAGAGGCGGCAAGGCGCGGCGCTCCAGCAGGCGAACCGATTTCGATGCATCAGCCCATCGTTCGTAGCGCGACCAGGGAAACTCGGTGCGAAAGCCAAGGCGAGTGGTCAACGGCATGAGCCATTTTTCCAACGTACCTCGTAGACCCGTTTCGGCGCCGATGCGGGTGGTCAGAATGATCTCTCCGCCCAGACGTACGACGCGAACGAATTCGTCCAGCGCTTTTTCCGGGTTCGGAATCGCGGTGACCACGTATTGCGCCACGACGACATCGAACGAGGCGTCCGGAACGGTCAGGTGCTCTGCGTCCATCACTTCCAGAGCCTCGACATGAGCCAGGCCCTGTAGCTCGACCCGTTTGCGCGCCTTGTCCAGCATAGGCTCCGAGATATCAATGCCAGCGATTCGCGTGCCCTTGCCGTAGTCGGCCAGCGACAGTCCGGTCCCGACACCGACCTCAAGGATGCGTCCTCCGACGGCCTCGGCCGCCTTGACTGCGGCGCGCCGTCCGTGCCGGAACACCGGACCGAAAACGATGTCGTAAACCGGGGCCCATCGTCCATAAGCTTCGGCGACGTGGTCTCGGTCCATCACACTCGTTATCGCCATATGGTTCCTCCAGATCCTTTGGTGGCCGGCAGTCGGAGTCGTCGTTGCGAACCCAGATCCAGGCCGACAGCCGTGGCGCGGAGTCCATTGCTACATGATTGCAGCCCTGGTCGTTGAAGGCGCCAATGCCGATCGAACGCCGCGCGACCACGGTTGCACGACAATCGATGTCGCGCCTGTTCGATGACGTCGAGAAAGAGCGGCAGTGAGACAATCAGCGGGAACCCCTTCGATCCGCCGCCAGCTCCATATAGCCAGGTTCGATTCCGCGAATCACACCGTTCATGACTGCCTTCAGGTTCCCACAACCCGGCGGTTGCTAAACCATTCATCGCATCAAGTCACCGGATTCACGACCAAAAAAAATGCCAATTTAATTACAATTTAAAGGCACTATAATTGCATTTGCGTGACACACATATGAAGCACCAATGCCCTCCATGAATTTGCGGCACAATTTGAATGATTTGGATCTCATGTCTGACACCGATATCGCCGCAAGAAATAGCCTGGGCGCGACCGATTGCCATGTTGCAGTGCGACCGTCCCAGCTGGCCGTATCCGAAAACCTGATCGTTCAGTTGCCAGAGCCCGGAGAGGTGGCCAAACTCGCTGGCTGATCGCCAGCCAAATGGGCAGTGCTGGCCTGGAGGCTCCATGTCCCCTCGTTATCGCATCGGCTTTGACATCGGCGGCACCTTCACTGACTTCATCCTCCTCGACACCGCCCGCACGCAGATCCGCCTGCACAAGTGTCTGACAACCCCCGCCGATCCGTCAGAGGGTGCGCTTGCAGGGTTGACGGAGATCGTCGCCAGCGCCGGGCTGCAGCTGTCGGAAATCGATGAAATCGTCCACGGCACCACGCTCGTTGCCAACGCGCTGATCGAACGCCGGGGCGCCAGACTCGGTCTCATTACTACCGCGGGCTTCGGCGACATCCTGGAGATGGGCACCGAGCAGCGCTACGACATCTACGATTTGTTCCTGCGTTACCCCGAACCCTTGGTGCCGCGCCGCCGCCGGCTTGAAGTCGCCGAGCGCATGGACCGCGACGGCCAAACGGTCATCCCATTGGACCGTGGTGCCGTGCGGGACGTCGCCCGCAGCCTCGCTACGGAGGGCGTCGAAGCGATCGCCGTCTGCTTTTTGCACGCCTATCGAAATCCTGCGCACGAGCGCGAAGCCGGGGAAATCATTCGCACGCTGCTTCCGGGTATCGCAGTCTCATTGTCCTCCGACGTGGTCGCCGAGCTGTGGGAGTATCAGCGTCTGGTCACCACTTGCGCCAACGCGTTCGTGCAGCCGCTGATGGACCGCTACGTGCGCCGACTCGAGCAAGAGTTGTGGCAGCGCGGCTTCCGGGGTGCGCTGACACTTATGCATTCTGCCGGCGGGCTGGTTGCCCCCGATACCGCGCGAGCCTTCCCGATCCGGTTATTGGAGTCCGGCCCAGCGGGCGGCGGTTTGGCAACGGCGTTTTTTGGCCGGCTGGCTGGGCACGACGACGTCATCAGTTTTGACATGGGAGGTACCACGGCAAAGGCCTGCCTGATCGAGAACGGGCACGCCGCCATCGCGAGCGAGATGGAAGCCGCCCGCGTGCACCGCTTCAAGAAAGGCTCGGGCCTGCCGATCAAGGCGCCGGTTATCGATATGATCGAGATTGGTGCCGGTGGCGGTTCAATCGCAGATATCGACGAGGTTGGCCTGCTGCGCGTCGGTCCACGTTCCGCCGGCGCCGATCCGGGTCCTGCCTGCTACGGTCGCGGCGGCACGGATGCAACGGTAACCGACGCAAACCTGCTGCTCGGCTATTACGACCCGGGCTTCTTTCTTGGCGGCCGGATGCCGCTCGATCGCGGCGCCGCCGAGCACGCGGTTGCTGCCCTCGGTGCCAGGATTGGCCTTACTGCGATCGAAGCGGCCTGGGGTATCCATCGGGTTGTTACCGAGAGCATGGCTGCCGCCGCGCGCATACACATCGTCGAGAAAGGTAAGGATCCTCGCGCCTATGCGATGGTTGGCTTTGGCGGCGCCGGCCCCGCCCATGCCGCCGGTGTCGCCCGCATCCTGGGTGTGCGGGAAGTACTCATTCCGCCCGCCTCCGGCGCAGCTTCGGCATTGGGCTTTCTCGCCGCCCCGCTGAGTTTCGAGCAGGTCCGCAGTCACCCGCTGCGACTCGATGAACCACGCGCCGCCGTCCGCATCGACGCGGTGTTGAACGACCTTACCGCGGAGACACGGGCTCGTCTTGAAGCGGCAGGCGTCGCACCTGCTGACGTGATTGTCGAACGCTCCGCCGACATGCGGTTGTTCGGTCAGCTGCACGAAATTAACTTCGCGCTCCCGACAGGCAGCATCGACGAGGCAGCGATGCCAGGCATCCGGGCTGCTTTCGCCGCCGCTTATGCCTCCCGCTACACGTCGGTTTATGAGGGCGTGGCAGTACAACTGGTGTCGCTGCGGGTGCGCTGCCGCGGCCGGTTGCCGGCACTGACCATCGCTCAGGTGGAGAGTAACGCTTCCGGCCCAGAGCGGAAGGGCACCCGTGCGGCCTTCTTCGGCGACAGTTTTCAACCGGCGCCGGTCTATGACCGCTACGCGCTGCGTCCAGGCGCAATGATTCAAGGGCCGGCGATCATTGAGGAGCGGGAAGCCACGACCATCCTCGCCCCCGGGGACACCGTTACCGTGGACGAAACCGGCACTTTGCACGTCATCGTTGCCGTCTTTCCACCCGCTGCCGCGCGCATTACTCAGACGACACCGCAGGACATGGCCCGCGCTCTCATCGAGGCAGACCCGGTTTCACTTGAAATCATGTGGGCTCGTCTCGTCACGGTCGTAGAAGAGATGTGGCATACGATTGTCCGCACCGCCTTCTCTTTGATCGTTTCCGAAGCGCAGGATTTCGCCACCGACCTGCTCGACCCCGAGGGCGAGAGCCTGGCCCACTCGCCGCGCGCGATGCCAGTGTTCAATCTGACGGTGCCGATTGCCGTGAAGGCGCTGCTGCAGAAGTTTCCGCCGTCGACCTTGGTGCCCGGCGATGTGCTGATTACCAACGACCCCTGGCTTTGCGCCGGCCATCTGTTCGACATCGCCGTGGTCACTCCGGTTTTCCGCGATGGCAGGCTGATCGCGCTGACCGCCACCGTTGGCCACGTAGGCGACATCGGTGGCACCAAGGATTCCCTCCGGGCCCGCGAAATCTACGACGAGGGTTTGCAAATCCCACCGATGAAACTCTACCGAGCGGGTGTGCCAAACGAGGACCTGCTGACCTTGCTGCGCGAGAATGTGCGCAAGTCCGATGAAGTCCTCGGCGACGTATTTTCCTTTGTCGCCGCCAATCAACTCGGCGCCGACCGGTTGCTCACATTCATGAGCGATTACGGCATGCACGATCTGCGAGCCCTTGCCGCCGTCGTGCAGGATCGTTCCGAGGTCGCCATGCGCGAGGCAATCCGGACGCTGCCGAATGGCGAATACCATTCTGAGATCAGCAACAACCCGCTTGGCACCAGGCTGCGCTATCCGCTGAAGGTCACGGTCGCCGGCGACACAATCGAGCTCGATTTCGCTGGCGCGCCGCCGCAGCAACCAATGGGTGGATTGAACAGCACATTCACCTATACCGCTGCACATGCGACCTATCCGATGAAGTGCATTCTCTCGCCACGGATACGCAGCAATGCGGGCTGTTATCGGCCGTTCACAGTAAAGGCGCCTGAAGGTTCGATTCTCAATTGCGCCAAACCCGCCAGCGTTAATCTGCGCACACGCACTGGTTGGTACATCGCACCCAATATTTTTCGAGCCCTGGCTGAAGCAGCGCCCAACCAGGTGCAGGCCGATACCGGATTGCCACACGCCATGAACATCTACGGCCGTGACCCCGACGGCAGACTTTACGCCGACCATTTCTTCATTGGTGGCGGCCAGGGCGGCTCGGCGCACGGCGATGGTAAGTCCGCCCTGCTCTACCCGACGTCAGCGGCCAATACCTCGATCGAGTTGATGGAGACCAGAGCCCCCGTGCTGGTGGTGGAAAAAACTTTGGTCGTCGACTCTGGCGGTGCCGGAAAGCATCGCGGCGGCCTGGGCGTGCGCACCCGGCTGCGCAAGCTGCACAACGACGGTATGCCCACCCTGTTCTCCGTCTACCCCGAGGGCGCCGGCATGGCGACGGACGGCCTGTTCGGCGGTCACCCCGGCGGGGGCGTGCGCGGCGTCGTGCTGAATCGCGCCGGGAACGTGGTGCACGACTGCGGCACCGGCGAACTCGTCACACTGACCACCACCGAGAGCTTGGTTGAGGTCTGTCTCGCCGGCGGTTCAGGCTTCGGCGACCCGCGCGAGCGCGCTCGCTCCGACGTCGAGGAGGACGTCGCCAACGGTTACATCTCCCGGGATGCCGCCAGAAGGATCTATGGGGTCTCCACTGTGGCCTCCGCGGCGGAATGATTCGTCCGTCACATCGTATAAAAGAGGGACCACCGTGTCACAGGCGACCGCAGACGAGGTGCCGGCCGTTGATACAGATCGTGTGCATCCAGCGTTTTTCAGCCTGAGCAGCCTCGTGCTGATTGCACCATTATGCGTCGTCGGCGCCATCATTGGCACTCAGCTGATCGTCACCCTTGGCATCACCACCAATACCTCGCTGATCGGTGCACTGGCCGGCATGGGACTCGCGCGAATTCCACTGGCGGCGTTCGCCCGCTATCGTTCGGTCCACATGCAAAATTTGGCGCAATCGGCGATTTCGGCTTCGACCTTCGGCGCCGGCAATGCATTGCTGCTGCCGATTGGCATCCCGTTTGTGATGGGCCGGTCGGACCTGGTGCTGCCGCTGTTCGCAGGAGTCTTTCTGGCGATGCTGGTGGACGGTTACCTGCTTTATCGCATGTTCGACAGTGAGGTGTTTCCCACCGGAGGCGCCTGGCCACCCGGCGTGGCAGCGGTCGAAGCAATCAAGGCCGGCGATGAGGGCGGGCGCACGCTCGCCATCCTCGGCGCCGGAGTCGTGGTTGGCGTTGCCGGCGGTTGGTATAAAATCCCGCTGTCCGCCTTTGGCGTGGCCTTCATCGGCAACATCTGGGCTTTGTCGATGTTTGGAATTGGCCTGCTGACCCGCTTTTACTCGACGACGCTATTCGACAATGCGGCATTTGCCAGCCTTATCCCAAGGGCGACATCAATGCCGCCTATATTCCGCACGGCTTCATGGTCGGCGCCGGATTGGTGGCCCTGGTCCGGGTCATCATGCTGATGCTGCGCAATGCGGATGGCAAATCAGCGGTTGGCGCCACGAAAACCACCGCCGATGTGCGCCGATCGATGGGTCTAAGCGGCACCGCGTCTGTCCTGATCGCTGGGATCATTGCGTTGCTCGGCGGCCCCTGGAGCGAGCTGTCTCTGGGAATGCTGGTTGCGTTCGTGCTTTACGCTGCGCTCGCTGTTCTTTTGCACGAGATCATTGTTGGCCTTGCCGCAATGCATGCCGGATGGTTTCCCGCTTTCGCTGTCACACTGATCACGTTGGTCATCGGCGTGCTCGCCGGATTCCCCCCGGTCGCCCTGACATTGCTGGTTGGCTTTTCGGCTGCCACCGGTCCGGCATTCGCGGACATGGGCTACGACCTCAAGGCAGGCTATATGCTGCGCGGCTACGGCGCTGATCCGACCTTTGAACGGGAGGGCCGCAAACAGCAATTATTCGCTGCCTTGTTTGCCTTCTCAATCGCCGGCGTGGTCGTGCTGATCGGCTATCCCAATTATTTCGCCCAGAACCTCGTCGCCCCTGCGGACCGGGCCTTTGCTGCGACGATCAAGGCGGGCCCGTCGATGGGCGTGGCGCGGCGGTTGCTCATCTGGGCTGGTCCGGGCGCGATTCTGCAATTCCTCGGCGGACCGAAACGGCAGATCGGTGTGCTATTCGCAACCGGCCTCTTGCTGCTCGTGCCATGGGCGGGGTGGGCGGTCATAACCGGCGTGGTGATTCGCCTGATGTGGAGTCGACTGGGCGGTGAACGCCAGCGCTCGACCATGGAGGTGTTCGCCGCCGGGGTCATCGCGGGAGATGCATTGTTCAACTTCTACGATATGGGCAGCAAATACGCGGTGCTGAAAAAATAACCTGCGTCCAGGTTGCATCAATGGCACTGCGCTTACCGGGAAATGCCACGTGTTCCGGGGTCTACCACCTGTCTGTAACCCCGGCGTTGGATCGTCGTTGTCCTCGGTTTCAATTCTGCCTAGCATCTGTGCGACAAGCGGAATGGCATGCTCCTTGCGAGCGACGTACCCGCGCCGGGGCCCTGGGATAAGGTGAGTTACAATGGATGAACAAAATCTGCGCGACGCTATCGAAGACGTCCGACGAGGCAGGCTTTCGCGACGCGCATTTACGGTCAGGATGCTCGGTCTTGGCCTGACCGCGCCTCTGGCAGCCCAGATGCTGGCCTCGTCCGGCGTCGCTGTGGCGGCGGATGCGCCGGCCTACAAGCCGACGAAGCGCGGCGGCGGCGGGGCGCTCAAGGTGCTGTGGTGGCAGGGCGCCACGTTGCTCAACCCGCATTTCGCGGTCGGCACCAAAGATCAGGATGGTTCGCGCATTTTCTACGAGCCGCTGGCCAGTTGGGACCCGAATGGCAACCTGACACCGGTGCTCGCCGCCGAGGTCCCGACCATCGAGAACGGCGGCCTGGCCAAAAATGGCCTGTCGGTGACCTGGAAGCTGAAGCAGGGTGTCAAATGGCACGACGGCCAGCCGTTCACGGCCGACGATTGCGTCTTTAATTGGCAGTACGCCGCCAATCCGGCCACCGCGGCAACGACCATAGGCAGCTATCAGGACATCAATGTGGTCAAAGTCGATGACCACACGATCCGCATTGAGTTCGAGAAGCCGACGCCGTTCTGGGCTGACGCCTTTGTTGGCGTCTACGGCATGATCATCCCCAAACACATCTTTGAACCATACACAGGGGCCAAATCGCGCGATGCACCGGCGAACCTGGCGCCTGTCGGCACCGGGCCGTACATGTTCGTGGGGTTCAATCCCGGCGACCTCGTGCAAGGCAATATCAATCCGAACTACCACCAGGACAACCGGCCATACTTCGACACCATTGAGATGAAGGGCGGCGGCGATGCTGTGTCGGCCGCACGCGCGGTGATGCAAACCGGCGAATACGACTTTGCCTGGAATATGCAGGTCGAGGATGAGATCCTGAAGCGGCTGGAGGCTGGCGGCCAGG
>Ga0187859_10001240_pt1 | contig 16371 bp, 14 predicted proteins | sample June2016WEW_10_1_2_FD_133019 | JGI IMG/M metagenome (GOLD analysis project Ga0187859, IMG submission 133019) | Peatland microbial communities from SPRUCE experiment site at the Marcell Experimental Forest, Minnesota, USA - June2016WEW_10_10 | ecosystem: Environmental > Terrestrial > Soil >...
ATCCCCAACCTCGTGCCCAAACTCAGTGCCACCCCTGGTCACGTAAACTGGCTGGGTCCGGAGCTTGGCGCGCACAACGACGAAATCTATCGCGGCCTGCTGGGTATCGACGAAGCCGAATTGCAACGGCTGAAGGATGCCGCTGTCATCTAAAGGCGGTGAGAAAACGTCGTGCCCTTGGTGGGCTTTACTCCCTTTGTGAAATATTTGGCCGTTCCGCAATCGTCGACGCTTCCGGGCGGCTGCGAACCGGTGCCAACCGCGTGTGTAACGACAGTTCGCATTTTCACAAAGGAAGTAAAGCGCACGAAGGACACAAAGTTTTCTTCGGGTTTCTACAAGCCCTCGCCAGCCTTCACGAAACGTTCCACGGTCTTCAGATATGGACCGATTTCGCGATCTTCCGGCGCCGCCATCACGTGCTGAATGCCGGCCGCCTGGTACGCCGCCAGCGCCGCACGTGAATCGTCGACATTGGTTTCGTTGACGTTGATCCGCAGCGAAATGGTGAAGTCGTCACCTGGCCGTACCGCGCGGAACCGTTTCACCACCTCGGCCGCGGCTTCAGGTCGCACCCGGCTGCCGTGCCAACCGTCCAGACGCAGCGCGCGATTGATCGCTGCATCGGACGATCCACCGATCCAGATCGGTATCGGCTTCACCGGCTGCGGCTGCGTGCGCATGTTGTTGATCACCGCGGGAATGTATCGCGCAGGAAAGCTAACCGGATCCTGACTCCATACCGCCTTCATCATGGCGATGCCCTCGTCCATGCGCCTTCCACGTTCCTTAAACGGCACGCCCAGAGCGTCGAACTCGGCTTCCAACCAGCCGACCCCCGCACCCAAAATCAGCCGTCCCTTCGACAGGTTCTGCAACGTCGCCAGTTCCTTCGCCAATGGCAACGGATGCCGCATCGGCAGTACCAGCACCGAGGTTCCCAACCGCACCCGCTCGGTGCACGCCGCTGCCCATGTCAGTGTCAGCACGGGATCCCAGAAGTTGGGGGAGGGCGGATAACCGCCATCTTTCGGAACAATGATATGTTCGCTGACCCAGACATCGGCGAGGCCGAGTTGCTCAGCCTGCATTGCGGCGCGGCGGATGGTATCCGGACCGGCCTTGCGGCCAATGTGCGGCAGATGAATCCCGAGTTGCATCATCGGCTCCTTTCGTTACGTGGTCTGCGCATCCTGCAAGATCATGTCGGACGCCTTTTCTCCGATCATGATGGTGGGCGCATTGGTGTTGCCAGCGATGATGACCGGCATGACGGAGGCATCGACCACTCGCAGTCCACCCAGACCATGCACGCGCAGCCTGGGATCGACCACTGCCATCGGCCCGCGTCCCATGCCGCAGGTTCCCACCGGATGCAGGTTGGAGATACCCCGTTCGCGTGTATCCGCGATCATTTCCTCGTCAGTCCGCACCGTTATGCCGGGCGAGGTTTCCTCAACGATCAATTGCTGCATCGCCTGCTGACGCACAATCTGCCGGGCGAGCCGGATCCCGTACAGCATCACCTGCATGTCGTAATCCGACTTCATGAAGTCGAAATGAATCCGCGGCGGCGCAAACGGATCGGCAGAACCAAGTCGCACGGTACCGCGTGCTTCGGGGCGCAGATGGACCGGACTGATCGAAATCCCGGGATGCGGGTGCGAAATGATCCCATTGCGGTCCCGCCCGATCGTGCTCCAGCATGATATGTTCATCTGCAGATCCGGCCGCTCAAACCGAGGATCGGTGCGCACCAACGCACCGACATAAAGCCCGTTGCCGGTCATCGGCCCGTTGCGGAACAGTACGTACTTTGCACCGGCAATCATCCGGTCCTTGAAGCTGTATTGCAGCGAATTCAACGACAGGTTACGGGAAATCCGGTAAGTGCAAAACGTATTGAAGTGATCCTGCAGGTTGGACCCAACGCCGGGCAGTTCGTGCACGACTTCGATGCCCTTGTCGCGCAAATGCTCGCCCTGTCCGATGCCGGAAAGTTGCAGCAAATGCGGTGAGCCGAATGCGCCGCCGGATACTACCACCTCACCCCGCGCCCGCGCCGTTTTGCGTCCGCCTGGGCTTTGATATTCGACGCCCACAGCGCGGCCGTTTTCGATCAGCACCTTGGTGGCATAAGCATTGGTTTCGATCTTCAGATTCGGCCTGGTGCGCGCCGGATTGAGATACGCCGCAGCGGTGCTCCACCGCCGCTTATTGTTCGTTGTCGTCTGATAATATCCGCACCCCTCCTGCTGCGCGCCATTGAAGTCCGGCGTCTCAGGAATGCCGGCCTGTTTGCAGGCTTCCAGCAAGGCCTTGCCGATTTCCCACTCATACGGTTGGTTCGACACGTGCAACGGCCCGCCGGCACCGTGAAACTCGCTGGCGCCGCGCTCATTGTCTTCGGCTTTGCGGAAAAACGGCAAGACCGATTCGTAATCCCAACCTTCGTTGCCGAGTTGCCGCCATTGATCGTAGTCGGCAGCGTGGCCTCGCATATAGATCATGCCGTTGATCGAGCTGGTGCCGCCAAGCACCTTGCCGCGCGGCTGATACATCGTCCGGTTGTTCAATCGCGCCTCCGGCTCGCTTTCGAACATCCAGTTCACCTTCGGATCGATGAAGGTTTTTGCGTAACCCATCGGCACGTGGATCCAGAAACTGGAATCTTTGCCGCCGGCCTCCAGCAACAACACGCGATGTTTGCCCGACGCGGATAGCCGATTGGCCAACACACAACCTGCGGAGCCAGCACCCGTCACAATAAAATCAAATATTTCGCCATTATCCGCCATGCGTCATCCCCTGGATCAGTTGGTCAGGTCGATCCCCCGGACAGGTCGGGGGAGCGCGGGCACGTCAAGGTCAGGCCGCGTCCTCCAACATCATGGCGGCGCATTTCTCGCCAATCATGATGGTGGGCGCATTGGTATTACCGCCGACGACGACCGGCATGATCGAGGCATCGGCCACCCGCAAGCCATCAATTCCGTGCACGCGCAACCGCGGGTCGACCACGGTATTCGGACCGTGTCCCATGGCACAGGAGCTGGTTGGATGTTGGTTCGATACGCCGCTCTGGCGCACATAGGCCACCAGATCGTCATCCGATTGGGTCGCGGTTCCCGGCAGAATTTCGTCCAACGTATAAGGTTGCAGCGCCGGCTGCCCCGCGATCACACGACACAGGCGGATCCCCGCCAGCAGCGCCTGGACGTCGTACTCCGTGCGCAGGTAATCGAACAGCACGGCAGGTGGCGCCAACGGATCGGCGCTCTTCAATCGCACCGTGCCGCGGCCATCGGGGCGCAAGTGCACCGGCATCAAGGTAAACCCGGGAAATGGATGCGGCTTCACACGCACGGCGCTGCGTTCCATCGTGCTCCATTCGAAGATGTTGATTTGCAGATCGGGCCGCTCCAGCCGCTGATCCGACCGCGTAAACAAACCTGCGTGAATGCCATTGCTCGCCATTGGCCCCGAGCGGAACAGCGCATACTGAATGGCCGCACTGATTTTCTTCGGCCAGGAATTTTCCAGATCGTTCAGCGTAATGGCTTTGGCGCAACGCCAGGCCAGATTGGTATTGAAATGATCGTGCAGGTTCGAACCAACCGACGGCATGTCCTTCACCACCGGAATCCCCAGGTCCTGTAAATGCTGCCCAGGACCTATACCCGACAGAAGCAGCAACTGCGGCGAACCATAAGCGCCGCCGGAAACCACCACTTCCCGCCGCGCCATCGCAACAAGCCGCCCTTGATCGGTGTGATATTCGACGCCGGTGGCACGATCGTTCTCGATCAGCACCTTGGTCGCATGCGTCCCGGTCCGCACCACAAGGTTCTCGCGCCCACGCGCCGGTTCAAGATAGGCTTTCGCTGAACTCCACCGCCGTCGCCGGTTCGTTGTCGTCTGATAATATCCGCACCCCTCCTGCTGGACTCCGTTGAAATCCGGGTTTGCCGCAATGCCGGCTTGCTTGCAGGCCTGCAAAGCCGCTTCGGTGAGTTCGGACTTCGCCGGCTGATCGGAGACGTGCAACGGCCCGCCAACACCATGGAACTCGTCTTCGCCGCGCGCCTGGTTCTCGGCTTTGCGGAAGAACGGCAACACCGAATCCCAGTCCCAACCTTCGCAACCGCGTTGCCGCCACTCATCGTAATCGGCGTGGTTGCCGCGGATATAGACCATGCCGTTGATCGAACTTGACCCACCCAGCGTCTTGCCACGCGGCAAATACAGTTGCCGGTTGTTCAATTGCGGTTGCGGCTGGGTCTCGAACTTCCAGTTCACCTTCGGATTGACGTAGGTGCGAGCGAACCCCAACGGAATATGGATCCACGGATTGCTGTCCCGCCCGCCGGCTTCCAGCAGCAGCACACGATATCGCCCATTCTCCGACAGCCGCGCCGCTATCGCGCAGCCCGCCGAGCCGGCGCCAGTGACAATATAATCGAACGTCTCTCCGGTCATGCGGCAGCTCGCGCCAGGTCACCGGCATCGCTTAGCCGCGCCACATCCCACGTTTTGCCTATCAGTTCCTGGGCGCGTGCCGCACCAACCACCGGCTCGGCCAGCCCGAAGAACTTCCGTTCCAGATCGGCATTGGACATCGGATTGAGTTTGCTGCCGATGCCGTGCTCGATCCGGCAAACATGCGTCGCGCCGTCAGTCATCGTGATCGTCACCTCGGTCTGATCCGCGGCCAACGCCGGGTTCAGGGTCGCTTCCACTTTGCTTTGGAATGCCATCAGCGCAGGGTCTTTCACGGCAGTTTCAGTCTCCATGTCCTTTATCCGAGCGGTGCCGCGGATCAGCGCAACCGCGGTCCAGTGATGCAGACTGACATGGGCCTGCATCTCATCCTCTGGGTTGCGATTGTTGCACAGCGCCATCGCGCCGGGTGAGGCCTGGATCGCCACGTTGGCGATCCGATCCGGATCGGGCCGGTGATCCTCGCGTAGTTTCAGGCACGCATCGATGATCGGCTGGATCACGATGCCGCACGGATACGCCTTATATGTATTGCGCAGGACTTCGAACCGCTCGCCGAGGCCACCAGCGAGCGCATCAAGGTTGGGTGTCGTGCAAAACACCGACAGATACCCGGACTTTCCCTCCAGGCCTGACAGGCCGGCGGTAAAGCCGCGCTCGGCCAGCAGTGCCGCACGCAATCCTATTTGTCCGCCATGCGCCGGCATGAACGACACCGCGGCCGTGCCGTGCATGGCGCGAAATCCTGCGGCCTCGGACAATGCGAGCCCCATCGCCACGCGCATCTTCTGCACATCCAGACGCAGCATCCGGCCGGCCGCCACGGCTGCACCGAAGCTCATGGTGATGCCGGTGCCGGACCAGGCGAAGCTGCCATCGGCCGGCGGTACGGTGGTGCCAAGGCACAACCGGCAGGTCATTTCGACACCCAATGCAAAGGCCGCCAGCAAATCTGCTCCGGAAACCGGGCGGTATTCGGCCAGCGCCAATGCCGCGGCGGCAATCGGACCCGCGGGATGCACCACCGCCGTTTCATGGGTGTCATCAAAGCTGTAAATGCTTGATGCCAATCCATTGATCAGCGCGGCATGCAGAATGTCGGCTCGCCGCCCGCGTCCGAACAGCGTCGCCTGCGCCGCGCCGGCAAATGCGCCAAGAGTCTGATCCGCGATCTCCACCATTTCGTGCCGCGCACCGCCGATGGTGCAGCCGACGACATTGAAGAACGATCGCAATGCCTCACGGTGGACCGCGTCGGGCCAGCGAGTTGCATTGGTGTTGACGGCAAAATCCGCCAGCCGCGCGGTGATTTGTTCCGGTGCGAATGCCATAACGATGTCTCCTGATCAGAGTGAGCGCGTGGCGCCGCCATCGATGTCGATGATCGATCCCTGCAGGTAGTCGGCCCTGGGAGAGGCCAGAAACGCGGCCATGGCGCCGATCTCATCCGGCCGGCCCACGCGGGTCGTGCCCCAGGACGACAACAGAAACGTTATTGCTTCCTCGCGCGAGCACGACCGGTTGTGCATGGTGCGTTCGATGGTGCGGCCGAAACGTTCGGTCTCAATCAGTCCCGGGTTGATCGCATTCACCCGCACCCCGTCTTTGACGCCGATATCGGCCATGGCTTTGGTGAAATTGAGGATGGCGACATTGACGGCGCCGCCAATGGTGAACTCCGCGGACCCGGCGCGCGCACCGACCCCGACGATGTTCACTATGTTGCCCTTTACCTCGCGCAAATGCGGCCAGGCGGCACGGGTCATGCGCACATAGCCATGAAATTTAAGCGCAAACCCGTCGTGAAAATCCTCGTCGGTCAGCGTAAAAAAGTCGGCGCGCTTCGTCGCACCAGCGTTGTTCACCAAAATGTCGAGACGGCCAAACGCATCGGTTGCAACTTTCACCGAGGCGGCTGCCGCCGGCGGCTCGCGCAAATCGGCGGCATGGACCGCGGTGCGGACATTGGCAGTGCCGCGTATACTCGCCGCAACATCGTTGAGCTTCGCCATATCGCGCGCAACGAGGCAAACCTGCACGCCTTCTTTGGCCAGTTCCATCGCGATTGCGGCGCCAATGCCTCGATTGGCCCCGGTGACCAAAGCAACTTTCCCGTTCAAACCGAGATCCATCCTGGCCGTCCCCAACATGCCTGCTCGACAAGCATGCCGGGATTGGCGAAAAGGAGCAACTTTCCGCGAGATTCCGTGTCGGGGATCACAACAGAAACTTGGAACTCGTGCGAGGTTCGGGTACTTTGAAGCAACCTAACGAATAGGAAAAGACCGCATGCCAGAGGATGTATTGGCACTCACAGCGCAAATCGTCAGCGCCCATGTGACGAAGAACACAGTGGATGTCGGAGACCTGCCGGCACTCATTCGTGACGTCTTCCGCACACTTTCGACATTGGGCGAGGCCGCGCCCGCACCGGTGCCGGAGCCGACTAAGCCGGTAGTGCCCGCCGCCAGATCGGTGTTCGCCTCGCACATCATTTGCATGGAGTGCGGGAAGAAGATGACCATGTTGAAACGGCATCTGATGACCGAACATGGACTGACCATCGATCAGTATCGGGCCAAGTACAATCTACCGGGAACCTACCCGATGGTGGCGCCCGACTACGCCAAAACGCGCTCCTCCCTCGCCAAGGAAATGGGACTGGGCAGGAGCCGTTCCGCAGCACCAAAGAAGGCAGCACGGCGCAAGTAGACAAATCGTGGAGTTGACCACACCTCCGATCTTTCCAGGGGCCCCATCTTTCCAGAAGCCGGGGCGAGGTGTGGTCAGCGTCCCTTGAATGGGCGGGGTTTGCGTTTCTCCTTGAACGCCAGAGCGGCTTCGTGGAAGTCCTCGGTCAGGTAAAGTCGCATGGGCGCTTGCTGAAACGCTGCCTCGCGCACTGCCTGGCCAAGCCGCCACCGACGCGTTCGCACCGTCGCTCGCACACTCAACGGCGGGTTCGCTGCCACCGCTTCGGCAAGCTCGTGCGCCGCAGTCATGAATTTGCCGGTTGGCGCCACGCGGTTGATCAGGTTGGCCGCCAGCGCCTCCTCGGCCGTGAAGTAACGTCCGGTCAGCGCGATCTCATCGGCAAAGGCGCCGCTGCGGAAATGCAACTGCGCCCATTGCTTGGCCGAACCGAGGCCGCGCGAGGTCTCGGTCAAATGGAATTTCGTTCCGGCCTCAGCGACGATCAGGTCGCAGTCCAGCACCATGCCCAATCCGAGGCCGAGCACGTAGCCATGGACGGCTGCGATGACAGGCTTCCAGTTGACCGACTGCATCAGCAGATCGCCGGAGTTGGCGCCGTGGCCTTGTGGGCCGCCCAGTCGCTCGAATTCTTCGCGGGAGCGGAGCTGGCGTTGGTGGACATCGGCCCCGCTGCAAAATGCTCGGCCACGGCCGCACAGGATCGCGACATGGGCTTCCGGGTCGGCATCGAAGGTGCGGAACGCGGTCATCAGCTGGCGCACGACCTCGTCGCTGACGGCATTCAGTTTCTCCGGCCGGTTCATCGCGATGGTGACGATGCTGCCGTTGCGTTCATAGTCGACGTATTGCCGTTCCTCGGTCATCACGCTTCCCCATGGCTTTCCGCTGCGGGCGGTGTACCGTAGGCCGGACGGACGGGAAAGAGGGAACGGTGCGATGCCTTTGTTGTACGAGAAACGCGGGCACGTCGCGGTGCTGACATTGAGCCGGCCGGAGGCGCGCAACGCCTGGTGCGCTGAATATAATGAGCGGTTCATCGAGTTGATGCCCGAGCTGGAAGACGACCGCGACATCCGCTGCGTCGTGCTGACCGGAGATCCGGCGGGGGCCGCGTTCAGCGCGTGCGCCGATCTGAAGAACCCGAAAACTCACACCCATGTTTCCGTCGCCGACTTCATCGAGGAAGTGCCGAGCCGCCGCCGCCAAAGCGCGATCGCGCTGGTCACCGACTTTTCCAAGCCGATCATTGCCGCGGTGAATGGTTACGCGATCGGCATCGGCTGCATCGTCACTTACTGCTGCGACATGATCGTGGCGTCTGAGGCAGCGGAATGGCGGTTGCCGCAAGCCGGCCTGGGGATCATTCCGGCGCAGGGCGGCACGATCCGGCTGGCGCGCTGGGTTGGCAAAGGCCAGGCGATGCGTGTGGCCCTGGGCTTTCCCCTACATGCGGATGAGGCGTTTCGCATCGGGCTGGCGCAATGGTTGGTGCCGCCGGCGTCGCTGATGGACAAGGCGATGGAGGTGGCGAATCACATCGCCGCGCTGCCGCCGCTGGCGGCTCGGCTGACCAAGGAATCGTTGCGCTCGGGTTTGGAGCAGCCGTTGCCGGAGGCGGTACTGGGCGATCTGTACCGCTTCGCGATGCTGGAGTTGACCGAGGACAAGGCGGAAAGTCACCGCTCCTGGCGGGAACGCCGCAGACCAGACTTTAAAGGACGTTGATCATGGCGATGCCGCTTTCGGGTTTGACGGTACTGGATTTTGGCCAGATATTTCAGGGGTCCTATGCCACGTTGCTGATGGCCAAGGCCGGCGCCAACGTGATCAAGATCGAGCCGCTCGGCGGTGAACCGTTGCGGCGGCGCACTCCGCCGGGCGACACGACGACCTTGCCGTTCGCCATGCTGAATGCGAACAAGCGCGGGGTGACGTTGAATTTAAAAGCCGAGAAGGGCCGCGCTTTGTTGTTCGAGATGGTGAAGCGGGCCGATGTCGTGCTGGAGAATTTCGCGCCCGGCACCATGGATGCCTTGGGCATTGGTTGGTCGGTGCTGCATCCATTGAATTCGCGGCTGATTTATGCCACCGCGTCGGGTTACGGCATCAGTGGGCCGAACCGCTCCGATCTGGCGATGGATCTGACCGTGCAGGCGGCCTCCGGCATCATGAGCGTCACCGGTTTTGCCGATGGTCCTCCGGTGCGCACCGGCGTAACGGTGGCCGACTTCATGGGCGGTATCCATGCTTACGGCGCCATCATGACCGCGCTTTACGAACGTGAGCACAGCGGCCTCGGCAGGTTGGTCGAGGTCGCCATGCAGGAAGCGGTGTATTTCACCCTGGCCGGCCCGATGGAACAATACCGGCGGCGCGGGACGGTGCCACCGCGCAGCGGCAATGGCGCTGGAGGGGCGACAGCGCCGTACGGCGTGTTTGAAGTGAAGGATGGCTATGTCGCCATTCACACCGGAACGGATCAGCATTGGTTCAACATCCTGGAGGCGGCGGGGCGTACCGATCTTGCCGATGATCCACGGCTGCAAACGATGCACGGCCGCAATCAGTATATCGACGAGGTCACCGAAGTTGTCACCACCTGGACCAGTTCTCTGACCAAAGCTGAGATCGAAGCGCAGGGCCGCCGGTTCCGCATTCCCTTGAGCCCGGTGCGCGATGTTAGCGAGGTGATGTACGATCCGCACATGCACGAGCGCGGCATGTTGGAGTGGGTCGATCATCCCGAACTCGGCCGTGTGGTGTTGCCGACGACGCCGTTGCGCGTGCATGGCACCGATGTCGCGCAGGCCGTGGCGAGTCCGCGGGTCGGGCAACACAACGACGAAATCTACGGCGATTGGCTGGGGCATTCGGCAGCGGAACTGGCCGCCTTGCGAGCGGAGAAGGTAATCTGATGGCGAACCGACCCCTCGCCTTGGGCGGGCTCGACCCGGCCATCTGTCGCCGCGCGGTGCCGGTGCTGACATGACTTCGAACACGCCGTTGGACGGCTTCGTCATCCTGGATCTGACGCAGTTCTACCAGGGGCCCTATGCGACGATGATGCTCGCCAAGGCGGGCGCCGACGTGATCAAGATCGAGCCGCCGAAGGGCGAAAGTCTTCGAGGTATGGCGCCGGCCGGAAAGACCGGCTCATATCCGGTGGCGGCGCTGAACGCCAACAAACGCGGTATCACACTGGACCTTAAGTCGGAGGAAGGCCAGGCACTGCTGAAACGGATGGTGCTGAAGGCCGATGCGCTGGTAGAGAATTATTCGCCCGGTGTGATGGATCGGCTCGGCGTCGGGTGGTCGTTGTTGCACGAACTCAATCCACGGTTGGTTTATGCTTCAGCGACCGGCTACGGCCTGTCCGGGCCAGATCGCGACAATCTGGCGATGGATTTCACGATTCAGGCGGCATCCGGGGTGATGAGCCTGACCGGCTACGCCGATGGGCCGCCGTTGCGCACCGGGGCGCCTTATGTGGACATTCTCGGTGGTGCGCATCTTTACGCCGGCCTGATGACCGCACTGTTGGAACGCGAACGCACCGGTCGTGGCCGGTTGGTGGAAGTGGCGATGGTGGAGGCGGTGTTTGCTTCTTTGGCTACCGCCATCGATCAATACCATCGCGCCGGGCAGAAGATCCCCGGGCGCACCGGTAACGCCTTCGCCAATTTCAACCGGGCACCCTATAACGTTTACGCAGCCAAGGACGGCTACGTCGCGATCATCCTGGTCACCGAGGCGCAATGGCAGAACCTGTTGCGCGCCATGGAACGCGAGGACCTGAAAGACGATCCGCGGTTCATCAAGAATGATGCTCGTGTTGCGCATTACGCGGAAACCGAGGCGCTGGTGTCCGGCTGGACCTCGGTACGCACGCGGGCCGAAATCTTCGCCGCAACCAGCAAGTTCAAAATCCCCTGCGCTCCGGTGCGCGACCTTGAGGAAGCGATGCACGATCCGCACATGCACGGCCGCGGCATGCTGGAAGTGGTCGATCATTATGACTACGGTCCGGTCGTGCTGCCGAACTCGCCGTTGCGGTTTCATGGCGCGGACAAGGTGCCGACCCGGGTCAGTCCACGTGTCGGCGAGCACAACGACGAAATCTATGGCGACTGGCTTGGCCTGTCCGCCGACGAACGCCACCGGCTGCGCGACGCGGGAGTGATCTGATATGGAAGATGCCACGGAAGCCGCCCCCAATGGCCGGATCCTGCTGCAACGGCAGGACAATGTTGTTGTCATGACGTTGAACGATCCCAGTGTCCTCAATGCCTTCGGCTTCAAATTGCGCCAGGACATCTCGTGGGCATTGGATTTGGTCGAAACCAGCGGCGCGCGGTGCCTGATGATCACCGGCGCGGGACGGGCATTCTGTTCCGGTGCCAATTTGAACGATCCGGATCGACCGCCGCGCGACCGTGCCGCCGAGGCGCGCGGCGAGGTCAAAAGCGACCTGGAATCCTGGTACAATCCGACCTTCATTCGGTTGCGCGATCTCGCCATGCCGATCGTGACGGCAATCAATGGGATTGCCGCGGGCGCCGGCATGAGCCTCGCGCTGATGGGGGATATCCGCATTGCGGCAAATTCGGCAACGTTTCTGCAGGCGTTTGCGCGCATTGGCCTCGTGCCGGACTGTGGCTCGTCGTTTGTGCTGCCCAGAATGATCGGGATGGCGCGGGCGATGGAGCTTTCACTGTTGGCGGAGCGGTTGCCGGCGGAAACCGCGCTGGCCTGGGGTATGATCAACCGCGTGGTGGACGATCCGGATTTGCCTGGTGCGGCGATGGAGATGGCGCAACGTCTGGCCGAGGGGCCTGCATCGCTGGCACTGATCCGCAAGCTGTACTGGGCTGGTCTGGACAACTCTTACGAACAGCAGCTCGATCTGGAGGCGAAACTGCAGATGCAGGCTGGTCTGACGGAGGATTATACCGAGGGTGTGACGGCGTTCCGGGAGAAGCGGCGGACGCGGTTTACCGGCGGGTGAGGTTTGTGCTGGTGGAACCGTTCCATTAAATCACCGAGATCGCGGAGTGCTAGGAAGTCACGGAGAAGCAAGCACGATACCTCCGCGTCGTCGGTGTCTGATGCGGGCCGCGCCGCCCAGGAAGGCGGCTGCCAGTGTTCAGTCTCCACCTTGCGGCGCCCGGAAGCCGCCGACGCCGCGCTCTATGTCCGTCACGTGCCGCGGCAGGAATCCACCCGGATCGTTCAGGCCGCAGGAATGCGCAATGACATCGACGTCCTCGCGGATCCGCTGCGCATAACGCGCCACCCGCGCGGCCTTGTCAGTCGGATCGAGGCCGGAAATCAATCGTTCCTCCGACGACGTGACGCCAGTCGGGCATTTGCCGCTGCCGCATTTCATCGCCTGGATGCAGCCCAGGGAAAACATGAAGCCTCGGGCGGAGGAAATGAAATCGGCACCCATGCACAGCGCCCATGCAACCTTATCCGGCGTGACGAGTTTGCCGGACGCAACGATCCTGATCCGATCCTTTAAACCATGCCGCTCCCGCGCCGCCGCAACCTGCGGCAAAGCCAGCGTGATGGGCATTCCGACATAATCCATCAGCGAGGCGGGCGCCGCACCGCTGCCACCCTCTCCGCCGTCGACCTGGATGTAATCGGGACACCCCTCCGGGTGGGCGGCACATTCGGTAAACCAATCGTCGAGGAAAGTCGGATCGCCGGCAACGAATTTCACCCCGACCGGCTTGCCGGTGATGGTGCGGACCCGGTGCACGAAGGCGCCCAGTTCGCGCACGTTGCCGATGTCTTTATGGCGATTGGGGCTGATACTGTCCTGGCCCACGGGAATGCCGCGAATATCGGCAATTTGTTGCGTGACCTTGGCGGCCGGCAGGATGCCGCCTTTGCCCGGCTTGGCACCCTGCGCGAGCTTGACCTCGAACATGCGGACCTGCTCGTGTGCCGAGATGGCGCGCAGCTTTTCTTCCGACAGGTTGCCGTCCGCATCGCGCACGCCGTATTTCGCGGTGCCCATCTGCATGACGATGTCGCAGCCGCCTTCCAGGTGGAACGGCGCCAGGCCGCCTTCTCCGGTCGCCATCCAGATGTTTGCAGCTTTCGCTCCACGCGACAGCGCCGAGACGGCGGCGTGGCTCAATGCGCCGTAACTCATGCCGCTGATGTTGAAGAAACTCATCGCCCGATAGGGTGTGCGGCAGGCGCCAGGCCCGTCAGAAATGCCGATTTGTTTGCCAGCCCAGGGACGCTTTTCTTCGTCGAGGATGGGGAATGCGGCATTGCGGAAAATGAAGGGTGGAACGTTCTCACTGCCGAAACTGCGGAGATTGGACACGCCTTTGGCCGAGCGGTAGACCCAGGATCGTTCCAGGCGGTTGAATGGACGCTCCGACCAATCGGGCAGATACTGGTATTGCCGCATGTATTCGCCGAGCGTTTCGGCGAAATAGCGGAAATAGCCGATGATGGGGAAATTCCGCAGGATTGTGTGGGTGGTCTGGCGGCGGTCGTGCACGTAAAGCACCACCAGGGCCGCCATCAGCAGCGCGAAGATGATCGAAACCAGCATGACAAGCCCCTCCCGTGGCGTGGCTGCCCGTTATGGAATCCGGGAACAGGCACCTCCAATGACACCGGTTAGCGGTGTTTTGTTACGGAGACTATCTCAGACGGGTGACAATGTCTTGCGATTGCAGGCCAGATGTACCGGCCCGGGTCAAACATGAGCAATAGTGCTCACGTCATCCAGTCGGCCTGGTGGCGACCAGACCAGGCGCCGTCGTCTGATCGAACCCTCGCGCTTTCGCTTCGGCGGAATGAGAGGTCAGGCACGTGCAAGGCCGGCCCGGCAGGGTCCTGACTGTTCGTTGCCATTGCGGATCGGCGTTGGACAGAACGGTTATTCACCAAATTCCATTGTACAATGAACGAGTTCCCGACGAAACATCAGGTCCGAGATCTTCGGAATGAATACTTGAACCTCGTGCGAGCCAATTGACCTTATGACCGGAAGTTCCTCCACGCCGGCGGGACCGTATTTGAGGAGCAGCGTCTTTTTCGCGCGACCCGTCCTGGACGCGAAGACGCTGATTGACGCGTCTTTCGCGAGCGTGTCGCAGTCCGTTTCATCGATTTCGAAATCAAATCCTGATATGCCGGCAACCCGCGCGCGGACCTCAGTGGTACATGAAAAAGGTGTCCACGCCAATCCAACGATGGCCAACAGGAACCAGACGCTCCCAGCGACTGCGACCGCGGATAACATGGTCCACAACGCCAGCGTTCTGACGATCGAACCCAGGTACGGCATCCGCGAACCATCAGGGAGGGGCCGGCTTATCGAATGCGCCGCTTTTCCCGAGATTGACGCCAGTCGATATGAATTGTGCAGTTCTCGGGTCGAGGCCATGTGGTTCGGTGGGCCTGGCGTTACCTGATCCCAGGCGTGCGAGTGTCCCGGCGATGCGCAACGCCTCATCGAGAGTGAGACCGGCTTGCTGCGCGAACAAGCCGACATTGACATTGGAAACGTCCGTGAATTGTGGAAGTTGCGTGAAGCCGGTACTGTGATTTGCCTGACGCTGATAGTCGAAGTTGCCGCCCTGACCGACGGCTGCATCCAGGCTTGCGCCCAGAAATGAAGCTGCGCCCGCCGCAGCTTCGGGATTGCTCAACATCGTTCGATATATCTCGCCAGTCCGCCGCCCAGACTCCGCTACCGGACTTAGGTCAGCAACGGGCGACATCAGCATTCCGGTTGGAGAATTCAAATCCGATACCGTCTGGCCGTTGGCCAGCCTTACGGGCACACCTGGATTTGGCGTATTGCGTGTTTGTGCCTGCGACGGCGTGGATCCGGTGGGAGAAATGTTCCAGAGTGGTTCGCGGCCCACGGAGTCAGCCCGGTTGATTGGTTGTCCCTCGCTGCTGTTTCGGCCTTGTCCGCCCGACGGGCCGGTCCTCTGCGCATCGTTATGGTGACTGGTCGCCTCCCCATCCTCCGATTCCTGCACCTCATCCGGATGCCATTCGGCGCGAATATCGCCGCCGAAGCTCACCCCGGCATTCTCACACGTGATGATCCCGGTCGCCTTGTCCAGGGTCGCGCGGAATTTCAACGGACTGAAGTCGGCGGCAAGCTCTGGCGGTGGCTGTTCCCCCTCGGGCACGAAGGCGGCGCGCAGCACCAAGGTGAACGGATCAGGGGACGAGCGATCGGACGTATCGGACAAACGGAGCCCTCCAAAGGTTTCGCTCCGCTCTTATTCTCCCGGCAAGTCCCGCGCCAACAGGTTTCAGTTATTCGCTGCCGCCTTGCGCGCCATCGCTTCCTCGGCGGATGAAATGCCGCCATGTGCCGCCGACCAGGCGACCGGATCCTCCAGAAAATGCCGCACCTCGGCGAGGTTGCTGTCCGAGAACGCGGGCCGGTCCTTGCAGGCCTCCAGCACGTCCCACCACGTGCACAGATGATGCAAAGCGATATCCATTCGCGCCAGGGTCTCGAACGCTCCGGGGAAGACCCCATAGAAGAACACGACAAACGCGTGATTGACGATCGCGCCGGCGTCGCGCAGGGCATTGGCGAACTGGATTTTGGACTGGCCGTCGGTGGTCAGGTCCTCGACCAGCAAGGTGCGCTTGCCCTCGGGCACGTCGCCTTCGATCAAGGCCTGGCGGCCAAAACCTTTGGGTTTCTTGCGGACATAAGCCATCGGCGCGCCCATCCGGTCGGCAATCCAGGCGGCAAACGGGATGCCGGCAGTTTCCCCACCCGCGACCGCCTCGATTGTCTCGTAGCCGACATGACGATTGATCTTCTCGACGGCGAGGTCGCAGATTTTCCCGCGCGCCCGCGGGAAATAGATGATGCGCCGGCAGTCGATGTAGACCGGCGATTTCCAGCCTGAGGTGAAGGTGAATGGCTCCTCTGGCCGGAATTTGATCGCGTCGATCTCGAGCAGAATGCGCGCCGAGGTCAGCGCGGCGTCGCGGTCCCACTCGGTAGCGGAGGGCGTGGTCTGAGCGGGCTTGGCCATCTCGCGGGGTCCTGTGTGAGGGGTTGATCTGCGTCTGATAACCGATCGAGCGATTCGGTGACAGTGCTTGTGCTCGTGGCCAGACTTCTCCGTTTGACCGCCTGGGCCG
>Ga0187859_10001241_pt1 | contig 16360 bp, 14 predicted proteins | sample June2016WEW_10_1_2_FD_133019 | JGI IMG/M metagenome (GOLD analysis project Ga0187859, IMG submission 133019) | Peatland microbial communities from SPRUCE experiment site at the Marcell Experimental Forest, Minnesota, USA - June2016WEW_10_10 | ecosystem: Environmental > Terrestrial > Soil >...
GAAGTCGAACGCCGCCTGCGTGTGACCGAGCCGGTGATCAAGTTTCTCACCGTTCGTACGGACGAGGAGTTGAAGCGGCTTGACAAGATCAAGAAGATTCGCGACTCGAAAAAGAAGGCGAGCGCGCAGCCGGTGGCGGCAGCGCCGGTGACTCCAGCAACGGCTGAAGCCAGCGCCGAAACGCCGGCCTCGGCGCCAGTTTAGTTGGAGCATGGGGTAACGGACGCCCAGGCGCTCGACCCCAGGGGCTGAAGCCCGCGTTTTCGTCGGGCGCGTTACGGCACGGCTAAAGCCGTGCTCTTCCCCGAGACCAAAATTCAGAGAAAGCAGGAGCACTATGGCAGAAGAAACAAGAGCAACAGAAAGCCGCCCGGAGCGAACTGGCGGAGATCGCGGCGGACCACGCGGTCCGCGTCCTGGTGGAGGCCCTGGTGGCCCCCGCGAAGGCGGACGCAAGTTTTTCCGGCGCAAAAAAGTTTGCAAATTTTGCGTCGAGAAGATCGAGGCGGTCAATTACAAAGACGTGCGGCTGCTGGCGCAGTTCGTCGCGGAGAGCGGGAAAATCACGCCGCGCCGCCTGACTGGGGTGTGCACGCCGCATCAGCGCCGTCTGTCGCGAGCCATCAAGCAGGCGCGCAATATTGCGCTGTTGCCGTTCGCGGGACGCGCGCAATAGTTTGAAAATCGTCGTTAGTCGACTAGGGAGTCATTCATGGAAGTCATACTGAAAGAAGATGTGCCCAAGCTGGGCAACCGCGGCGAGGTGGTTAGAGTCGCCGAAGGATACGGGCGGAATTTTCTGCTGCCCAAAAAGCTGGCGATCCAGGCCACCGAAGCCAACAAGACGGTGATCGAGCAGATGAAGGCGGCTTCCGTGCGCCGCTCCGCCAAGGAAAAGACCGAAGCCGAGGCGCTGGCCAAGCAGTTTGACGGGCTCGAGGTGAAGTTCACGCGCAAGTCCAGCGAAACTGATCAGCTATTTGGATCGGTTACAGCAGGCGATATTGCTGAAGCGCTTGAGAAGAAGAGCTTCCACATCGATCGGCGGAAGATCCAGTTGCACGAACCGCTGAAGACTGTTGGCGAGTTCACGATCCCAGTGAAATTGCACAAAGACGTGACTACGCACTTGAAGGTCGTTGTCGAGAAAGAAGCGGCGGCGGAGTAGTTCTACTTTTCGTGTGGCGATGGGGCTTCGCCCTGTCGCCACCGGCTACAAATCTACTCCGAAGAATTCCTCCACTTTTCGCAAGTCGGTCGTTCTGCTGTAGGGCGGCAGGCTCTCCACAAACACGCGCCCGTACTGCTTCTTCAGAATTCGGTTGTCGAGCAACGCCAGCAATCCCCGATCGTGAAGCGATCGAATCAATCTTCCGAAGCCTTGCTTCAACGTAATAACGGCGCTCGGCACTTGATAGTCGAAGAAAGCGTTACCTCCGCCCGCGTCAATGGCCTTTACACGAGCCGCCACCACCGGATCGCTCGGCACCGCAAACGGCAGGCGATCGATGATCACGCAGCTCAACTGCTCTCCTTGCACATCGACGCCCTGCCAGAACGAAGATGTGCCGAATAAGACGGCATTTGGCGTAAGGCGGAACTCCTCGAGCAGCGCGTTCTTTGGCGCCTCGCCTTGCAGAAACAAACGATAAGGAAGCTGCGAGCATAGCCGCTCATAAACATCTTTCATCTGCGCAAAGCTGGTGAAGAGCACGAACGCGCGGCCGCGCGTGATCTCGAGCAGTTGGCGTATACGCTCGGCCGCGAGCACGGCAAACTCGGGCGTGCGCGGATCGGGAAGATCGGGAGGCACGTAGAGCAGCGCCTGGCTCTCATAGTCAAAATGCGACGGCAGCAGCAATTCGCGGGTGCGTTCGAGCCCCAGGCGCTGGCGCATGTAATCGAAGCCTCCGGCGACGGCTAGCGTGGCCGAAGTCAATACTGCGCAATCCAACTTGTCGAACAGCGACAATTTTAAAATTGGGGCCACATCAATCGGCGTGGCTTGCAGAAAAACGGTATGTCGATCGCGTCCGCCCGCTCCGCGCCCGCCGCGCCGCTCGATCCAAAAGACAGTGTTCGGATTCTCTGTTTCCATCAGGAAGTGCAGTTGAAAGTTCATTTCTTCGGCGCGCCGCGAAAAGGAAAATATTTCCTCGGGTTTTTCCGCCAACTGCTGCAATTCGGAATCGAGACGCTGTAACGAACTGCGCAACGCGTCGTATTCATCGCCGTTTTCTTCCAGGAAGTCGCGACGATTTTCGAAGGCAAAGCGGCCGTTGCCGGTGGGCAGCAGCGAAAAGAAAAGCGCGGCGTGATCGCGGAGGCTGCCGAGCGCTCCCGAGATTCCGGCCGAATACATACGATTGCGCGCGAGGGCCTGCTCTACGTCGCGCGCGAGTTCCTCGATGCGCGCATTGCTGAGCGTCACGCCGAAATAATTGCTGGCGACGTCTTCGAGCTCGTGCGCCTCGTCAAAAATTACCGCGCCGACTTCCGGCAGAATTCCCGCGTCGGGCGCATAGTCGGACTGCTGCTTGATCGTCAAATCGGCGAAAAATAGATGATGGTTGACGATGACGATGTCGCTCTCCGCGGCACGGCGGCGCATCTCGGTGATGAAGCAGCGCTCAAACTCGCTGCACTTCTGGCCGGTACAGGAGTCGGCGCGGGCGTCCAGCTTGTGCCAGAGGACGCTGGACTCCGGCACGGCGGCGAGTTCGGCGCGGTCGCCGATTTGCGTGAGTTTTTCCCAGCGCGAGATTTCGGAGAAATGATCGATCTCTTCTAACCCGCTCAGAATGGGGTTGGTGGTGAGATCGTAGAGCTTCTTGCGGCACAAATAATTATTGCGGCCCTTCATATAGCAGACGTTGAGCTTGCTTTTGCCATCGGGAAAAAGCGCTTGCTCGAGGAAGGGAATATCTTTATGAAAAAGTTGCTCCTGCAAATTTTTCGTGCCGGTCGAGATGATGACGCGCTTGCCCGAGCGGATCACTGGCAACAGATAGGCTAGCGTCTTGCCTGTGCCTGTACCCGCCTCGACGATCAGGTGGCGTTTTTCTTCGAGCGCCTCTTCGACTGCCTGCGCCATCTGCAATTGTCCGCGGCGAAACTCGTAGGCGGGATGAGTTTTCGATAGTACGCCACCCGGCGAGAAGAATTGATAGAGCGAAAATCCGGCTGCCGCGGTGTCGGGATGAGATGAGGAGGGCACAGAGTCTCTATAATAACGGGATGAGCCGCGTAACTCATCCACTCCTTTGAGCAAGAAAAAATCATCTCCTCTCGTCGCCATTGTCGGGCGGCCGAACGTCGGTAAATCGACGCTGTTTAACCATCTGACGGGATCGCGGCGAGCCATCGTCGGCGACGAGCCAGGCATTACGCGCGACCGTCTTTATGGCGAGGTCGAATGGCTCGGCAACGAATTTCGCGTCGTGGATACGGGCGGCATCGTTCCCGAAGACAAAGATTTCATTCCGTCGGAGATTTTCCGGCAGGCGAAGGTAGCGCTCGAAGAGGCGGCGGCGATTGTGATGGTCGTCGATGCGCGCACAGAGATCGCTGGGCCGGATCGCGAATTAGCGAGGCTGCTGGCGCGCACCGGCAAGCCGCTCTTTCTCGCTGTCAACAAGATGGATTCGGACAAGCAGGAGGGGCTGCTCGGCGAATTTCATTCGCTGGGGATGCGGAATATCTTTCCGATATCGGCTGAGCATGGGCGCGGGGTCGACGACTTGCTCGACGCTGTGGTCCTCGTGCTGCCGACGAGTGCAAAGACAACCGCCGAGGGCGCTGAGGTCGCGGAGAAAAGTGACGCTGGAGAGTTACCAACGCCCGAGGAGCCGCATGAAATCAAGGTGGCGATCATCGGGCATCCGAACGTGGGCAAGTCTACGTTGCTGAATCGCCTTACGGGAAAAGACCGCGCTATTGTTTCGCCGGTCGCTGGCACCACGCGCGATTCCATCGATGAGGTTATCCAATACAAAGGGCGCAAGATTCGCTTCATCGACACGGCGGGCATCCGCCGAAAGGGCAAGACGCGGCTCATGGCGGAGAAGCTCTCGGTGGTCATGGCGCGCAAGAATATTGAAGACGCCGACATTGTGCTCTTCATGGTCGATGCCACCGAAGGTGCGAGTGGGCTCGATGCCAATATCGCGGGCTATGCGCACGAGAGTGGACGCTCGGTGATTATCCTGGTCAATAAATGGGATCTGGTGGCGAGCGGCGAGAAGCGCGCCATTAGCCAGTCTCGGACGGCGCGCATACAGGATGCGAAGCGCCCGCAGGATCGCGCTCTTTATGAAGAGCGGCTGCGCTATGGGTTGAAATTTCTAAGTTATGCTCCAGTGCTGTTTCTTTCCGCGCACACCGGCAAGGGGACAGAAAAGATTCTTCCAATGATCGAAAAGGTCGCGGCCGAGCGGCGCAAGCGGGTGACGACCGGAGAGATGAATCGCTTTCTACGGACGATTGACTTTGATCGCGCGTCGGTTCCGGTGAGCAAGCGGGTGAAGATCAAATACATGACGCAAGCGGGAGTGGCTCCGCCGACGTTCGTGCTCTTCACCGATCGTCCGGTGAAGCTGCATTTTTCTTATCAGCGGTTTCTGGAGAATCAGATTCGGGAGGCGTTTGGGTTTGTAGGCTCGCCGATTTGGATTAAGAACCGGGCTTGAGAGCGGAGATCCGGCTGGGAATGCGCCGATCAAAGATTGATCACTGAGGGGACGCTGCGGATTTCGATAGTGACAAAATGTTTTCTCGATACAACGAAAGCGCAAAACAGGCCATCTCCCTTGCTAGGGAAGAAGCTAGTAACTTAGGTTCGTCATGGATTGAATCTGAGCACTTGCTGCTCGGAACAATGTGTTTCTGCGACCTGGAGCTTAACGAACTCTTAAAGCTGAAAGATCTTGAGGGCGCTTTTCGTTCTGATCTAACTGCAACTGCTCATTTGGACGCGAAGGTGAAGAGCGAGGTGCCGCTTTCGAATCAGAGCAAGAGGATCCTTGCCTACGCCGCAGAGGAAGCTCTCCGGCTTGACTCCCCGGGGACTGGTTCGGAACATTTGCTGCTCGGGATATTGCGTGAGCCCGAGAGCAGCGCTTCACGTTACCTTTTCGCTCACGACATTACTCTCCTGGGCACACGCCAGACAATTTCAATCCTTTCGCGGTCGCGGGCCGGTGACAACGTAGAGGCCGGCTCCTCACCAATTGGGTTCACATGGACCGCTAAGCGGCGTTATTGGATTGCAACCCTGACCCATCTAGCGCCGCTCATCATTCTTGGTGTCGGCGTGGTGGAGAGCACGGTCACTGGAAGACATTTGGTTATGATAGGAGCGTTGTGGTTATTGGTAGCCCTCGCTTGGCAGATTCTAGGACCGTCATCTTTTTTCTGGGGCCTAGGCAAACGCAACCGAAGTGTGGCAATAACCATTAGCTACGCGTTCTTTCTTCTCTTCCATCTTTTCATGTTTGGGTGGCTCATCCCACTGGGCATCGGAATATATCGTGTGATAGTTGGACTTTAGGAGACTGGCAAATGCTTTCCGTCCTCAGTCAGCAGCCCCACGCGATCGACGCCTGCGATTCGGGCAATGGCGATCACATCCGCCACGTCCTGAAAATCGATGTCGTCATCCGCTTCGACGTAGGCTATGCGCTCTACGCGGATGGCGAAGATGTCGCGCAGGCGGTCGCGCAGATGATCCCAGTCGACCGCTTCTTCGTTGACCATCACTTGCGGATGCTCCGTTCGCGAGAGTTCGCCCTGCGAATCTTTTGCATCAGGATGCTTCCCTCCCGGCTTCGTATGATGCACTCGAATTACGATTGTCGCTTGGGGCGGCGGAATCCTCCGATCATTTGAATTAGGCTGTTGCGGAATCTCTGTTTGTAAACCGACTGGCTTCTGTTCGATCACCACCAGCATGAAAACGATAAGGAGCACCAGGAGAACGTCGATCAACGGAGTGACATTCATCTTGGGGCCTGTAAAAAACGGACCACCGCCTGCCGTGGAGAACGCCATTCGAATTTCCTTTCGTTGTGACAGAATCGGAAACTGGAGTCGGCACGCGCGTGTTCTGAATGATTGGACACCCGCGCTCCACAGGGAGTTCCACGGCTGCCGCGGCAGTTTGTGAATGTTCTGCAGTGAATGTCACCAGACGCTGGAGCAAATTCCCGCAACTGGTTGCGGGCCACTAGAATCAGATATTCATGCGGGTGCGCCTGTTTCTTTCGGTCTGATGAATAATTTCCGACAAACTGCAGATCCCTCGCTTCGCTCGGGATGACAAACCTAAATAGTCGGGACGGCAAACCTTATAGTCGGGATGGCAGAGCTAGCAGTCGGGATGACAAAGCTAACAAGTTTTTTCGGCAAGGTTGAGGGATGATGGAAAGACATTTTTTTCGAGTGGTGCCCGGAACTATTTTTCTCGTCCTCAACCTGCTAGCGCTTATTTCCTCCGCCCGTGCCCAGGACAACTACGAAATTCAGGTCTACTCCGCCGAACTCGTCCCGAAGGGTTCCACGATGGTCGAGATTCACTCCAACTTCACCGTTGACGGCTCGAAACAATACATCAACGGCGTCGCACCTACGAATCACGCCGAGCACGAGACGCTCGAGATCACGCAGGGAATTACCAGTTGGTTCGAGACCGGCTTCTACGTTTTCACCAGCATTCAGAATGGCGATGGTTGGGATTGGGTGGGCGATCATATTCGGCCGCGCTTTACCGCTCCGGAGTCGTGGCGTTTGCCGGTGGGCTTGAGCCTCTCGCAGGAAATTGGTTATCAACGGCGAAAGTTTGCGGAGGATAGCTGGGATTACGAGCTTCGCCCCATCATCGACAAGCAGCTCGGACGCTGGTATTTCGCTTTCAATCCGGCCTTTGACCGGTCGCTGCATGGCCTCAACACCGGCAAGGGATGGGAATTTTCTCCGAATGTGAAGGTCAGTTATGACTTCACCGGCAAGATTACCGGCGGCTTTGAGTACTACGGCGCGCTCGGGCCGGTTTCAGACTTCGATACTATTTCGCAGCAGTCGCAGCAGATCTTTCCTGTAATTGACCTCAATGTTTCGCCAGACTGGGAGATCAACTTCGGCGCGGGCGTCGATGTGACAAACCACTCCGATCATCTGATTGTGAAGTGCATCATTGGGCGGCGCTTTACCTGGGGACACAAGCCGAGCGCGGCGCAGAAGTAGCTCCATCCTAAGCGCCGCGACAATTTGCTTTGATATCACGATGTGAGACAGCAGGTCCCTCGCTCCCCACCCCAACGCGTTAAAAGCGGGCTCGCTGGGGACCCCGGTACGCCTAGGATGACAATCATCGTTAACATGGCAAATATTCTTACTAGCCGATGGGCTCGGCCGATGGCGGCAGCGGCGGCGCTTCAAATGGCGGCGGAGATTGGGGCACCGGAGGCAGTTCGGGCGCTGGAGGCGTGGGAGCGGGATTCAGCAGCGCGTTGAGGTTCGGATATCGCGAAGCGAAAAAATGCAGCGCGTAGGCAGGAAAAAAGACGGTCGCCGGCACGCAAACCAATGCAATCAGATAGACAAGCAGAAGCGCGAGCATGGTTCCCAGGATGATTGCGAGACTCACGGTTGTCACGTTCCATCCCATCCCAGCCGATTTGCCCGCTATCACTGCAACTACGCCCGGCACCGCAACAAACAACACCGGGACGATTGCAATAAGGCCGAAGAGAATGGCGGCCGCAATGGACAACACGAGTTTGAGCAGCAGGTAAATGGCGAAGCGTCCTTTTTCTGGTTCGATCACTGCCAGCAAACGGTGCCAGCCGTCGGCGAAATCGAGATTATCGAGAGCCATCAACGGCACCAGAAAATCCTTAGCCAGCACTTGAACGGCAGCGGCCAGCAATATGAATATCGCGAACGCCCCCAGGAACATAATCACTATGAGGGCCAGCGGGCCAATGTGCTCGCGCGGATTGGTCACCCATCCAGCGGCGAACACCACGGCGAGCGGCACGGCAATCAAGAAAAGCAGAAACAGCCAGAAGGCAAATTGGAACACCAGTTGCCATAGAAAGAATCGGCCGCCGGCGCGATGCCATTTGCTCCATCCCCGGCTGATCGAACAGTGTTTGTGCAGAACCGAGTCGAAGAGAATAAAACGGAACACGCTGTTGATGTACATGAAGACGAACCCGAGGACCATCGCGACGGCGAGGCCGAGCAAGATCAACCCGATGAACTGGCTGAGGTGTTCTGAGATTTGCGCGGGATTGGCGGGCGGCCAGTTAAACGGCAGACTTGCGGTCGGCAGCAAATCACTCGGATTTTTCTGTGGAATGCGAGGCCAACGACCGTTGAGGTTTCCGGTATTGCACCCGCCGACATGAAGCTCGGCCGCTAGAATTCCTACCAGCGCCAGCCGAGACCACTGCCCGAACTGAAAACGAGTAAAGAGTTGTTCGCGTGTGTGCTGCAGAGCGGGCTGAACGCAATCAACGGCGGAAACCGGCAACGGATCACCTCAACACTAACGCCGCCAAGGTATCGTGGACGGAGTTAGCTCGTCAATGGCGAAACGTGGGTCGATTATTCGTTCCAAGCTATTCGTAGCGCAGCGCCTCGACCGGATCGAGATTCGCCGCTCTTGACGCCGGAATCAGCGCGCTGAGCACGCCAACCACCAGCAACACCGCGGTTGAAATCATGATGATGAAAAATGAAATTCTGAGGTGGATATCGGCTTTCCCAGAGTTGTCCTCGAACAATGGACCCATTAACGGTAGCGTGCCAACTCCGGCCGCCACGACATACGAAACGACGATGCCGAACGCGCCGCCGAGCAGCATGATAAGGAGCGTCTCGGCGACAAATTGCGCCTTGATGTGCCACTTACGCGCTCCGAGTGCGCGCCGCAAGCCGATTTCCTTAATGCGCTCATCGACCGAGACGAGCATGATGTTCATCACACCGACGCCGCCGATTCCGAGCGTCAGGATTCCGATAAATATCAGCAGCACTTGCAGGCCGATGGTAATGCCGTTGATCACGGGACGAAATTCTTCGCGGCCGAACATCTGAATGGCTTTTTTGTCATTGGGCGAGAATTGCTGACGCGTGGCGATGGCGGCGAGAACCTGCGCCTCGGCGCGCGCCTCGAACTGGGGCGCGATCGGCTCGAAGACCAGCACATCGCCGTATTTCGCGTTCCAAAGATCGTTGGCCGCGGAGTAGGGGATCCACGTCGACTCGTCGTCGCTGGAAAAATAATTGCTCAGCTGTATCTTGCGATCCATGGTGCCGATCACGGTAAAACGCACTCCGCCGATGGTGACGGTTTCGCCAACGGCAGGGCGTCCGCCGAATAATTGCTCGCGCACGCGGGCTCCGATAAAGACGACGCGGCGACGCTCGAGTTCATCGAGTGAGTTGATCCAGCGGCCTTCGGAGGGTTGTTCGTTGCGCATGTCGCCGTACTCAGGACAAACACCGCGGACGGGCGCGGTGCCGACCATGCGGTCGCCGTAAGCAATGCCGGGGCGGCGAACGGTTTCGAGACAGGCGTGGCGCACATAGTTCGCCGTCTCTTTGATCATGTCGATATCAGCTTGCTCGAGCATGACTTTCTTGCCGGCGCGCTGGCCACCAGGTTGTTCGCTGGTTTGTTGCGGCCAGCAGATGACCGCGCCTTTGCCGAAGGCGTTGAATCCGCTCACCAGGATTTCGCGGAAGCTGCCGCCATAAGCAATCAGCAAAGTGACGGTGGCGATTCCCCACACGATGCCGAGCATGGTGAGAGCGCTGCGCGTGGGATTGCGGCGCAACGCGATCCAGGCTTCGCTGAGGATTTGGAAAATCATCCTAGCCACCGGCCTCGTGGCGCAGGGCTTCGATGGGATCGATGGCAGCCGCGCGGCGAGCGGGATATAGCGCGGATAAGATCGCGATGGTTCCGAGAACGGCGAGCGCCAAAGTGCCCGTCTGCCATGTCGGCAGCAGGCCAGCGAAGAAATCGGGCATCGGCAGCATGTCAACCAACGCGCATAGGCCGAAGGCAATGACCAGCCCCGTGCCGCCACTGACGAGCGCTACGATCAATGCTTCCAGGAAGAATTGTCGGAGGATGCTGTTGGCGGGAGCGCCGATGGCTTTGCGAACTCCGATCTCGCGGGTGCGCTCGCGAACCGCGACCAGCATGACATTCATGACGCCGAGTCCGCCGAGGAACAACGTCACGATGCCGACGGCGCCGAGAAAATATTTCATGCCATCGGTCATGGTGCGGAAGGCTTGCGCTTCCTGAATCGTGTCCCAGATAGGGCAGGCTTCTTTGTCGTGAGGATCGTAGCCGTGCAGTCGAGCCAAAACACGCCGCACTTCTCCTTTGCACGCTTCGTGATTCTCGACGGAGCGCGGGACAACCAGCAGTTGATCGAAGGTGTAAGGTGTGCCAGGCGGCTTGTCGGGGAAGTCGCGGCGCATGGCGGAAAAAGGGACAAAAATTTTGTTGATGTCCCAGCCGTCGTAACTCGAGTCTTGTTTCTTCGACGACATCACGCCGACCACGGTAAAAGGCATGTCGTTGAGGTAGACGAATTGCCCGACCGCCGGACGGCTTCCGAATAACTGCTTCTTCGCATCGGAGCCGAGAAAAGCAACGCGGCGAGCCTCGCTGATGTCATCCTGGTCGTAGAACCGTCCTTCGCTAACGCCAAGGCTGCGAATTTCGGCAAACTCTGGGGTCGAGCCGGTCACCGTGAATGCGGCTGCGTTGAAGGCAGTGTGCGAGCGCACCGAATTCTGCTCAAGCTCTGGGATCGCGTACTGGCAATCGGGCGCCTCCTCCTGAAGATGAGAGATATCGGAATCGACCCAATGCACGAGGCGTCCGGCGCGGGTTCCGCCCGCTTGCAGGCTGGTGCGGCCATGGAAGACGATCATCAAGTCGCGGCCTAGAGTTTCGGCCTGCTTGGCCTGGCCGACGCGAAGGCCCTCGCCCGCTGCAACCATCAAGACAATCGAGACTACTCCCCAGGCAATGCCGAACATCGTGAGCAGAGTGCGGACACGGTGGGCCCAGAGGGTTCGGAACACATCTTCGATGAGGTCGCGAAATGACATCTCAACGGTTCGACGGCGCACGCCGCGAAATGAAAGCGGAGCGGCCTGTTCAGAGATACGAGAAAACGAGGGGATTGGTTCCAGCCGTGAGAGGAAAGTTGCTGTGGCGATTGCTGCTTGCTAAGGTAGCGGAGATTTAGGGCGCGATGGAGACCGGTTCTAGTGCGCTCCTCCCGAGCCATCCGTCAAACTCGCGCAGCGCAAGTTCACACTGGAGTCGATGGCGCTCTTTGCGATCGCGAATCTTGCGGTCGAGCGCTGGCAAGAGGTCAAATGTGATATTCGCCGGCTGAAAGTTCTTGCTTTCGGCGCGCGTGATGTAGTGGACGAGGGAGCCAAACGCGCTAGCTCGCGGCGGAGGCGCAGGCTCCCCGCCTGTGGCGAGCGCGGCCGCATTCATTCCCGCCATCAGGCCGGTGGCAATCGATTCGACGTAGCCTTCCACTCCACAAATTTGTCCAGCGAAGAGAACATTCGGATGGGATTTCATCTGCAGCCTCGAATTCAGCAGCGCCGGCGAGTTGATATAGGTATTGCGATGAATCTGTCCGTAGCGCAGGAACCGCGCGCTCGCGAGGCCAGGAATCAGGCTCAGCACGTGGGCCTGTTCGCCGAATTTCAGATGATTCTGGAAGCCGACCAGGTTGTAGGAATCGGCGCGGAGATTCTCCTGCCGCAATTGCACAACAGCGTACGGCCTCTTGCCAGTACGTGGATCGAGAAGGCCGACCGGCTTCATGGGTCCAAACCGAAGCGTATCGCGTCCGCGCCGTGCAATTTCTTCGATGGGAAGGCAACTTTCGAAGTAATTCAAATTTTCCCAATCTTTCTGCTCCACCGATTGCGCCGCGAGCAGCGCATCGTAGAACCGGTCGTACTCCTCCTTCGTCATCGGACAGTTGATGTAGTCCGCCGATCCTTTATCGTAGCGAGCCGCCAGATAGACCTTGCTCATATCAATGGAATCAGCCTCAACGATAGGGCTGATCGAATCGTAAAAATAAAGGTTGTCGTGTGGAGCGGGCGCCTCCGCCCGCGAGAGGCCGGTAGCAGTACTCAACCGAATAATCTCCCGCGACAGTGCGTCGGACGTTAGCGGGCCGGTCGCGATCACTGTGAACTGGCCTTCGTCAACTGCCGTGACCTCTTCCCGCCGAATCGTAATCAGCGGCTCGCGCGAAATCGCCTCCGTCACTTTTCGTGAAAACTCAGCGCGGTCGACGGCCAGAGCGTGGCCGGCGGGTACAGCCGCCTCGCGCGCGATTCTTAGCAGCAGAGAGCCGGCTCGCCGCATCTCTTCCTTCAGTAGCCAGGGCGCCGTATTTTCGCTCTCGGATTTCAGAGAATTCGAGCAGACTAATTCCGCGAAATCATCGGTTTGGTGGGCAGGAGTCGTGCGCAATGGCCGCATCTCAAGCAATTCAACGGTCACGCCGTGCCGCGCACACTGCCACGCCGCTTCCGATCCCGCCAGCCCTGCGCCGATGATGCGGACTTGTTTCAAGAATCTTTCCTCACGAATCTTTTCCTACGAATCCTTTCTTACGAATCCTTCTCCGCCAACTTTCGCAGGCTATCTTCCGTTAGAAGAACCTCTCGCCATCCGTCAAGAAACTCGCCGCCAAGCGCGGTGTACATGTCGATTGCGCGTTGATTCCAGTCCAATACGGCCCACTTGATGAACTTGCGATTTTCTTGTTGCGCCACGCGCGCGACCCGCGCAAAAAGCGCCGTACCGATTCCGTGTCCGCGAAAATCGGGTCGGATAAACAGGTCCTCCAGATACAAGCCCGCGCCGCGCCACGTCGAGTAATACCTGAAGAATAACGCCAAACCTGCGGGTTGCCGGTCCCACTCGGCGATCAGAGCGCGAAACTGCGGGTCCGCGCCGAAGCCGTCGCGTGCAATGTCGGCCTCAGTCGTCCTGACAGCGTGCGGCTCTTTCTCAAAGTCTGCAAGTTCCCAGATCAATTGCCGGATCAGGGCGACGTCGGCGATAGTGGCTGCGCGAATGGTTAGCATTGGGAAAGCATGAAAATGTTCAGCGTTTTATTATAAGGGGCGCAGTTCAGAGGAGGACCGATGGCCAGGATTAGTCTGATTGAACCTGCACAAGCCAGCCCGGAAGTCAGGGAAATTTACGACAGCAAATTCAAAGGCAAGCCCGGGAACATCCAGAAAGCGCTGGCGCATCGCCCCGCCATGCTCGCTAACTTTCTCCCGTTCTACGCCAGCGTGGGCCGTTCGCTTGATCGCAAGCTTTACGAAGCGGTTTATCTGCGCGTCTCCTTGATCAACGGATGTCATTATTGCTCGCAGCATCATATCCAGGGGGCGAAGCGCGTCGGAATTACTCCAGACCAGATGAAGGCTTTGAAGGAAGGAAACTACTCGAGCTTTTCCGGGCCTGAGCAAGTCGGGCTTCAGTACGCCGAAAAGCTCACACGCACGCCCGAGGCCGCGAGCGACGCCGACTTCACCGCGCTCAAGCAACATTTGTCCGATGAACAGATCGTCGACCTGCACATGCTCATTGGATTGGCGAACCTGACCAATCGCGTAACTGGGCCGCTGGCGTTGGAAGTGGAGTTCCCGGAGGAAAAGATCTAGCTCAAGCAGCAGCTACAGAATCACCCGCTCGTCGCCGACGCGGCGCGTGACGCGCTCGCGATCCAGATATTCAAGCAGCGGTATTGCGTACTTGCGGCTGACCCCGGTCATATCCTTGAAGCGAGCGACGTCGATCTTCGGCGCGGTAGCTTTGAGCGCGGCGATTTTGCGGCGAAGATCTATGAGGGCGCTCTGATGGAAGACGAGTTCCTCCGAGATCTTGATCAGAACTTTATCCCGCAATAGCAGGGTGACAATCTTTTGTGCGCGTATTTTATCCACCTTCAGGCCGGCCAACACGTCTTTGAGAGACGGAACTTTCAAACCTGCGGACGCGAATGCCTGCTCGATGATTTTCTTTGAATCGGCCTCTTCATCCTTCATGACCACGCCGCGGCCAGAGAGGTGGACAAGTTCGCCCAAGATGCCGAGTTTCTTTTCTTCCCCTAAGTTTCGCAGCACGCCGTAGAACACCTCGGGGGCAAGGTCGAGCTGGTCGCGCAGTTCCTCTTTGTTCATCCCGGCCACCAGCGGATTTACGCCATGGAATTTCGTGAGGGCCTGAAGCACAGACGTTTTCGTTGCCGCAAATGAGGTCGGGGAAACCAGGACTCGATCGCACCAAACCAGTCCGGCTTGTGCGGCCAGCTTCTCCGCGTCCGAGCCGCGAATATTCATTTCTCCCGGGACATCGTCCAGGCGCAGGCCCGCTGCGCCACACCTGCCGACGCGCGCCGCGAGCGCTTGCTCCGCAGATCCAAGCTGCATCGTTTTAAGAAATGCGATGGCGTCCTCAGCGCGTTGCTTGCGGGCCACCGGTGAAGCATCAAGCACAACGCCTCCGCCGATCGTCACCACCGGCGAAAACTGCCGAGCGATGAAGCGGTCTCCGGGAAGAAGCAGCATGGGTTCAGCGAATCGTAGTTGAGCGTAGGTCTCATCTCCGGGCTCGAGCTGCTTCGCTCCATAGAGTCGCACCTCGGCGATCGTTTCCGATGTGTAGGCGTGAAAGTGCACTCGGGCGCCGTCTTTCAGCGGCTTCGCAGAGGAGAGAAGTGAAAGCAACGCGTCGGCTCGCGACGTAGGGCGAAACGTGCCCGCAGTCGCGAGCGTCATGCCGCGCACTAGATCCTCGGTCGGTACTCCCGCGATGTTCAGCGCGGTGCGCTGCCCAGCGACCGCGGTTTCCGCCGGCGAGCTGTGAACCTGCACGCCGCGAATCCGCGCGCGTTTTCCCGTGGGAAAAACTTCAAGCTCTTCTTCTCTGCGAATCGTTCCGGAAACCAGCGTGCCGGTAACGACCGTGCCGAAGCCCTTCATCGTAAACACGCGGTCGATGGGGAGGCGAGCGAGCGCGGCAGAATTTTTCGCCGCAACATCCGATGCGACCTGAGCGAGCGTGGATTTCAGTTCGTCGAGACCGGCGCCCGTCAGCGAGCTCACCGCGACGATTGGCGATTTTGCTGCGTCAAGAAATGATCCGCGCAAAAAATCTTCTACTTCCAGCCGCACGACCTCGAGCATCTCGGCATCGACGGTGTCGGACTTTGTAAGCACAGTGATGCCGCGGCGGATGGCGAGCAACCGGCAGATATCGAAGTGTTCGCGAGTTTGCGGTTTGATCCCTTCATCGGCCGCAATCACGAACAGCACCAAATCGATCCCGCCGACGCCAGCCAGCATGTTGCGGATGAAGCGCTCGTGACCCGGTACATCGACGAAGCCGAGACGCAGCTTACCGCCATCGGGCGCCGGAATTTCGAGATGAGCAAATCCGATGTCGATGGTGATGCCGCGCCGCTTTTCTTCTTCGAGGCGATCGGCGTCGATTCCGGTCAGCGCTTTGACCAGCGCCGTTTTGCCATGGTCGATATGTCCGGCGGTGCCGACGATGACAGACTTCATCTGCGACAGTATAGACGGGGTGCGGTGTAGAGCGAGTGCCCTCGCCCGCTGCCGTTGATCTTGGTTTTGCAGTTGATTGGAACGCTAATGTTGGCGATCGAAAGTCAGAGACAGAAGCATCAGCAACCTCAACGGCAGCGGACAAGAGTGTCCGCTCCACACAAAATCCCTATGCGAAAAATCTGCGGAGATGCGACAATAAAGATTCCCGATGACCACCTCCGCAATTAGTGCCGTTACACCGGAGATGATCCGGGAACACGGCCTCACTCCGGAAGAGTTCGAAAAAATCAAAGAACTGCTCGGCGGGCGCGAGCCCACGCGCACCGAACTCGGCATTTTCAGCGTGATGTGGAGCGAGCATTGCTCCTACAAATCATCGCGCGTTCACCTGAAGCGCCTGCCGACGCGCAGCAAGCGGGTGCTGCAGGGGCCGGGCGAAAATGCCGGCATCGTCGATATTGGCGACGGCTGGGCCTGCGCCTTCAAAATCGAATCGCATAATCATCCGTCGTTTATCGAGCCATTTCAGGGGGCGGCCACCGGCGTCGGCGGAATTCTGCGTGACATTTTCACCATGGGTGCGCGGCCGGTGGCGATTATGGATTCGTTGCGCTTTGGGCCGATCAGTACTCTTTTGGCGACGGGGCTTCGCCCCGTCCGAGCGGGGCAGAGCCCCGCCACCACAGAAGCCCAACCTTGCCAA
>Ga0187859_10001249_pt1 | contig 16334 bp, 10 predicted proteins | sample June2016WEW_10_1_2_FD_133019 | JGI IMG/M metagenome (GOLD analysis project Ga0187859, IMG submission 133019) | Peatland microbial communities from SPRUCE experiment site at the Marcell Experimental Forest, Minnesota, USA - June2016WEW_10_10 | ecosystem: Environmental > Terrestrial > Soil >...
GGCGGCTGTGCGCAGTTGGTTCAAGTGGCTCGCGCGCGCAGGCTATGTGGACAAGAACGTGGCTTCGCTGGTTGCAACCCCGCGACTGCCCAGACATCTGCCGCGCGTTCCCTCCATTGAGGAGATGAACCGTGTGGTGGATTCGGTGGACGAAGACGCCGCAAGCTGGCCTGCCCGTGATAGAGCCATCCTTGAAATGCTTTATGGTTGCGGCATTCGTAACGCCGAATTGACCGGACTGAATCTCAAGGATATTTACTGGGCCAACGAAGCAATCCTGGTTCGAGGTAAAGGGCAGAAGCAACGCTATGTGCCCCTTGGCGACGCGGCGGCGCAGGCATTGCGCGCTTATCTTGCCGAACGGGCTGCGCGGCTGGCAGCGGGCGCTGGAGCAAAAGGAAACGCAACGCCAGCCTTGTTTCTGAACCTGCAATTGCGCGGCCTGGGCAAACCCGGCGGTGAAGCTCGGCTAACCGTCCGCAGCGTGGGACGGATCGTGAAGCGCATCGCAATTCTGCGTGGTCTATCCGCGGACGTGCACCCTCACACGCTTCGCCACGCTTTTGGCACGCATTTGCTGGAAGAGGGCGCGGATTTGCGCGCGATTCAAGAGTTGCTGGGCCACGAACGGCTCTCTACAACGCAGCGCTACACGCAACTTACTACCGCCCAGTTGACGCAGGTCTACGACCGGACGCATCCGCGGGCGCGGTAGCGGAGAGCAACGCAAGCCCGCCGGTCTATTTCCCCGCGACAGATGCCATGGAAGAGCGACCCGGCAATGCATCGCATAGCGCCAACGCGAGTAATGGGTAAGCCGTTCCGCTGTAGGTGATGAACTGCCAACCGTCGCGATTCAGTGACCGCGTGTACCATCTCCCGGACGAGCGCTGGTTGGTGAGCAGCCAGGAAACCCCGCGCTGAATGCGGGGATCGCTGGAGGGAACGCCAGCCTTGCGAAGGGCGATGATAGCGAGGCCCGTCATGTGTCCATCGCTCGGCGGGTCTGTGATCTCCAGCTCCGCCCGCAGCTTTTCCGCACGATTGCCCTTGCCCCACTCGTCGGGTTGAGCAAACGTCCGGATCGACCACCCGCCATCCGGCTTTTGATGGCCCAGGATCACCTGGATCAATTCCTGCTGGCGCCTCGCGCTAAGCAGGCCAGGGAGTTCCGTTGATGCCCAGAGCAAATCCGTTCGATCGTAGTCGCCCTGCAGCATGCTCTCTGATCGCAGGAGTTTTTCGAGCAGTTGCACCTTGGCTTCAATCGGCGTGCCACGCTGCTGCGCAAGCCACCCCGGCGCATTGCCCACAGCTCGCGCTGCAACCGTGGCCAACTGGTAGCGCTTTGACTCAAGCGGTGGATTGTTGTCGTCGCTGATAGTCCAGTCGCCGTCAGAGCGCTGCAGCCTGAACATCATGTCGAGCGCTTCGGCCGTCTCCGGCGACAAGCGATGCGTCACGTTCGCATCCCAAATCGCTAATCCCGCCGCCACATACACTGCCTGCGTCGAATCAAGTTCAGGCCGCAAGTCTGCGGGATCGGTAGCTTGTTCGTCGCGGAGCGTGGTCACAAAAAAATCCCGCAGCTCCTTTTGCGGCTGCCCCAGTTGCGGAGTGAGCAGAGGCCGCACCACCATGTAGGAACCATTGGTGTGGCAGGCCACGCATTTCCACTCTTGCGTCCATGCAAGCGCCCCTTGCTCCACGTAATCAACGGCTAGCTGCGGCGAGAAAGGGATCTTGCTCTCAACCCGGGAAGGGCGAGAATACGTGACAGACTTCAAGTGATATTGATACTGAAATGGAACCTGCCACGCCGCATCTTTTCCTGCGCGCCGCAGTTCGACCGGCATTGAGTGGTGGTCGAACGTAAATGTGCCGCGAAGGTTTGAACCGTCGGCGCTGACCTTGCCAATGTATTCACCCTTGCCACCACTGAGAGTGAATCTCAAATCTGAGCCATTCAGAACCACGGAGTCGACATGCAAGTCATCGTGCACGAATTCGACATAAAACGCCGGAGCTTCCCAACCACCCCGACTGTTTTTCGCAATCTGGAGAACCATGCGGCGCGCGTCTGAATCCAGGTTGAAAGTTCCCTGCCACGTGGCTGCAATATCCTGCGCAACCAGCGGACTCGCCAGAAGCACGGAGGTCGCAATCACGCTGATAATTCGCATTCTCATCGGCGATTTCCTTATGCAGCGGAAGCAATCCGCCTGAGATTGTGTTTACACGCTAAAAGCTGATCTTACGGTTAGGAAACCAGGTGAGCTCGATGTTCGTGGTTGTGACCGTCTGCTGGCCAGGAAGATAAATAGGAGCCTTATAGTGCTCATATGCGAAACTGCCATTGACTTCAAAATCTTTGCCAATGCGCTTCACCACCTGGAAGTCGATATCGTTGAGGGTGGTTCCATATTCGACGGCACTGTTGATCGTGGGGGCGGGAGCTTCAATAAAGTCCTTCGCAGCCTTCTGATCGCGCGTGCTCACCTGAATCCACTCGTTCCCGCTGAGATGATACGTGAGCCATGCCTGGCCGCCCTTGTCTTCCCGGCCAATCCAATCGCCGAAGAGTTGGCCATTGTTGGTATAGCCCTGCCGCTGAATACCTTCAAAGTACATGAACTGGCCGTAAACGCTGCGCGAGACTGGTGGGTCGGTAGAGGCGCCTTCTACGCGTAGATCCAGCTTTGGTAATCCGGGTACATGGGAGAGATACAAACCAGGCCGCCATGAGGCGCGCCGTGGCGCATCCGCGGGAGAAACATCGTCGTGCACTTCGGAGTCGCAGTAGAGCGTGAGCCATTTGCGGACATAAGGAAGCCGATAAGAGAAGTCAAATGCGGCGAAGCGGGCGCCGGGATCCTGTGCGCTGTTCTTGATCGTGCCGCTGGTGTTCTCGGTGCTAAAGAAACTCCGCAGGAAGGTGTGCAGGGTAACTGGCTCGTGGTTCTTGCCACCCCATATGACGCTGCGTTGGAAGCCGAATTCAATATTCTCAGTGGGCCTGAAGCTGACCTTCTCGCTATGGAACCAAGGATCGAAGGGATAAGTATGGCCTTTAAGGGGGCCGACCAGGAACTCGTAACGGAAGGGACCGGTGAGCTTTGAAAGTCCGGGTATGTATAGCGGTTCGATGCGATTGATGCGAAACGAGTAGATGTTTTCAGCGTTGTTAGAGTAAGCCATGCCGCCGCCCACACCGGGCCCGAGCCAGTCATCCTGCTTGCCGAATGAAATCTCGTGGTTGAGGTAATTCGCCCCGATGTATGCCTCCATTACGCGTCCCTGGGTGGCTGTAGCAATCGGTCCATTGGGAATGGTGCCTTGCGCATTCAGCGGGAGTGGCGTGCATCCCGTCTGCGAGCCAAAGCAATCAGGGGTGAAGTAGTTCAAAGTGCCATCCAGCGTGGCCAGGGTCTGCGTTAGCGCAGCGGAGTAGCCGGCCGCTGATGGCGCACCCTGAAATTCACCGCGGGCGTAAAGCACAAACCGGCCTGCGGCAGCGTAGCCACTGGCGCCAGAGTAGTTGTTGAACCCGTTGCTATAAGGGCGCCCGTAGTCGTTAACGATGGTGGAACCCAGGTGATAGCTGTCGCGGAGAGGCGTCCCGCTGATGCCGCGCATCACGGAATAGGCGGACTCGAAGTGAGAGTCATTTCCATTGGGAGAACAGGGACCCTGGCTATCGCTGTGTAACTCGCGAATCAGCGCTTGGTAGATTCCCTGAGCTTCATCGGCGGCTGGTCCAGTGGCGTCCGGGTCTTGGATTCGTGAGCTGGCATTATCGAGCATGTGGTCAATGCTCGAGCGTGTCCAGGGGCGCATGCCAAGATACACGGTATCGATAAACCCGAGAGAATAGAGCCGAAGAACGGCCGGATACACCCAGCTATCGACCGGAATATAAGGGGAATCGAGTCGCGAAGGCTCGCAGTCGCTTAAGGGAGTGCTCGGAACCTGAGATCCAATAGCCGCCCCTTGAACCGCACCCGGTTCTTCTGCCGCTAGGGGTTGGGTGCCAACGAGGGTTGCGATCGAAACAAAGAAAACTGCACAGCAGATAGCAGGGAATTCAACCGAAATTCGGTTCACCTTCATGTCCTCACTTTATCATTCTGGTTCTGACTCGCTCTGTCCCTTAGACCGTTGGGATCAGGGCTTTGGATGTGAAGGGGTTAGATGCCCGGAGCGGGCCCGAGAAGCTTGTCATGCGCCGATTCCACAGCGGCGTCCAACTCCGAACGAAAGCCGGCGGTGATTTCAGCCTTCGATGCCCTGTTGAATAACCCCTTGCGATCGAGGTACTTCTCCATATTCAATAGAGGATTGTGGGTGGCGTCCTGACCCTGCCAATGCTGGCAGTCAATCAAGGTTGGCCCGAAGCCCTGCCTGGCGTGGGCAATGGACTCTGAGGCGACCCGGTAGACGGCGACTACATCGCATGCGTCGACGGTTATTGTTGGGAAGGCAAGGGTTGGCGTTTTCCGGGTTTTCCAGGAAATAAAAATCATCGGTAGATGATGAAGCGAGGCCTGGCGCAGCGCTTCCTTCCATGAGTGTTGTTCCGCATCGCCGCCCCCGGAGACAACGACTCCGATGTTCTTGTTTGCCTCAGCTTGGTTGGCGGCAGCGGCAGAAGCGGAAACGTAGGGTGTGGAACTGTCTTGAAGAGACGGCGATTTGGACTGTCGGAGAATCCAAAAAATGTCTTCCAGCGGCACACCGCTCAAAAACAGGGGAATAAGGTCAAGCGGCGGAGCAGCAACGGAGTCGTCCGAAAGCAGGTCCATGAACACACCTGCGATGGCTGCTTCGCGGCCCTTTTGGGGGAGCGGGATGCCACGCCGTGCATCTCCGGAAGTCCGCAGGAGCTCCCGCTCAGCCCGGATACGCTCGTCGAGCAGACGGCACTTGAGCATGGTGGCATAGAGTTGCAGCAGTTTTTGGTTGGAGATAAGCGAAAAACCATCTAGGGCTGGCGCAGATTCGGTGGGGGCCAAGGATATAGATCCTGCGGCCGCAGTGTTTTGCTTGTTTTTCGGGGGCATCTGCTGGGGTATTTCTCCGGTTAGTGGAGATTGTATACGGCTCAGGGAGGATATCTGTGCCTGGATTCCGGCAAAGTCCTCAGCGGCGCTCCGGAACCGCTTTGACCGCACCGGATTTCTTGTTACTATTAGAAAGCACATGAACCGCGCCTCCCACAGCCGCTCCTGTTGTTGCCTGTCGATCCAATTCGACGGGTGTCCGCGCTAATCTCCGATCCCTTTCCAAGCCAGATTGAGAAGACGCACCCGTAGCTGAACAGCCGGGTATGTCATCGTTTTGTGCCGGCCTTCAGCAAATCCCCTGAAAGGTCAGCCATGCCGGTCGCCGAAAACGAAATCCCGTCACCCCAGCCAATCCCCAGCGATGCCGTTTCGCGAGGTTCAGGTCATCTGGGCCATTTGCGTCTGCTTGAGGCAGAGAGTATCCATATTCTGCGCGAGGTGGCGTCTGAGTTTGAGCGCCCGGTAATGCTCTATTCAATCGGCAAGGATTCCTCGGTGATGCTGCGTCTGGCCCAGAAGGCGTTTTATCCGGGACCCATTCCGTTTCCGCTGCTGCATATCGACACCGGATTCAAGTTTGAGGAGATGTTGACCTTTCGCGACGCCATGGCTCGCGAGGTGGGGGCCACGTTGTTGGTGTGGCGCAATGAAAGCGCAATCGCCGCCGGGACCAACCCGGTAGCACTGGATACCAAGCGCTGCTGCGGCTTGCTCAAGACGCAGGCCCTGCTGGATGCGCTGAAGCACTACAACTTCAATGCTGCATTCGGTGGTGCGCGCCGCGATGAAGAAAAGTCACGGGCCAAGGAGCGGATTTATTCGTTCCGGGACGGTGCTGGACAGTGGGATCCGAAAAACCAGCGGCCCGAGCTATGGAGTCTCTACAACGCGCGCATTCATCCAGGCGAGAGCATTCGCGTTTTTCCGCTCTCCAACTGGACGGAGATCGACGTATGGCAATACATCCACGAAGAGAAGATTCCGATTGTGGACTTGTACTTTGCCAAAGAGCGGCCCATGGTTGTCCGGGGCGACGCGCTGATTCCCACCGAACAGGCATTTGTAATTCTGCCTGGAGAAAAGCCGCAGATGGTCAAGTCGCGGCTCCGTTCGCTTGGATGCAGCCCATGCACGGGAGCCATCCGCTCTGACGCGGAGACGATTCCGGAGATCATTGCGGAGCTGATTTCGTTTCACTCTTCTGAGCGTGCCAATCGCGTGATCGATCACGACCAGGACGGCTCAATGGAAATCAAGAAGCGGGAGGGCTACTTCTAAATGGGAGCTCTTGCGGTTCCAGGTTTTTCAATTGACGAGTTTCTCCGCCAGGAGCGCGGCAAGGACCTGCTGCGCTTTTCCACGGCAGGCAGCGTGGATGACGGCAAGTCGACCCTGATCGGCCGCCTGCTCTACGACACCCAAAGCGTCTACGAAGATCAGGTGCGATCGATCGAGGGGAAGGGAACCACGGCCCCCGGACAGATTGATTTTGCCTTGTTGACGGACGGCTTGCGGGCTGAACGAGAGCAGGGAATCACGATTGACGTGGCATACCGCTATTTTTCCACGGCGCGTCGCAAATTCATCATCGCGGATACCCCGGGTCACGAGCAGTACACGCGCAACATGGCAACCGGAGCGTCGACCGCGGATGCGGCCGTAGTGCTCATCGACGCCGCAAAGGGAGTTCTGATCCAGTCGCGGCGGCACGCATATATCGCATCTCTGCTGCGGGTGCGGCATGTGCTGGTGGCCGTCAACAAAATGGACCTGGTCGGTTACGACGAGAGCGTGTTTCACGCAATCGAACTCGATTTCCGCGCCGTTCTCGACGAAATTGCAGCGGACACCGGCAATCCTGTGGACGCGATCTTTGTCCCGGTCAGCGCGCTCAAGGGAGACAACATCGTTCACTGTTCGAAGACGATGCCGTGGTATCAGGGGCCTTCGCTGCTGGGGTTGCTTGAGAGCCTGCCGTCGTCCGCAGACACGCGCACCGAGCCATTTCGATTTCCGGTGCAGCGCGTAGTTCGCCCGGATGCTGCATTCCGCGGTTTTGCAGGGCAAATTGCTTCGGGCACAGTTCGTCCAGGCGACGAGATCACTGTGCTGCCTTCTGGTCGAAGCGCAGCGGTTGAGCGCATCGTGACGTGGGACGGTGATCTTGCCGAGGCGCATGCGCCCTTGTCCGTAACGCTGGTGCTCGATCGGGAACTGGATATCAGCCGCGGCGATTTGATCGGGTCATCCCAAGTGCCGGCGACCGTGACCAAAAGTTTGAAAGCCGCGCTGGTATGGATGGATCAGCGGCCGCTCGAGCGAAACCATCGTTATCTTCTGAAGCACACGAGTCAAACATCGCGCGCGGTCGTGACATCCATCGAGCATCGGACCGACATCGGCACGCTGGCGCATGAGGCGGCAGAATCGCTGGAGATGAACGGCATTGGTGTGGTCACGGTGCAGCTTCTCCGGCCAATCGCGGTGGATCTCTACGGAAAGAACCGCTCCACCGGCGCGTTTATTTTGATGGATCCACAGACAAATGCCACCGTGGCAGCGGGAATGATCACTGCAATCGCGGACGAGAGTGGCCGACGCTCTGCGGCGGGGGTGGATGGTCCGGTTACCGCCAATGAACGCGTGGCACGGTGGGGGCATCGCGGGGCGCTGCTCGAACTGAGCGGACCTGAGGAGTTGATCGACAAGGTCGAGCGAGCGCTGTTCCAACAGGGAATGATTACATCGCGCATCGACACGCGCAATGAATTGTTCAGGCTGCATCCGGGGCTGCTCGAAAGCATTGTCAAGCTGAAGATTCAGTCGGGCTTTCTTGCCCTTATCGTGGCTGCGAATGACAGCGACAAACTAACGGTGCGGGTGGAGACACATCAGACATCGGTGAATGCAAATCAGCCGGACCATGCAATCCAGGCCGTGCGCAAGTTGCTGACGCGTGCCGGAATTGTGAAGACATCAGAAAGCATCGACTGGGAAATCTAGAACGTGAGAGGAAGTGGCTCGATGAGCATTGCTGAAATCACATCCCGGGTGACCGGCAGATTGAACGATGTGCGGGCTGCACTTGCCGCCGAAATTACCGGCAGCGGAGATGTATGCCTCACGTGCAGCTTTCAGGCCGAAGACGTCTTGCTCACAAAGCTTGCGCTGGAATTTGATGCGAACATTCCGATTCTTTTCCTCGACACGGGTTATCACTTTCAGGAAACCTATGCCTATCGCGATCAAATCGCGCGCGAGTGGAACCTGAACCTCATCAATCTCCTTCCGGAAAAAACAGTCGCCGAGCAGGAGGCCGAGCGTGGCTTGCTGTATCAGTCGGCGCCGGATCAATGCTGCAAGCTGCGCAAAGTGGAACCGCTCTTCAAGGCAGTGGCCGGATATCGAGTATGGCTTACCGGGTTGCGCAGGGAGCAGGCAAAAAGCCGCGCTGCGCTGGAGGAATCGGCACTGTTTACTCTTCCCGGAGGGCAACAGGTACTGAAGCTTGCGCCGCTTGCTTCCTGGACAACGCAGGATGTATGGTACGCCTGCGAAGAACTTTCGATTCCCCTGCTTCCGTTGTATGCGCGTGGATACTCATCGATCGGCTGCGAGCCATGTACCTCGCTTCCACTGGATCCAAATGATCCGCGGTCGGGCCGCTGGTCCGGACGCAAGGTCGAGTGCGGTATTCACATTGAAGCAGCGCCTGCAAGTTGATAACGGCGCAGACAAGCTGAGGGTTTTATGCAGTACGTCATTGGATTTTTGATTGCACTCTTTATCGCACTCACGGGTGTAGGCGCTGGCACCGTTACAGTGCCGGTATTGGTACTGTTTCTTGGAGTGCCTGCGCCTGTTGCAGTGGGCATCGGCCTGATGTTCGCGACGGCCGTCAAGCTGATCCTGGTGCCTTCGCAGATTCTCAACCGCAATGTAGCGTGGCGGACTCTTGCCTTCATGCTTGCGGGCGGAGTGCCGGGCGTGATCATAGGGTCGCTGTTCCTCAGGCACCTGGTGACAGTGGGTCCGCAGACCATGCTTAACGCACTGCTCGGCGCAATCCTTGTGACAACGGCAAGCTGGCAGATCTACGTCGCCTTCCGGCCCTTGAAGCAGAATCCGAACCAGAAGGACCGAAAGCCGTTGTTGGCATGGCTCATGTTGCCAGTCGGTGCGGAAGTTGGATTCTCATCCGCTGGCGCAGGCGCGCTGGGATCAGCCGCCTTGCTGAGCCTTACGCCTCTTTTACCTGCGCAAGTAGTAGGGACCGACATTGCATTCGGATTCCTCATCTCGCTCATCGGCAGCGGTGCGCATTGGTTCTCCCACACTGAGAATGTGGATCTGCTCATCCATCTCATTGAAGGCGGCGTAGGCGGCGCAATCGCGGGAACCATTGTCAGCACGCGTGTTCCACGCAAGCAGTTGCGATTTGCGCTCTGGGTCTGGCTGCTGTTTCTGGGCGGTCAGTTCCTGATCAACAGCTACCAGGCATGGGCCGCACCGCAGAAGGCACTCCCGAGCCCGACGCATATTGCCAAAACAAATTAAGCAACGCGACAAGGAAAGGAATCATCTTCGCGCCGGTCAGTTTTGCCTGATCGATGGTCGAACTATTCGGTTGAATAGAACGCCAGCATGAAGCGGTAGTAGCACCACAGATCCACCTTTGAAGACATTTCGTATGTCGAGTGCATCGACAGCAGTGGAATGCCCACGTCGAGCACTTCCATGTTGCGCATCGAGAGGAATCCGCCAATGGTTCCACCGCCGCCGACATCAACCTTGGGCGTCTGCGTTTGCCACGCGATGTGATTCGCATCGAGGATGTGGAGCACGCGGGCGGTGAATTCGGAGTTGGGATCGAAGCCCGCTCCGTACCTTTTGATGGCGACGCCGTACCCAACTACGGCGGAGTTCGAGTTCTCAGAGTTCTGCGGAAAGATAGGATTGACGCCATCGTTCGTGTCCGCCGAAAGCACCTCGGCGCGAGCCATTGCATTGCGCAAAGCGAGTGCGGTCGCAGGTTTTGCCTGTGCATCAATGAGCGCGGTGAAGGCCGAGTCAAGAAACTCCGAGCCTGCGCCGGTATCATTGGGCGATCCAACTTCTTCGAAATTCACAATGTAGGCCAAGGCTGTTTCGCGCGGCGTTCCCTTCAGATCGAACAGGGAACGCGTAGCAGAATAAGCGGAAAGCTTGTCGTCCTGACCCCATGATCCAACAAGGCCCCCATCAATGCCCACATCCGCGGGCTGCGTAGCGGGAACCAATTCGAGTTCCGCCGCGACGAGGTCTTCATCGCGAATGTTGAAGCGCTGGCGCAGCGTGGCCATCACCTGGTCTGCGACGGAAGAGTCCGCGCCGGGTATGCTGCCCACCACAGGATTCATCTCTTCGCCAGAGAAAACCTCAGTGTACGTGCGGGTCCGAAGCAAACGGTCGGAGTGCGGCGCTGCGTCGGCAATCACGAATACAGGATCGCCAGGGGCGAAACCAATGTTGACGTCGATAGGTCGACCGTCTACAGTATCGATGCGGCCAACGAGTGCCATGGGCAGGTTGGCCCACTGGTAGCGCTTGATGCCGCCGTAAGGGATGGTCTTGAGCAACGCAATCGAACCAGGCGCGTTGACTACAGGACGAGCCTTGAGGTTGATGTGGGGAGAATCCTGGTGCGCGGCAACCATGCGTGAGCCAGTCTCGATGGGATTGCTGCCTATAACAGCAAACAGCACTGCGCGTCCGCGATTGTTGAGAATGAGCCGCGCCCCCGGCTTCACCTGGGAGGGTGTACTGAAGTCCACAAATCCGGCTGCATGTCCAAGGCGTATCAACTCCGCGGCAGAAAGCGCGGCCGACTTGGCATGGCGCATGTAGTCCTTGTAAGGCTCCGCAAACTGCATCACCTGGTTCTTCTGTTCAGCAGTCAGGGTGAGCCATGCCGATTTGGTTGCTACCTTCCCGGTGTCATTGCTCATGTCTTTAGTTTGGGCGGAGCAGAAGAGTGAAAGCGCAGCAAGGATAATCGCGGAGGGCAGAGTCAAATTAAAACGCATGCCTGAATATAGCTCGCGATCCACCGGCATGTCATCTGGGATTGGCGATGTGAATGGCCCAGTCTTCGCCCTCTTTCGCCGGAAAACCGTACACTGTGTACCTATGAGAATTACGCGTAGAGACCATCTTCATGCGCTGTGTACGGCCGCATTGTCTTCCGTCGTGCCCCGTCGCGCGCTTGGCCTGGTCGCAAGCGATAAAGCGGAGTCCACGTTGCGGATGGTCGCTGCTGCCAAGGGTCTAGTTTACGGCTCCTGCAGCGATGAGCAGTTCCGCAAGCAGCCGGAAGCGTATAAGACATTGTTTCTGAGCCAGTGCGCTCTCTACGCGGGTATCCTGTCGTGGCAGGGCATCGCTCCGGATGTTGCGCACGAGGACGTCGAGCGCGATCCCAACGTAGCTGTCGCCCTGGCAGGCGGCCTCAAGCTCACCGGAGCTCACCTGCTGTGGCATGAGCATACGCCGGCTTGGCTCGAATCGCTGTCGCGGGAAAAGGCACAAGACGCAACTGCGGCGCATATCCAGCGTCTGGCCCGGTTTTACCGCGGCAGGTGTTTCTCGTGGAATGTGGTCAACGAAGCAATTCATCCTCAGGATCATGCACCGGATGGTCTCCGAGTTGATAGCCCGCTTCCTCGCGCCCTTGGCCCTGACTTCTTTGAAGCGGCCTTTCGTGAAGCGCGAGTCGCCGACCCCGGGGCGCTGCTTCTCTACAACGATTACGACCTGGAACTCGATACACCAGAGCAGGAGGCGCGCCGCGTCGCACTGTTTCATCTTCTGGATCGACTGCAAATGGCAAAGGCTCCCATCGATGGTGTTGGCCTGCAGTCCCATCTGAAATTTGCTCATTTCGGCGATTTTCACGAAAAGAAATATCGCAGCTTTCTGCACGATCTATCGCAGCGCGGATTGAAAATCGTAATCACCGAACTCGATGTCGACGATCGTGGTGCGCCGGCTGAAGAGGTAGCGCGGGATCGTGCGGTCGCGGACGTTTACTCGCGGTTTCTGTCTGTCGCACTCGATGAGCCGTCCGTGATTGCACTCGTTACCTGGGGTCTGTGCGACCCGTTCAGCTGGCTGAACCACAATGCGTATTTTCCTCAATTCGTGCGGCCCGATGGTCTGCCGCAGCGGCCACTGCTGTTCGATGCGGCGCTGCGCCCGAAACCCGCATACGATTCGGTACTGCGCACGCTGCAACACGCTCCCAGGCGCGGCTGAATCCGAAATTGCGCCATCAGTTAGTGGGTGGCGCGACAGGGCGTCATTTGCCGCCACAAGCGCAGGATCTGAATCCTTTCCCGGTTGCATGGTCCAGGCTGCACACATAACCGTCCCAAAGAGGTCCCAAAGGAATGGGAGTGTGTCCTTTGAAGAAATGCGTCTGGTATGCGAGACTTTCCGTGCCGGTTCCGAAGCTGTCCGCGCGCAGCCGTCCGATTAAGTCAGCAAGAGCCTTAGCGGAGAAGGCAGATTCTCCATAGGTTTCGTCAAAGTCATATTCTCTGGGCCACGCTGTATTCACGCCCGTAGTGTTCGAGGCCTCAAACACTGTATAGTCCATCAACATCGCCGAAGACGGAGCCACTTTGCCCACGGTAAATGATGGAATGTTCCCGCTGACAGGCGAGATGGAAGGCACCACTTTCATGGGAATTCCTGAGTCCCCGCTTCCCAGCAGATGCAGTTCATCCATGTGGGTATGTCCAAACAGTGCAAGCTTCACCACGTCTGCATGACTGACCAATGCATTCCCCAGCGCGTCCGAAGATAGATAGCCGTCCACGTCTCCACCAGCACACAAGCCGTTGGCATTTGCAAGCGCCCCTTTGGGGTTCACAGTCGGCGGCACATGACCGAGCACCCAGATTCGCTCTCCCTTTTGCCGCGCGCTGTCCAATTCGCTCGCCATCCAGGCCAGTTGCTCCAGTGCGCCTTTCTGATCGGATTCATCCGCTTCGCAGTTGGCGAATCTGGACATCATATAGATGTCGTCCAGCACCAGCAGGCGCGTGTTCTGCATGGGAGCAGCCATCTTGACTGCGTAGTACCCGCCCGATTCGTAAGTCGCGAGCGCCTGCTTCCGCTCCATCGCGCTTGCCCCCACGAGTCCATTGATCGCTGCTTCAGCCGTGGCCTTCAAGTACGCGTCCTGCACATCCATGCGATTGTGATTGCATCGTGAATCGTTGTTGCCGAGCGCGATGTAAACAGGAATCCCCGTAAACGCTGACTCAACCTGCTTCATCACAAACACGGTCGTCTTCTCAGCAAAGTCGGCCGACAGAGACTCATCGTCCGTCGTCGCCTTGGGAAGCTTCATGGCCGCGCGGTAGCGGCAGTCCAGATCGTGCACCAGTAGATCGCCGCTGACGGTAACAAATCGTGCATTCCCTGCCTGCGCCTTCGCCGCCCGCAGGCTGCTTGCCAGCAGGGCGTAGGGCGCATCCATAAGCTGTTTGGCTTTGCAAGTCTTTTGCACTGTGGCGAAGTCCGCTTCCTGCGTGGCCGAATCCGGTGCGCCCAAAATCGCTGCCCACTGTTCCACCGGCGCCTTCACCAACTGCGGTACCTTGGCCGGATCGTGGAAAGGATCCAGGTGCAGATCGCTCAGCATCACTACCGCGACTGTGGCCGATTTCTGCACTGAGTTCGTCTGGGCATACGCCTTGGCGCCTGCCAGTCCGGCTATTCCGTACACCACAAACATACCGCTGAAAACAACGCATAGCCAACCGTGAATGCTCATTCGAACACCGGATTTCAACATGTCATTCCTCAAGTGTGTATTGCGCCTATTGTCCAGCTTTAGATTGAACTGATGATGAATTCACGGGCGGAGCGTTGCCGTGGAAACTTTCCGGGGGGCCCAGATAACTAGGCAAAAGATGGCCATGATCGAGCACGATCCGCTCCAGCACCACGCCAGGATCAACCACCCAGAGTTTTAGCATATGGTATCCCGCGTTCGAAATCGATAATGGGACCGATACTTTCCTGACACCGTCGCTTACTGCTTGTTGCCAATCGGCTTGGGTATTATGCTCCAGCGCATCGACGACTGTGCGGGGGCCATCGTCCACAGATACCGCGAAGCGCAGACCGCGTCCGGGCACAAAGTTTAGGGTCGGAGCGAGAATCGCCTGCATCGTGAAGTTGCCCGTGTCATAGAGATACATGCGGTACTGTAGGCTCGCCTGCGAGGCCGTGTTGCTGGTTGCAGTAACTGGGAAGACGGTCATTGCGGAGCGTGTCTCACCGAAGCCAGGCAATTCCTGCCATTCCGTATTCGAGTCCGCCGTGCGGGCCGTAGTGTCCGCTGCTTCGATTGCAACATAACCATCGCTCTCCACAAATCCTTCGGCATTCTCACGTGTCACACCCGGCAGCCGCAGGGTCTGCAATGGAATCACAAACGGCGGAGCGCCGTGTTGTGTGATGGTAATGCTGCCGTGCCCGGATTCGGCAGGCGCTGTATTCCAATCCACATGCACCTGAAGTGCGAGATCTTCTTTACCCACCGTGCCTGAGTTCTGGCTGACGACGATCCACGGATCGCTTGCAGTTGCCTGGAAACTGACGGGAGCGATGCCGCGATTGAACAATGTTACGACACGTGTTTGCTGCGCCACCGAATCAAACTGGCCAACCGATGGACGAAAGCCCACACTGTCCTCGACCGCAATACCGAGACTTGCATTTCCTGAAGGTTGCACTTCAGTTACTGCGGGCATGGTATTCAGCGGCGGCTCGTTCCAGAACGTGTAACCGATGTGTGTCTGGTCCATCATGTGGTTCCATTTGCCATCCAGCAGTTTGTGATTGTATTCGTCGCTGAGCGCGGCATCCCGTGCAAACAGTTCGCGCGCCTGCGCGGCATAGTCATTTGCACTGGCACGCCCCTCACGCGCAAACAGCGCATTGCGTCCCGCTGCAATGTACAACTCGGTTAGATTTGCGCACGCGTCCACTGGATATTGCACAAGTTCAAAATAGGATGCACGCTCATCCTCCGGTAATTCACCGGCGAGCTTGTCAACCTTCTCCGCCAGTTCACGCCACTCCTGCTCCACGCGATCCGCTTCTCGATAACTTGTAAGGCTGAAGGTGGATGGATCGATCAATTCCGGCTTGCGACGGCCATTGTATCGGGTGTACTCCTCAACGGCTTTTGCGATCTCCGCCGCGTGTTCCGGGCCGAATTCCCGCGTTGCCCAAAGCCGCGTGTACTCATCCAAATGGTCCTGGTCAAAGCGGTCGGGCGTGCGTGCCATGGTCAGGAAGAACTCAATCGGAAACTCCATCGGCTTCAGATCGCCCACATTGACCACCCAGATGCGGTCTGCACCGTAATGCAGTGCGAGATTCATCTGCTCCCACACTTTAGGGATGTAGTTGGTATTCAGCCATTTATACGAGCGTGGATCACCGACATAGTCAAAGTGGTAATAGATGCCTGCGCCGCCGGAGCGCCTGCGTTCTTCCGCTGTAGGAAGGCGCCGAAGGTCGCCCCAATTATCGTCGGACCACAGCAGCGTAACATCGTCGGGCACGCGCATGCCATTGTCGTAGTAACCCTGGACTTCCTTGTAGAGCGTCCAGACCTGCGGGACCTTTGCCAGATCGGGATTGACCGTCTCCTTGAGAATCTGGCGCTGGTCAGCGACGATCTTCTCCAGCAACTCAGCATTTGCGGAAGCCGACATGGGTGTGTCGTTCACTCCGCGCATTCCTAGCGTGACAATCTGCTCGTAACTCTTATCGCGCTCCATGCCGGCGCGCCAGAACGCATTGATCCGCTCCGGATTCTCCGCATAGTTCCACGGTCCGTCTGCGCGCTTCCATTCCTTCTCGGCACGCATCATCGGCTCCTCGTGCGAGGTGCCCATCACAATGCCATACTCGTCCGCAAGTTTCGGATTCAGAGGGTCATCCGCGGCGAACGAGCTATTCCACATAGCCGGCCACAGATAGTTGGCCTTGAGTCGGAGCAGTAACTCGAACACGTGCACATAGAACTTCGAGTTATAGCCGCCGTATTTCTCGTTCACCCAACCGGTAAGTGCGGGTGCTTCATCGTTAAGGAAGATACCGCGATATTTAACTGCGGGAACTGGCTGAATGTGCCGTCCGGGATCGACATAGAGTGCGTCCTGATGAGGAACGCGAACGTCGGCCCACCAATACCACGGCGAAACA
>Ga0187859_10001253_pt1 | contig 16317 bp, 11 predicted proteins | sample June2016WEW_10_1_2_FD_133019 | JGI IMG/M metagenome (GOLD analysis project Ga0187859, IMG submission 133019) | Peatland microbial communities from SPRUCE experiment site at the Marcell Experimental Forest, Minnesota, USA - June2016WEW_10_10 | ecosystem: Environmental > Terrestrial > Soil >...
CGGATTGTGCTTCTGCAAAACTTTCGTGATCGCCGCCGTCAATGTCGTCTTGCCGTGGTCGATGTGACCAATCGTCCCCACATTGCAGTGCGGCTTATTCCGCTCAAATTTTTCTTTCGCCATTTGCTCTTTTCCTCTGTGGCGCCGGCGTCTCGCCGGCTGGTTCGCAAATCAATGGTCGTCCTGAGATCCACTCAGTAGTACTGATACAGCTTGTGAAACTTCGCACGCAGCGCCGGTTCGACCTCTTCCACCTTCGAGAGATAAAACTCCCGCACTTGCGCCTGATCCGAAACCGGCAACGCCGCATGTAAAGTTCGCGCCGTTCCAGCCTTTTTACCCGTCGCTCGGTCGATCACGTCTGCGGCGAACGCCGAATCCAGATTGCGGATTCGAATCTTGCGGCTGTCGAGCTCCTTCAAATACTTCTTAACTCGCTCGGCGGCGAATGCTTCCTCGATCGCACGCTTCAGGTCGTCGAACTCACGTTCTTTTTCGACCTTAATGGTCCCTTGCTCGAACTTCACTCTCATCAAACCTTTACCAACAGATCCCTCGCAAAACGCGCTCGGGATTTCGGCTGCGGGCTCGCGCTTCGCTCACGCCCGCAGAACGCCTCAACTCTGGAGCGGGAGACGGGGATCGAACCCGCGACCAACAGCTTGGAAGGCTGTGACTCTACCACTGAGTTACTCCCGCCCTCAAAACCAGCTGTCAGCTCTCAGCTGTCAGCTCTCAGCAAAACCTCGCCTCAATCTCATGGAGCCGATGATCAGGATTGAACTGATGACCTCTCCCTTACCAAGGGAGTGCTCTACCAACTGAGCTACATCGGCTCGCTCTTACCGCTCAAAATCGTACCGCCTGAAATCAATTTTCAATCGGCTTAGACTCGGCCCGCTCTTCCTCGATCCGAGTCCGCCAGTAATACAGCGCCGCCCGAAACGCGAACAATCCGAGGATCAGAAGCGTGCCGGTTCGCAGTCGGATGCTTGCATGTAAGACTTGAATCGGCTCGTCTGACAGCGTGGTGCAGGCTAAAACTCCGAGCACCGCATAAGCCATCATTGCCAGCACGAACTTCTTCTTGATCGTCACACAAGTTCCATGTTTCAAAGTTCCAGGGTTTCAAAGTTTCAAGGAACTCAGGCGCACCCGCCGCTACTTTGAAGCCTTGAAACTCTGAAACCTTCCTCACATCTGGTGCACAGGGGAGGATTCGAACCTCCGTACCTCCTGAGAGGGACAGATTTACAGTCTGTTGGCTTTAACCACTCACCCACCTGTGCAAATCCGAAAACACCGCTGTGCGCAAACAACAAGACCGACACAGTGCAACAAACTCTCAGCTCGGGAAACTGAATGCGAGAACTCCCGCCTGACACCTATATCACTCGCCGGAAAATAAACTGAAGGAGTGCTTTCAAACTGCGCCGCCAGCGCGCGTTACCGCCTAAACCTCGCTGTTTCCGGAATCTAGTTTATCTGGAGCTGGCGAAGGGAATCGAACCCCCGACCCTCTGATTACAAATCAGATGCTCTACCGACTGAGCTACGCCAGCAGGTGGAAGCGGGTCCTTATCGGACACAATACTTCCCTGATCCCTTCGTGATGTCCGGGACAATTATTTAAGTTATCACAAGGGCAAATGACGTGCAACCGGAGGTCCGCACCGATTCTCGCCTGCGCAACCCGCGGGACATCCCGCATGGCAAGCGGGTGCTATCATTGTTTCGCTCACCGTATGACCACAGCGGATGAGCCAAAATTCCCTCGAATTCGATGCGCATTCGCCGCCGCCTCCCCATCCTTGTTGTTCTGTTGCTGGTGGTTGGGGCTGTTGCGCTCATTGTCACTTTGCGCAAGCATGCTCCGCCGGAGGCAGCCCGCCTGCTTCCCGGAGCCGACGGATTCTTTTACGTCAATCTTAAATGGATTCGGACATTCAACGCCGCCGGCCACCTGCCGCCGGTTTCGCACGAGCCGGAATATCAAGAGTTTGTAGACGAGACGGGCTTCCAGTGGGAACGCGATCTGGAGCAGGCCGCATTCGCCATTCACTATCCGCAGAGTTGGGGAAAGGGAGCGGCCGGAACGCCGTCAGAGCCGCGCTTCTCCGAGGTCTTTGTCGGCAAGTTCGATTCGGCTCGGCTGACCGCTTATCTCAAGAAGCTATCTTCTTCCGTCGATGATTATCGCGGGTTCGAGATCTACAACATCCCGATCGAAGGGCGCACAGTGCGGGTGGTTATTCTGTCCTACGACAGCGTTGCGGTGTCGAACCATCCGAATCCTGATGTGATTCGCGGCATTCTCGACCGGTCGCGGAAATTGGCGTCGCCGTTTGGCGGACCATGGCTGCTGCGAAAATTCTATCGCGAAGTGCCGCTCGCGAGCCTGTCGTTTGCAGTGTTGCGAGTGACGCCCGACATGAGTTCTCTGGGCGGACTGGGCACGTGGAGTTTTCTGTTTCCGAAGCCTGCGGTCGCCGTGATTTCCGCGCGCTATATTCGCGCTCTGCATCTGCGCGCCGTGGCGTTCACCGACAGCGAGGCCGATGCGCAGGCTATCACCGAGAAGACTGCGACGTTTCTGAGTCTTTTTCATGCGGCTGAAGGCAGCGTTGGTGTTCATGGCACGGATCCGGATGTGAAGACTTTTTTCGATAGCCTCAAGGTGCAGCAATCGGGCAACCGCGCTATTCTCACTGCAGTCGTGCCCGCCGGATTTTGCCAGAAAGTATTGAGCGAGAGTCCACCCGAAGCGGTTGCGCCGATTTCTCCGCCGACGATACCTGGTCCACAAAAAAGGACGCCTGCAAAAAAGACGCAAAATTCGACTTCAGTAAAATAAATCGTCACGCGTAATTTCCCGGTCGCGTTTTGATCAGAAGAGAAACGCGATCAATCCAATTACTATCCAATACCTGGGGAGGTTTGATGCAGAAAGCTGTTGTGATCTTGGGTGGCGCTCGCACGCCGATGGCGGATTACTGCGGTCAGTTCAAAGACATGTCGGCGACCGAGTTGGCGACGATTGCGGCGAAGGCGGCGCTCGAGCGCAGCGGCACTCGGCCTGACGAGATCGATCACACCGTCATGGGCAACGTTATGCAGGCTGGCTCCGACGCAATCTACGCCTCGCGCCATGTTGCGTTGCGCGCGGGTGTGCCGATTGACCGGCCAGCGCTGACGGTGAATCGGTTGTGCGGGTCGGGGATTCAGTCGATTGTTACGGGCGCACAGATGATTCAGTTGGGCGAGGCGCAGCGTGTGCTGGCGGGAGGCATGGAGTCGATGAGCCAGGCTCCATTTGTCGTGCCGGGGGCGCGCTGGGGATTGCGGCTCGGCTCGGCGCAAATCGTCGATATGCTGATGGCGTCGCTGTTCGATCCATATTGCGGGCTTTACATGGCGCAAACCGCGGAGAAAGTTGCGGGCAAGTACGGCGTCACACGCGAGGATCAGGATGTTTTCGCCGCGCTGAGCCATAGCCGCGCCGCCCAAGCGCAGGCTGCGGGCAAACATAAAGAAGAGATCCAGCCGGTGGAGATTAAGACGAAGAAAGGTGTCGAGCAGTTCGCGACCGACGATCACATCAAGCCCGATACTTCGCCGGAGGTTCTCGCCAAGCTGAAGCCGGCATTCGGCAAAGATGGAAGCGTGACCGGCGGGAATGCGTCGGGGATTGTTGATGCGGGCGCAGCGGTGGTGATTGCTGACGAAAGCGCCGCGCGCAATTCGCAGAAGACGCCGCTCGGCCGCATCGTGTCATGGGGAATTGCTGGAGTCGATCCTTCGGAGATGGGAATGGGGCCGGTTCCGGCGACGAAACAGGCGCTGGCGAAGGCGGGGCTGAAGTTGACGGATATCGATCTGATCGAACTGAACGAGGCGTTTGCGGCGCAATATCTGGGTGTCGAGAAGGAACTCGAACTTGATCGCGAGAAGACGAATGTGAATGGAGGTGCGATCGCTTTGGGTCATCCGCTGGGCGCGACGGGAACGCGGCTGGTGCTGACCTTGCTGCTCGAGTTGAGACGCAGAAAAAAGAAATATGGCTTGGCGACCGCTTGCATTGGCGGAGGGCAGGGCATCGCCATAATAGTTGAGAGTTACAACTGAGAGTTACGAAAAAAAAGGCGCACCCGGAATTCGAGTGCGCCATGGAGAAGGGCTGGAAGCTGCCAGCGTTAGAAGCTGAAGCGAGCTCCCAGCGACAAAACGCGGGCGGCAAGTGCACTGCTGAGTGTGCCGAAGTTTCCGCTGGCAATGTTGTTCGAGATGCTACCCGGGTTCAGGTTCAAATTGTTGAAGACGTTGAAGGCATCCATTCGAAGCTCAAACCTCGCGTTTTCTCCCAGTACCCGCATCTTCGGCAGGCCAAAGCCCTTCGAAATCGTCAGGTCCACGTCCTTGTACCCGGGAAGAGTGAGTGAGTTACGGTAAACACCCGGAGGCTGAGGCAGCGCAGTTCCGGAGCATGTGTTGCAGTTGAAGGGGGTATAACTCGGCGTCGAGAAATAGGCTGCGCCACCGTTGGGAAAGTTCTGACTTGGACCCGCCGCGGTCTGTTCGAAGGCTTTATTGCTTGTCCCCTGGCCAGCGCCACCTAGATAGGCGGCAGGGAACAAACTCGAATAACCGCAATTCCCGCAATAAAGGTTTCCGCCCTGGACGCTTACCATAGGACTCCATGGAAATCCGGAGTGCCAATTGAAGATACCACTAAGAGACCAGCCGCCTGCGATTTTGTCGACCCAACTGTTGCCGCCTCGGAAGAACGTCGGTTGCCACATGCCAAACAGCTTGAATGCATTGGTGACGTTGTAGTCGGAGCGCCCATAGTCGAGGTTAAGAGCGTAAGGGTAGGGCTGCTCCGAGTAGGGCGCGGAACTGGTATCCATGCTCCTCGACCACGCGTATTGAGCATCGGCCATAAACTGGTGCGAGAACTGATGCTTCAGTTCCGCAAGCATGGCGTTGTAATTGCCGCGGCCGTTCACTCCCCAGTAGTCGCCTCCGCTGATTTGCGGATTTAGTGCGGCACCTTGAAGTACGGGCACTGCCAGCGGGTTCTCGTGAAAATAGATGTCTCGCGATAAGCTTCCCTGATATCCCAGTGACATTATGTACTGGTGACCGAGATCGTATTGCATATCAAACGAGTAATGATGGGTCCGCATCGTGGGAAGGGTGTTGGGGAAGATCTCGACGCCGACCGAGCCGGTCGCCGGCAGCCCGTTGGAACCAAGAGGGGACTGCGTGTTCGGGTTCGCCGGATAACCGTAAAGATTGGTCGGACTGTTGGAAAGGGCGTAGAAGATTCCAGGATTAATCGCGGACGGTGACGGCGAGGTAAAGCTCGGAAATACCACCAGCCCCGGATTTTGGAAGATATTGGCCGAGATCGCGATCTCTTCCTGGTTAAAGTTCAGACCGTAACCCCCTCGGAACACAAGCCGGCTGTTAAATTTGGCCGGGCTCCATGCGAAGCCGATTTCAGGGCCGAAGTTATCTTTCTGCGCGTTCCAGGAATCTCCCTTACCCACGGTAAGGTCAGTCAAATAATCCGAACCCGTCCCTGGGTGTGCGACAAAGATGTTGTTCTGTTTGGAAGAGAGCGGGCCAAAATAAGACCAGCGCAATCCCAGATTGATGGTGAGGTTCGGTCGCACCTTAATGTCATCCTGGCCAAAGAAACCTATGAGGTTTTCGCGGTCGTCCTGGCGCAACGTTGTGGGTATACCGGTATTAGGATTGAAGCCCCCGCCCTCGCTGTCCGGCGCATCATTCAGGAAGTCCCACATGTTATAGAAACCATAGTGGGGAACACCGTTGTAAGTCTGCTCTTGCAGGTAAAACAGACGAGTAGCCTCACCGCCAAACTTCATGGTATGGCGTCCCAAAATTTTGGTAGCCACGTCTTTGTAGCTGTAAGTCCACTGATTGAGGATATTGCCAACACTCGGCCCGAATTGAGCCGGAGTGATGCTGCCGATTTGACCAATGTTGTCTACGGGAAATCCAACCGGCGACTGCGGGTTGGAAGAGACCTCGTTATAGCGCCACCCGGCCGCATTGGCGCGAAGTTCGTTGAGCAAGGTCGGAGAGAACGTGTGGTTCCAGATGACGGAAAACGCGTCATTGACCTGGTTGTGATGAAAGATGTCGTAGGCACGATTGCCGTTGAGTTTACTTTGCGTCAGTGGAACCCAGTAGATGGCGAATGCAATGCGATCTCTTGCAGTGACATCCGCATCAAGGCGGCCGTTGTACTGCACCGCATTGAAGGTGGTCGGATTCGACGTGATGTAGTCCGCAATATCTGGCGTTGTACCTAGGGGGCTACCCGGCGTTCCGCAGCCTGTGCCAGCGCCGCCGCAGCCCGGATTGCCAGGCTCCGTCCAGCCCAGATCCTGCCTACCCACACCCGTGGTCAACGGCGTTCCGAGATTGAGACCACCCACTACGGTTGCACAGTTTACACCTTCCAACAGGCCGGCGCTTCCGCAGTTAGTGTTCGGGACGAGGCCGAGATTGACCACGCCATTCCCGGGAAAGCCGAGATACTTCGCTGCAACGGGCCCCCCCGCGGACGCCAGGGCATCAAACTGCGGGGTATCGTACCATCCGCTGCCGATACTATTGAAATTGGGCTCGCGCACGGTCTCATAATTGAAGAAGGCGAAGATCTTATTCTTCCAAATAGGTCCGCCGACGCTGCCGCCAAACTGGTTGAACTTGTTCTCATCCCGTAGTGATTTAGTGCCAACGCCGAAATAGGGCTGAAAGGCGTTCAGGTTCGGTTGGTGAGCGGTAAAGAAGAGGCTGCCGTGGTAGTCGTTGCTGCCGCTTTTGGAAGTGATCTGAACTTGTGCGCCTGTGAAGCGGCCGTCCTCGGCATCATAACTGTTGGTGACAACTTTTACGTCGCTGACTGAATCTTCTGACGGGGTGATGACGGTTGCACCTCCCCACACGGCGCTGGTAGTGCTGATGCCGTCAATCGAAACGCCGGTGTTCTGAGCCTGGTTGCCGTTGGAATAACCCTGAACAAGATTTTCGGTCGCGAAGATCCCAGTCGATCCACCCGAAGACGTGGGTCCACTCTGTGTGCCAGGAAGGTTGTAATTCCCGCCACCACCGGCTTGCGAACCATCGTTGAACATGCCGGGGGCCAGTGCCGTAAGTTTGGTGACGTCGCGGCCGAAGGATGGCATGTGCTGGATCTGGTTATCGGTAACGACGCCGTTGAGAGAGGCGCTTTCGGTATCGAGAGCGGGTAGCGCTGATGCGTCAACGTTTACGGTGGTCGATGCGGAGCCGATCTCGAGCACCACGTTGAGAGCATTCGCCTGGTCGGGGGTCAGGTCGATATGGTCGAGGAATTTCTTCTGGAAGCCGTTTTTTTCAACATCCAACTGGAAAATTGCGGCAGCCGCCAGCGCATTGAAGTTGAACACGCCGTCAGCATCACTCGTCCTGACTTGCTTTTCGCCGGTGGCGGGATTGATCAGCGTGAGAGTTGCGCCGGAAACGACCGCGCCCGTGCTATCGGTTACTACGCCCTGAATGGAAGTTCGATACTGCGCCTGGACCAACGCGCTCGATGCAACGATGCCGACGATCAGCAGTGCGACGCGGACTGCCAAACTGGAACGCCTCATGGAGTTCTCCTCAGATCAAAAAGTGCGTTTCGTAAATCTCAGTTAATGCAATCAATCACTACCCCTGTTTTGCGAAAATCCTCGGTTGAGCAATCCAGAACCTTAGTCGTCCAGGCGTGGGGCAGTCTGTACAAAATTGCTCACCCCCAAACGCTTTGGCCGGCGGCTTGCCAACTCGATGCAACTGAATTCCCCCCGACAAATTCGGTTCTTGCCAAAGCCATCACGACGCGCCTGCAAACTATGTACCAACCCTTTACTAAATCTCTAAAAAAGCGATTTAGTATAAATTCGCCGCATGCATATCACGCGATTGGATTTAAGCGACCTGAGATGCGGTGATCGAATTTTTCTAAGGCTGTAGCCTATGAAACTCCGCTCGAGTCTATGAAAATCTGGAGATTGCTATGGGAAGCGATAGATCGGCTAGGGTCGCCATTTTGCGGTGACCAGGGTACCGCTGGGGGCGGGGTATGTGGTTTCTCGTATGACTAATTCGGGTTCGACGACGTGCTGACCGCGAAGCTCGGAGCCGGGACGGTTGATACGCTTGAGAAGGATTTCGGCGGCGGCTCGGCCCATTTCGCGCAAGGGTTGGCGAACCGTAGTTAATCCAGGATTTTGGAAAGCTGCGCTTTGAATGTCGTCAAATCCCATCACCGATACATCTTCTGGAACGTTTTTGTCGGCCTCACGCAGGGCTCGGATCGCTCCCATGGCAGAGATATCGTTAAAGGCGAAGAGCGCGGAAAACGGGATTCGCGACGCCAAAAGTATTTTGGCCGCCATATACCCGACTTGAGGGGAGGGTGAGTCGCCCTCGAGTTGTGTGACCAGGCGAGGATCGATCTCCAGGCCAACTTGCTGAGCGATACGCTCGATGTTAGACCAGCGAACTTCGGTGTCGGAGCTGAACTCCTGGCCTTTCATAAAGGCGATATGGCGGTGACCGAGGTGAAACAGGTGCTTCAATGCTAGCTCGGCGGCACGTTGGTGATTGAGGACAATGTTGGTGACGCCCTTCACTTCGTTGTGGCCAGAGACGGTGACTACGGGGACGGAGAGGTTGAGGTGCCAAGGCGTATCGACGGCGATGAGACCGTCAACGGAGCGTTCGAGAAACATGCGCGGATATTCGTCAATGAGATCGGCGCGGTGGCGGTGGCTGGCAACGAAGTAGAAGTAGCCCTCTTGCAGGAGGTAGTCTTCGACGCCACTCATGACCGAGGCGGAATAACCGTCGCTTACCTCGGGGACGATGACGCCGATGGTGAAGCTGCGCTGGGTGCGCAAGGAGCGGGCGAAAAAATTGGCGCGATACTTGAATTTGCGAGCCGCGGCGAAGATGCGATCTTTAGTGTCCTGCGGAATGGAATCGGCGACGCTGGAGCGGTTGATGACTAGCGAGACGGTTGCCGGGGAGAGATCAAGATGTTCGGCCAGCTTCTTGAGGCTCATGGGCCGACGGGAGTGGGCCGCCTCGCTAGGTGGTTTGAGCTTCGACTTCTTTATTGTCACCGGCGCAGTCTCGCACAATGAAATCGCGGGGGCAAGCGAAGTCTTGCCGGAATAGGCTCAATTTTTGCGGCTCTATTGACAGGGGCGACGAGAACGTAGTTTGATACAGATCGTCGTCGTTGAACTAATGCGATTTAGTTGGTTCAAAATCGACTTTGTTCGAGGTGCTGAGCGATGGGGCTGCCTGGGCGAGAGGCGTTGGTCAACGATGTCCGCCGGAAATGGTGGAGACCGCAAACGAGGGCGCTGCTTCTCGTTGTCCTGTGGCTCGGCTGCTTGGGATTGTCAGCACAAGAGCAGGCGCAAGATTTTGAAAGCCGGCATGGTGCTAGCGCAACCGGCGTGTCGGATCCGATACTCGATGCGCGGGTCGAGTCGATTCTCCGCAGGATGACCTTAGACGAAAAGATTGGGCAACTGGTGCAGTATTCGGCGGGACAGCCTACGGGACCGGGAACGGGGCGTAGCGACTATAAAGAGATGATTGCGGCGGGACAGATTGGAGCCCTGTTGAACGTAATTGAGACTCCACTGATTAACGAGTATCAGCGAATCGCGATGGAAAAGTCGCGATTGCATATACCGCTGCTCTTCGGGCTCGATGTTCTTCACGGATTCCGCACCGAGTTTCCGATTCCGTTGGGGATGGCGTCGACGTGGGATCCGAATCTGGTTGAGAAGGCATCTCGCGTAGCGGCGTCGGAGGCTTCGGCGATTGGCATTCGTTGGACGTTTTCTCCGATGGTGGACATTGCGCGCGATGCGCGTTGGGGCCGCATTGCGGAAGGCGCGGGGGAAGATCCCTATCTCGGTTCTGCAATCGCCGCCGCCTACGTGCGCGGATACCAGGGTGTGCGGTTGGACGCGCCCGACACTATGGCAGCGTGCGTCAAGCACTATGTGGGCTATGGTGCGGTAGAGGCTGGCCGAGATTACAACTCGACCGAGATTTCCGAGCACACGCTGCGCGAATTTTATCTGCCCCCATTTCGCGCGGCGGTCGACGCGGGAGCGGCGACAGTGATGAGCGCATTTAACTCTCTCAACGGCGTGCCCGCTTCGGCGAATCCATTTACTCTCACGGAAGTTTTGCGCAAAGAGTGGGGATTTAAAGGGATGGTCGTGAGCGACTGGTCTTCGATCGGCGAACTGGTGGCCCACGGGATTGCCATTGATAACGCCGCTGCCGCGCGTAAGGCCTTGCTGGCGGGCGTAGACATGGACATGGCGAGCAGCCTGTATCACGATCAACTGGCGCAACTTGTCCATTCCGGTGCAGTGCCCGTGGCCAAGGTTGACGAAAGTGTCCGTCACGTTTTGCGCGTGAAACTGGCGCTTGGATTGTTCGAGCATCCTTTTGTGGATGATGGCCGCGCCGAGCGGGCTTTTTTTTTGCCGGAGAGTTTGAAATTAGCGCAGACGATTGCCGAGCATTCCTTCGTTCTGTTGAAGAATGCTCAGGTCGCGGACGCGCCGCTTCTTCCGCTCTCGAAAGCCGTGAAGACAGTGGCGGTTATCGGGCCGCTAGCTGAAAATCCTTCTGATCCCGAGAGAACGTCTAGCGCACCGAAGGCTGGGGTCTTGTCCTTTCCGGCCGAGTTAGCGCGACGCCTGGGAGATAGCAATGTCTTGGGCGCCAGAGGCGGCGGAATTCTAAAGACTAGCGACGACGACATTGCGGACGCGGTCGCGACTGCTAAGCGGTCGGATGTCGTGATACTCACACTCGGTGAGTCTCCTGCGATGAGCGAGGAAGCGGCATCGCGTGCACATCTTGGGCTGCCCGGGCGGCAACAGGAATTGCTCGAGGCTGTCGTTAATACAGGTAAGCCGGTTGTGCTGATTCTTTTCAGCGGTCGTCCGTTAACTCTGCCTTGGGCCTTTGAGCATGTGCCGGCGGTCGTGGCCGCATGGTTTCCTGGGACAGAAGCAGGACCAGCTTTAGCTCGGACGCTCTTTGGCGAATCGAATCCTAGCGGCAAGTTGGTTGTGAGTTGGCCGCGCAGCGTCGGTCAGGAACCGCTTTATTACAATGCGCTGAGCACGGGGAGGCCGCCGGGCAAAGTCGACCTCACGCATCCTCCGACGGATGTGGAGTCGAAATATGTTTCGCGTTATATCGATGAGCAGAATACTCCGCAGTTTCCCTTCGGCTATGGACTTTCTTATACGAGCTTCAGTTATGGGCCAACTCAGATCGATAAGGCTCACCTTAGAGCTGGCGACTTAAATGCGAGGTTAGGTGGCCGGGCGGAGACATCAAGTATAGTGACCGTCGAAGCTGCTGTATCGAATACTGGCTCGCGGGCTGCGGAGGAGTTAGTCCAGCTATATGTCCGGCTGCAGGGCACGAGCACAGCTCAGCCGGTGCGCGCGCTGAAAGGATTTCAGCGAGTTGCATTAGCGCCCGGAGAAACGAAGCAAGTTACATTTCACTTAGGTCCCGACGCTTTTGCGATATGGAACGATCGGAACCAATACATGGTTGAACCTGCCAAAGTTGCGGTTTGGGTTAGTCCTGATTCGGTCAGTGGGTCGAACGTCCAGCTAGAAATCGTACCGTAGAATTCCTATGAGTTATCTTCGCTATGTGATCGGCGTTTTCTTGGCCGCGATGCTCTCGGTCGCGGTCTGTCCCGCGCAGGTTCCGCACGAGAAAGTAGTGATCGATGCGCGCGCGCCAGGACGGCCGTTTCTGCACTTCTGGGAACAAACGTTTGGGTCGGGACGGGCCATCCTTACCTTGCGCGAGAGCTATCGCAATGACCTTCGCGAGGTCAAGAAGGTAACAGAGTTTAGTTATGTGCGCTTTCATAATATCTTGCATGATGAAGACGGTGTCTATGACGAGGACACACAAGGCCATCCCGTTTATAACTTCGCTTATGTCGATCAGATCTACGACGGACTGTTGCAAAATGGCGTGCGGCCATTCGTCGAGATTAGCTTCATGCCCAAGAAACTGGCCTTGCGGCAGGATGTGCATCCCTTTTGGTATAAGCAGATCGTTTCTCCGCCGAAGGACTATAAGAAATGGGACGATCTGATCCGCGCGCTGGCGCAGCATCTGGTGGATCGCTACGGAATCGACGAAGTGAGTAAGTGGTATTTTGAAGTATGGAATGAACCTAACATCGATTTCTGGTCGGGTGAACCGAAGCAGGCGACTTACTTCGAGTTATATGATCATACCGCACGGGCTTTGAAGGCGGTAAGTCCGAGGCTGCGCGTCGGTGGCCCAGCTACGTCATCGGCACACTGGGTCGACGCGTTTATTCAGCACGCCGCTGCGGAGAACGTTCCGACTGACTTTATTTCCAGCCACGGCTACGGCGACGACACGGTTAAGGATCTCTTCGGGACGAATGAAGATATCCCGATGGATCAGAGGGTCTGCCGCGCGATTAAGAAGGTCCATGATCAGATTGCGGCTTCGCCGCGTCCAGGCTTGCCGCTGATGTGGACGGAATGGAATGTTCCGTCGTTTGGGATGCTTCACGCGAGAGACACCACTTATGTGGGCGCCGCGCTGGCTGACGATATCCGGCAGTGCGACGGTTTGGTGGATATGATGTCGTTCTGGACGTTCAGCGACGTCTTCGAAGAGAACGGGCCGAAACGCGAGCCTTTTGACGGCGGTTTCGGGTTAGTTGCGCTCGGCGGCATCAAGAAGCCGAGTTACACTGCGTTTGCAGTGCTACATAAGTTGGGATCTGAGCGGATTGTGGAGGGATCGGATCCTTCCAACATTCTAGTTACTCGCGAGCGCGATGGTTCGTTGGCCATTGCCGCGTGGAACCTGGTTGATCCAGACAAGAAGGGATCGACGCGTGAAATGGAATTCGAGATTCGTGGCGTGCCGCCAAACAGCCGGGTTCGACTAATTCGTGCGGACTCCGAGCATGGCAATACGCTCGACGCTTATCGGAAGATGGGGAGTCCGCAGTATCCTACGCAAACACAGGTGCGAGAACTGAATCGCGCGGCGGAGGAGACGCCGGTTGAAAATAGGCGGCTGTCGAAAGGCTTGATCGAGTTACAAGTACCAGTTAATGGCGTCTTACTGCTTGAAGTGCTCAAGAAATAGACCCTATTTGTTCTTGCTCCTCGTTCGTTTTCGAAAAGCGCAGCCGGAGTGAGCGGTAGAAGCCCGAGATGTTGGCCTCGAATTCAGAGAGGCTCATGTTGGCGGTGACGTGTACCCGCGGGAAGGCGAAGCGATAATTCTTAGCGCCGAGGCCGCCACCTGTATTCATGAAGGCGCAGTGGAAGCCGGCTCGCTCCGCGAATTGCAAGTCTCGTGGAGTGACTGTGATTGCAGTTCCGAAGGGGTAGCCCAGGGCCCACACCGTTTGTCCTAGAGTTTTTTCGAGAACAATCTTGCTCTCGGAAATCTCGCGCCACGCCAGGGCGTCGGGGGTGCGCGCAAGTATGGGGTGAGAGAGTGTGTGTGCGCCGATCGTCATTCCGGCTGCCGCTAGCTGCCGCAAACCGGATCGATCAAGGATCAGGAATCTGGCGGCCAAGGTGGAGTCTTCGATGAATTTCGACCTCCAGTTTTCTGAGAGGCGAAGCTGTTGCCGGATCCGATCCAGAAAGTCACGCCTCGATTCCCCGCTGAATTGCGAGAGGGTTTCTACCAGGTTCCACCAATAAGCGTGTCGTTGTTTCGGACACGACGCGCCGATGTTGATGCTGACGCCTGCATCGGGAAGGTTCAGCGAGATCGGTTCGGCTGCGTCTCGGAGCATGAGGTAGAGTTCCTCGTACCAAAGCATGGACGGGGATTCCCCCGATGCTCCGGTTGCGAAGAAGAGGCAGGAGACTCCGACGTCGCGCAGAATGGGAACCATGTCTGTGAGCGTATTGCGAAGCGCGTCGTCACAGGTCAGCAGAATGGAGCGCGGGGGCACCGACTGTTTTACAGGGAGGCGATCTGCCTCGGATATTTCCCCTTCGCTCCTTTCTTGTTCACTCCAGTGACGTTCCGACCAATGGAGGAATTCTTCGGGTGAGATCACGGTGTAGTGCTGCTTCAGAAGCTTCAACTGGCGCCGCAGCGCATCGGCATGCACGAGGTTGCCGTCGAGAGCGGAATTCCTGATTTTGTATCCCGCTGGAAATACGCCATGATAAGTCACCACCGCAGGGCCGGCGCCGGCCGCATAGCGAAGGTAGCCGCTTCTTGAGAGCGCGGGGAAAACAATGTGCTTCAGAGCGGGGGTGACGAATCTCAAGGCGCCTTTCGAAAGTCAGGGGAATTTTATCGCAGCGCGCTCTTTGAATAGCCTTAATCAATAACCGGAGTCGCCGTCGAAGAATTGGAAGCCTATCGGAAAGGCGTCGTCGAGAAGATGCAACGGGTCGTTAACCATGATCGGCTCCTGGTATTGCCACCAGTAGCCATTCGATTCCAACGCCTCGCGCAAAACGGGGAGAGTGGCGAGCGCGCGTATTCGGCAGACTTCGGCGCTCAGTTTGGCCGCCTGCGTCACCAGGGCGCACGCCATACTCCAATCCTTCGCGTCTTCGGAATCCACTACTAGATCGAGCAGGCGAGCTTCCCAGTCGGCCTTTCCGATGACGAAGTAACCCACGAGATTCTCTCTGCGCTTCAACAAAAATCCCTGCATTTTCGGGCGAGGACATTGCAGCAGATGGTTAAGGCTGGCAAGTGATCGTTGGCAAAACGTCCACTTTCTTTTGGTGTTCTTCAATAGCGGAAGGATGGAGTCATCGAATTGACTTACCGGAACGAGTTCCCAGTCGGCAGCTCTGTGTCTATGAGGTTGCGCCGGATGCGTGAGTCCATGCACTAAACGTAGAGTCGATCTTCCAGTCAGGGGACGCACGCGAAATTCGCGCCAGGGTCGCAGCCACGCGCTATATGTCGGAGCGTTCCCCGCCAGGCGAAAGCCCAAGCGAGGAACAATCATTCGCGTCGGAGGCGCGCCGCCGATGACGAATGAGGTGGGAGCCATTTCCATCAAATGACGGAAGAGCCTTATACCAGCCCCTGGGACCGACGGGTCGGCGGCCCAATCCATCATGGTTACGCTGCTAATGACGCTCGCGTTGGGGAGATGAAAAGTTACCGGGCAGATTCCGCAATGGGCTACGATCTGGCCATCTTTTTCGAGCAGGTAGCTGCGATTCCCACCGGCTTCGGGCTGGGGGCGCAGGTATTTCCACTCCAGCAAATCGAGGTCGGCGTGATGGTCAGAGCGATCAAACTTGTAGATGCGGATAAGGAATTGCGCGAGGGCCGCGAGATCCTTGGGTTCGGTCGCTCGAATGGCTGCGCTCATTAAATTGGGTTAAATGTCGGTCCGCTGCTCGGCATGGCGGCTGAGATACCAGCAGGGAGGATCGCCGGCGTGAGCAAAGAGGCTGTGCACGCAGGTCTGTTGCACGGGTGGATCAAAAATCAGCTCGGCTTTGCCATCTTTATGCTCCACCGCGTCGTAATGTTCAACGGTAACAGTGCCGAAGGGCTGGCGATTGGCGGCAACGCGATATCGAAAGACGCAAAAATCTGCGATGTAGGCGATCAACAAGACGGCGATCAGGGTTAGCGATGACTGCCAGATGAACGATCGCCACATGAACGGTCTCCGTGTGCCTCGCGGCAACCCGGGGGGCGTTTGGGCGACGGATTTATTGCCATCGACGACGATCACGGGCTGAATTATACGCGTGCGGAGGGGCGGGCGAGGCTGAAGGTCTTGACAATTCTTCACAAAAAAGTTGACCCGTTTTTGCTCCCCGGCACGTCCAATCTATGTCGGAATATAAGTGATAATATGCAGCAGATAAGGTCTGGGAGAGAAGTGTGCGTATGACCGCGTCTTCCCTCGGAAAGCTTGCCCTAGCATCGCCTTACGGCGCAGCTCAACTTCAAAACCAGCAAGAAGCCCCACACCAGTGAGGAACGCGATTGACAGAACAGCGAGTGATAGAAAGACGACCGGCGGAACCGCCGCCCGACTTAGAGCCCGAGTTTGAGCAAGACAGAAACGGAGATTCGTCCAAGCCAAAAGGGCGCTGGAAGATCTGGGTGGTCGCCGCCGTGCTTCTACTTGGCGCGGTGGCCTGGTGGTCTCGGCGCGGGACGGACACCGCGGCGAAG
>Ga0187859_10001254_pt1 | contig 16315 bp, 18 predicted proteins | sample June2016WEW_10_1_2_FD_133019 | JGI IMG/M metagenome (GOLD analysis project Ga0187859, IMG submission 133019) | Peatland microbial communities from SPRUCE experiment site at the Marcell Experimental Forest, Minnesota, USA - June2016WEW_10_10 | ecosystem: Environmental > Terrestrial > Soil >...
CCGACCATTGATGGTAGAGGAGCGTCAACTGGTCCGTCAGCTCGGAACCATGCGAGAAAATCTTCTCCCGCTCCGGCGCCTGTAGATGGATCTGTGTCGAGTCGAGCGGCATCATGAAAACCGGAACTCCCGATGCCAGCAGCGCCCGCGCCCCCGCCGGATCGCGGTTGATGTTCCACTCCGAACTAGGTGTCCGCATCGCCGCAGGCAGGTTCGAGTTCAGGATGTTGTCATAACCCCGGTGGATGCTCCCGCCCATCAGCACCACGCGCTTGAGCTGCTTGAATGTGGCCGGATCGCGTTCGATTGCGGCCTGAACATTGAATAAGGGACCAATGGCGATGAGCGTGATTTGGCCGGGGTGGGCCTTGATCTGGCGGAGCAGAAAGCCGGCAGCGTCGTCATGTTTTCGCTCATTTTCCGAATTCTTTACCTCCTTCGATCTTTCCATCAAATTTCCGGGGGCTACGCAGCCGCCGTGCTTTTCTCCCTTTGCATATGCAGCTTGGGTGAACACATTCTGATGCGGTGTCGGCGCGCCAGGCACCACAGGAACTGGATCATCCACGCAATCTGCTGCCATGAAGCGGTCCACGAGCTTCGCCCGAAGTTCGGTGTCTCCATACGCTGTCGTGATTCCGATCAGCTGAATCTCCGGGCTCCTTAGCACCAGCGCAAGTGCAAAGGCGTCGTCAATGTCGTCGCCAATATCCGTGTCCAACACGACGAGCTGAGGCACAACCCAAGCATTGGTTCCGGCGGCCGCCGCGACCGTCGCACCATTCGGAGCAGCATGTCCGCATGCACCGGAGACTATTGCCGCACCAAGGGCCAGTGCAGCTACCGAAAGAACAATTCGGAAATTCTTCATGCACAACACTGTAAACGGAGGGGCGGCGGACTGTTTTCGGCCCAGGGACCAAAGCAACTAAGGGCGTGGACTCATTGATCCATCCCTGCTGCATAAAAACTCAAAGCCGCGTCCCCCTGTTCGAGGAGCCGCGCGCGTTCCAGTACGCCGTATTTGTCCTCCAGCCGCTCTTTTTTGCGATGCTCCGCAATCACCACCGCGCCCGGCGCCAGCAGCCCGCCCAGACTGCCCCCCAGCATCTCCAGTATGATCTCGTAATCCCTGGCAGCGTCGTAAGGCGGATCCAGAAACACCACATCGAACGCCGCACCCGCTCCGGGCTTCATCCGCCGTAGCACCGTTCCCACGCTGCCCTCATGAATGCGGTATCCCGTCCTCATCCCCAGCTTCGCCAGGTTGCCGCACAGCACCGCGAGCGCCATCGGAGCCCGCTCCACAAACTCCACGCGCGCCGCCCCTCGGCTAAGCGCTTCAATCCCCACCGCTCCCGAACCCGCGTATAAATCAAGGAAAGCCACGCCCTCAATCCGGGGCGCAAGCACGTTGAAAAGAGTCTCGCGCAGCCGGTCGCTGGTGGGGCGTGTGCTCAGGCCGGCCGGGGCCTGCAGCGTGCGAGAGCGATGGGTTCCAGCGATAATGCGCATCGCAATTGAGCATAGCGGAAGCGCCACTTGCCCGCGACCCACTACAATCCAGATATGCGAGGCTGGTCAATCCCCCTGGGCCGATGGATGGGAGTCGAACTCCGCGTCCACGCCTTCTTTCCGTTGCTCGCGGTCGTGTGCCTGGTGCTTAGCGCCAACGACGGCGTACTGCGTGGCATTGGCCTGTTTCTCGTACTCACGGCTGCTGTCATCGTCAGAGAAACTGCACGGCTGCTTGTAGCGGCGTGGCTTGGCCTCCGCCTGCGCGCCGTTCTCCTTCTCCCCATCGGAGGACTTTTTGCCTACGCGGATCCTGAGAGCCAGGAGAAAGCGAACCAGGGATCGGGCGAGTTTGCCATCGCGTTTGCCGGCCCGGTTGCCAATGGAGCCACGGCCCTGGTGCTCGCTGCCACCTTCCTCGGCGCAGGTGGAGACGTCAAGCTTCTCGGCCAGCCGCTCATCACTTCCGCCTATCTGCTGCGCAGCATGGTGTGGATGCAGGCCGGCCTCGCCCTCCTGCATCTGGTCCCCGCCTATCCGCTGGACTTTGGCCGCCTGATCCGCGGCACCTTTGCTCGCGAACGCGGCTTTTCCCTCACTGGCCGTGCCGCCACTGGCTTGAGCCAGGTGCTCGCCCTCACCTCCATGATCGCGGGCATGCTCTGCCACAATTACTGGCTCATCATTGCCGGCTTTTTCATCATGATCGGCGCACAGATTGAAGACCAGGGTGTCTTCTTCCAGTCCGTTGTCGACACCGTGCAGATGCGCGAAGTCATGCTCACCGATTTCGCCACACTCTCGCCCTCTGACACCCTGGCCGATGCCCTGGTCCGCTGCGTCCACTCCCTCCAGGAAGATTTCCCCGTCGTTCGCGGCCCTCAACTGGTGGGTATTGTTTCCCGGCAGCGCATTGTGGACGCCCTTCGCAACGATGGCAACGGCTATGTGCAGTCCGTCATGTCGCGGGCATTCCAGGTCGCGCGCCCAGAGGACACACTCGGCACTACCATCCGCCGTCTCACCGCTGGCCGCGGCCTCGCCTTGATTCCTGTCACTGAGAGCGGACGTGTCGTCGGCATCGTGAGCGTGCAGAACCTGATGAGCTCCATGTCTCTTTTGGCCGAGCAGCGGCGCATTGAGCGTGAGGAAGCTGGCTAGGCCGTGCGCATCGAAGACGGCTCCGATGACCTTAACCCACTTGCGCCCGGTCTCTACCTCGTAGCCACTCCCATCGGCAACCTCGGTGATATCACCCTGCGCGCCCTCGACACTCTCAAACGCGTTGACCGCATTGCCTGCGAAGACACGCGCCAGACGCAAAAGCTGCTTAATCACTTCGCCATCGCCACCCCAACCGTAAGCTGCCACCAACACAACGAGCGCCATCGCGCAACGGAGCTGATCGACGCCCTCAAAACAGGAGGCCGCATTGCGCTGGTTTCCGATGCGGGCATGCCCGGCATCAGCGATCCCGGAACCTGGCTCGCCGCCGAAGCCATCGCCGCCGGAATCCCGGTCATCCCCATTCCCGGAGCCAACGCGGCCTTGAGCGCGCTCATCGCCTCCGGTCTTTCCACCAGCGAATTCCAATTCATCGGCTTCCTGCCTGAAAAGTCCGGCGCGCGCCGCAGCCACCTTGAAGCCCTGGCAGCGGAAGCTGCCACTCAAGAGACCGCGCGCACACTTATTTTCTACGAGGCTCCGCATCGCATTCTCGAAACCCTGGCCGACTTGGAAGCCGTCTGGGGCGCAGCGCTCCGCGTAGTCGTAGCCCGCGAGCTGACAAAGATCCACGAAGAGTTTCTGCGCGGCAACGTAGCCGATGTGCGGAAGGAACTAGCCGCTCGCGATCGAATGCGAGGAGAGATAACCTTGCTGATCGAGGCGCCAGGACGAACTGCGATCCACTCGTCGGACGCAGTCCCGGAGAAAATTGCCGTCCGCGTTGCCCGTCTCCAGGCCGAGGCAGGAATCGACGAGAAGGAAGCGCTCAAACGCTTGGCCCGGGAACTCGGGACATCTAAAAGTGAACTTTATCGCGAATTGCAGCGAGAAAGAGCAAAGCGCTCCAGCCGCTAAGATTTCTTGGACGGTCAGTAATAAAACTGCGGTTGAGCCGAGGGTGATGGCAGTTCCTCTCCTCGCGTCTGCTGAAGAATTTGGATGGGTTGCCGCGGCGCAGGTTTTACCAATGCATAGTAGATATGACTCCGGCAAAAGAGGCAATCCACTTCAAGCACCAGGCTGATGGAGTTGCTCACCGGATGCTGGAAGGTCCTCAGGCACTCCGGACAGCAGATCGTAAGCGCGGCATCCGCTCCAGGACCTTGCCCACTTTGGATCCAAATGGGCGACGTAGCGCTGGAGCGCTGCGCGGGAACTTTCCTCTTTGGCCTGGGAAGCGAACTCAATATTTTCAGCAGGCACCCCACGCTGCTTCCCTTTTGATAGAAAGCATGGGCGGCAACGCCTGAAGGCACTTCGTCGCCTGAAAATGCCCCGCTCATTGCAATCACCTGGATCGAAGGAAAACGCCGGCGAACCACCGACAATAACTCGTGCCCCGACATCCCCGGCATAATCAGGTCAGCAAGCAGAATGTCCGGGACCTCGTTCCGCATCTCAACCAGTGCGGAAAGTCCGTCCTCCGCGTAGCGCACCTGGTAGCCAACCGCAGTCAGCACTTGGGACATCGACGTCCGAATGGAATGTTCGTCGTCCACAATGAGGAGCTTTGTCTTTGCTTGAGTCATCCTTCACCTCACAAGATGAGCCGCGATAGAAACTGAAGCGAGGGTTCCCGGTAGGAATGATCAGATGCGAATGACCCAAGGGAGGGTTGCCAAATACCGGAATTATTTTATGAAGGTGAATTCATGCTGCCTTAGCGGCTGAATTCTTCGATGAAACAAGGATTTGTTTCAGCGTCGGCATCGCGCTGCCCAGAAGCGGGAGATCCTTTGCTCTCCTATCCGGCAAACTCTGGCGATGCGTGGGGATCGAGTCGGATACACCTGCAGGCATCTCCAAGAGGGTTGAACTCTCCTGAATCCTGTAAGGGTTGACCCGAACTCTGGCCAGAAAAAACCACGGATATTGCGTCAGTTCAATATGTTCCACCTCTACCGCATTCGAGTGGTCGCTCACCCGCCGAAGAGCTAGCTTAAGTGCACTGGCGATCGCCTCCTGCGATGTATCCCCAACTCCGCTTCTGAGCGATTCGTCCGCAATCCGGATGAAATTCCATCCCCGCGTCTGAATCCTCTTGCCCAGGCGCCGCGCATCCACCCGGCGCACAAAGCTCCACCCATCTTCAAACTCCTCCGTAGCCAGTTTCAGACCTTTGGGCAAATCGGCCCGTGAATGTAAAAGCATGTTCAATTCTGCAATGGTGTGCATGGATTCAACCTCTTCCTTTTCCTGATGATCTTCCTAGTGATCGAACTGCGGCCTGTCGGCCAGCATCTGCATTCCAGTGGTTCGGGCTCTTTGCGAAGCCCTGGAGGCCGCCCCGTCAAGGGAAGGTACGAGCGCATAGTGAAGGCGAATCCGGCAATGAGTGCACACCGTTTCATGCACTCCTCCTCGGAAATCGCTCGCCTCCTCATCAAAAGCTCGAAGACATTCCGGGCAGCAGACTGTGATGTGAACAACGCCGTTCTTGCCATACTTGTCTGGTTGAATCCAGATGGAAACGGCAACCCTTCGCTCCCTTGCCGGAATTCTCCCGGTCTCAAGCGTCATGGCTTCCAGAATTCCCAGCAGGTCAGTGACGCGGCTGCCCTTCTGAAAAAATGCATCAGCGGCTATGCCGGAAGGTACTTCGTCGCCCCGGTACGCCCCGCTCATGGCGATGGTCCGTACCTCGGGGAAGCGGCGCCGAACCACGGATGTCAACTCAAAACCCGTCATGCCCGGCATGTACAGATCGGAGATAAGAAATTCGGGAATATCCTCCCGAAGACTGGCCAACGCCGAGAATCCATCCTCGGCTGTAGTTACTGAATATCCGCTTTCACCAAGCAACAGCGACAGCGACGTTCGAATGGTGAGTTCGTCGTCCACCACCAGTATTGTTTTTTTCGCGTCGGACATACCTGAGCCCACCCAGTCCGCCCATGAACGGATTAGAATGAGTTTCCCAAGAACCGAGCCGCTTTTTCTGGTCAAACTTGAACAGGGATTTCCAGCGGCCTTTCGCAGGATTTGCTTTCCTGAGATGTCCTATTTGGTTGGAAGGTCACCGATAGGCGGCCCTTCAGCGTTGTCATCCGGAAGGTTATCGTGCAGCACCACATTCAGCAGCGACTTGTGAACCTTGATGCGGCCGTTGTACTCGATAAAGCCCAGTTTGCGGAACCGGTTCATGAAATAGCTCACCCGGGAGCGTGTTGTCCCGATCATCTCCGCCAGCGTCTCCTGCGAAATTTTTGGAATGTATTGTTCTGGCTCGCCGGGCCTCCCGAATTCGGACATCAGCAGTAGAATCCGCGCCAGCCGCTTCTCGCTGGAGTTGAAGAGTTGATCCACCAGGTCGGCTTGGATGCGCATGCTGCGCTCCAGAAGAAATTTCAAAAACAGGTCAGAGAAGCTGTGCTCCTCATGCATCACCCGGATCATCTCGTCCCGGCCAATTTTCAGCGCAGTGCACGCTGTTATGGCTGTAGCGGTGGACAGGCGGCGTCCGGCGGCGGACGCAAGCGCTCCCTCTCCCACAAACTCCCCCGCCGCAACAATTGTGATCGTGGCTTCCTTGCCGGCAGCGGAAACAACAGTCACCTTGGCCCGGCCCTTCTGCAGATAGAAAACCGAATCAGCCGGATCTCCCTGGGTAAAAAAAACCATCTTGGGTGCCAACTGAACAATTCTTCGGCCTAGCCCTGCGCTGGTCAGGAACGTTGCTGCATCGAAGTCCGGCTTGCCCAAGTCGATCATCGGTATGGCCTTTCCCCGAACGTGCGATCCTGGCGTGACATTTCCGCGCGAAAACTGTCCAACCGGATAGCAGGATTCGGGCTGCCTGCCAAACTCACACCTCGTTTCGGCGACCCCCAACCGTCTTAAGACCCAAGGACACACAAACCCATATTCTGTCGCAGCATCGCATTGGGGAATCGCGCAAACTGGTCAATTTTGATCATCCCTACGGAAAACTTCAAGCTCCTTGATTTTACGGCTTTGCGTCCGCTTATGTCAGCGATTGACTGTACCATACCTGATTCTATTGAAGATACAAGCATTTATTTCGTAACCAGTTTTCATCCCCGGGCCACGCCAACATCGTCCAGCGAGTTCGAGCATGCTCCCGCCGCTCGTCGCCCTGTTCAATGCACGCCAATGAATGGGGAAGAGGCTTCCCTGGGACTCCGGTCTTAATTGACCAGACTGCATTCCGCAATGCCGCTAAGTTGGAAATATCCCGTGCGCTTCAAATGCGCTTAAAGAAACAGCGACACCGCGCCGGGTAGAAAAATGGTGAATTGCATGAAGAAGCTTATGACGTTAGTGGCAATCGTTGGGTTGACCGGTTCAGCCTGGGCAAATACACGCGAAAACGTCCAGGATCGTCTGGACAAGGCTGGCGCGGTTCTCCATGAAGTCATGTCCGCGCCCGACAGGGGCATTCCGGAAGAAGTATTGGAGCACGCACGGTGCATCGCCGTGGTTCCCCACATGCTCAAGGCCGGGTTTGTATTTGGCGCTGACAACGGCAAGGGCGTCGCCACCTGCCGCACCGCCGAAGGTTGGAGCGCACCCGCGTTCTTTGACATCACGGGCGCCAGCTGGGGCTTGCAGATCGGCGTCGAAGGCGTCGACCTGGTCATGATCATCCAGAACGACAAGGGTATGGAGCGTTTGCTCTCCAGCCACTTCCAGCTCGGTGCTGATGCTTCAGTCGCAGCCGGTCCGGTTGGCCGTCACGCCTCTGCGGACACGTCTTGGGACATGAGCACTGAAGTTCTCACCTACTCGCGCGCCAAGGGCCTCTTCGCCGGCATCTCGCTGGCAGGGTCGTCCATTCGCGGCGATGCGGACGCCACCGAAGCCATCTACGGTCATGATGCCTCAACCCGCCGCATTCTGAAGGGCGAAGTCGCCATTCCTGAGTCGGCCCACAGGTTCATCGAAGCCGTCAGAGACGCCAAGGGCCAGGCCATCGCCTCAAATTAACCATCCATAATTAACACTCGCGAGAATGCGCGGTTACCTTCCTGGTTTCCGCGCACCTTCGCCTCCGGAGAGATCGTTATGCTTTGGACAATCTTCGTAATTCTCGTCGTGATGTGGCTCCTCGGATTTTCCCTGCACATCGGCGGCGGCCTGATCCACATTCTCATCGTCGTAGCGGTCGTCGTCCTGATCTTCAACCTGATCACCGGCCGACGCGGCCTCTAGATTTACAGTTTCTCGCGGGAAGGCTTTTGCCCCCACAGCCACCCCGCCGTTGTCTTCGCATTGCCGGCATTCAAGCCGTTCTAGTACTCCTACACCTCTTCAATCTCCTTGATCAGCTGCTCCACTTGCTCCCGCTTGCGGACGCTCATATCGAGGAACCGAACCCCCACAAGTTGCCGCTGCTGATCATGCACCGCCTGAATCACACCGCTGAGCCGGAACGGCAATCCCTGCAGTCGAAACTCAGTCTCCACCCGCGTGTAGATTCCCACCGGAAACCTCTCATCGGTATGAATCCGGCAGCCGCCTACGCTCAGATCCTGAATTCGCCCTCGCACATGACAGCCAATATTGATCAGAAGGATGTCGGCTGAGGTGTCGACCGGCAGACGGGACTGCGCCCGGCGATCATGCCCGGCCTGCTTCGCCGCCTGAGCGGCCTGAGCGGCCTGTGGAGGAGCAGACACCGGTGCAGCCTGCGCTTCAGGCAGGGTTGGCCCCATTGAGCTCGTTTGAAGGCCAACAATGCCGGGCAGTGTGCTTCCCGGCCGCGCCAGATCAGCGGAAGGTTCGGCTTTCTTTTGCAAAGGAGCTTGTGTCTGGCCATGCTTCTGGTCTTCGTGGGAACGCGATTCCTTGAGAGGTTGCGCTCGCGATGATTTTGCCGCCTCTTTCGCCGCTGTGGCTGCAGCGTCAGCTTCCATCTCCATAAGCACATCGCACAACTCCACCCGGTTGCGCGAAGGTACTTCTACAAATCGCACCCCGGCCAGATGCCCGCCCAGTGTCCACTCCACCACCCCGCCGAACCGGAAGGCAATTCCGTGGATGCGAAAAGCGACCTCAACCCGGGTCTTGACTCCCGCCGAAAACGTGCCTGGAGTGCGTAACCGGCACCCATCTACACTCAGTTCAATCATTCGGCCGGCGATGCACGATCCATGGCTCAGCAGCAGAAGCGTGGCGCTCTCATCCACCACGTATCGAGGTCGTGCGCGACGCTCCGGTACCCCGGCCGCCTGACTCTCTGCACTCTGTTGCGCTTCCATAGCTGGCTCCGCCTGCAGCCAGCGCAGCTTAGTGCCCCGTTGCCGGATCCCAGGGCCGCTGTAGCGCAGGCCGCGCTTGTTCACGGCCCTTCAATCGATCGTATTGATACAGATCGCTGGTGGTCCCCAGCGACTCGTTGTAAAGGCTGATCGCTCCCGTCAACTGACTCAGTTCCTCGCTGAACAGGTGGATAGCTTGCAATTGCAGGGCCGACGCGGGTAGCTCAAATTTAGAAGTTTTAATGAATTTCTGGTAGCCACGGTCCAGCAACCGGGCCACCTCCCCTGCAATCAGCGCACCTGGCCGCTCCGCAAACGCCACCGCCCCGTTGCCCTCCACCTCTTTCTTCGATACCGGGGCCGGAACCAATACCGCCCCAGCGCCATGTTTGCTCACCAGCATCCCTCCCGCTATTGCCGGGAAGGGTTGAACGTCAAAGCCGTGCGTGCGAAGGAGTTCCAGTGCCTGATCGAAATTCGGATTGCGGGATTTTCGAGCCATGTTCGCTTTCCAGTCTGCGAGGATGTTGAAATAGAGGTTGGCGGCAACTCAGTTGAACAACAACGTCGCATACTCAATCTCGCATATCTGGAACACAGGCTGCAATTTCTCATGGAAACAGGCAAGTCAATTCCCACATCAGGCGCATCGCTCGGCTCCGCCCTTCCTGAGCGCATCGGCTCCACGCCGCTGATTCGCCTTGACGGCCCGGTTCGCCATCTTGCGGGAATCACCCTGCTCGCGAAAGCCGAGTGGGCCAACCCCGGCGGCAGCGTCAAAGACCGCGCAGCCGCCTCCATCGTCGCCGACGCCCACGACCGCGGCTTGCTCACGCCCGGCAAAATCCTCCTCGACGCATCCAGCGGAAATACCGGAATCGCCTTTGCCATGCTCGGCGCTGCCCTCGGATTCCCCGTCCATCTCGCCATGCCGATCAACGTCTCACCGGAGAGAAAGAGAATTCTCCGCGCATTCGGCGCCCACATGGACTGGACCGATCCGGATCAGGGCTCCGATGGAGCCATTCGCCGCGCCCGCGAACTCGCCGGCAATGATCCCGACCGCTTTTTCTACGCCGACCAATACTCGAACGACGCCAACTGGCTCGCCCACTACCGCACCACCGGTCCTGAGATCTGGCAGCAGACCGCCGGTAAAATCACCCATTTTGTTGCCGGTCTCGGAACCAGCGGCACCTTCATGGGCACCACCCGCCGGCTCAAGGAGTTCAGCCCCTCCATTCAAGCCATCAGTTTTCAGCCCGATTCCCCCTTCCACGGCCTCGAAGGGCTCAAGTTCATGGGCGCCTCCATTGTTCCTGCCATTTACAACCCGCACCTCGCCGACCGCGAACTCGAAGTGGAGACCGAGGCAGCCTATGACATGGCCAAACGCCTTGCCCGCAATGAAGGTCTTCTCGTCGGCATCTCCGCCGCCGCGGCCGTGGTCGCCTGCCTGAAGATTGCTGAGGAAGAAAACACCGCCGGTCGCGAAGCCGTTATCGTGACTGTGCTGCCCGATTCTGCCGACAAGTACCTGTCCGAGCGCTTTTGGGAGGAGGACGGATGGGCATACTCCATTTAACCCGCGCTATTTACGACGAAATCCGCGCCCACGGCGAACAAACCTATCCCTACGAGTGCTGTGGCGCCCTTCTCGGAACCACCATCGAGAACGGCTGGACCGTCGTCGCCTCTGTCCGCGCCGGCAATACCCGCACCGACTCCGCCCACAACCGCTACAACATCTCCCCTCTGGAGCTGGTGAAGATTGAGCGCGATGCGCGTCGCCAGGGTCTCGGCATCGCCGGCTTCTACCATTCCCACCCCGACCACCCCGCCCAATGGTCGACTACCGACCTCGCGGAAGCGCATTGGCTCGGCTGCTCCTACGTCATCACCGCCGTCGCAAAGGGCAAAGCCGCGCAGACCAACTCGTTCCGTCTGGCCGGCATCAGCGAGGAAGACAAAGCCTTCGAACAGGATACGATTGTGATTGACGACGAAAACAAGGAGCAATTTTGAGCAACCTTGAATCGAATTTGATTCGAATGCTGCCGCAGTTGAATCTGTTAAGTGTGCACGCGAGGAATTAAAGACGCATGACCATCTTCATCCCCACGCCATTGCGGCCTTTTGCAGCCGGCAAAGATACCATCGAAGTCGAGGCCGCCACTATCTCGGCTGCGCTCGAATCGCTCACCGCGGCGCATCCCGATCTCCGCAAGCACCTGTTTACCGGCGAGGGCAAACTGCGCGCTTTTGTTAACCTGTATTTAAACGACGAGGACGTCCGCTACCTCCCCGCCAAAGAGGCCACAGCCATCACCGCCGCCGACACGCTCTCCATCATCCCCTCCATCGCCGGCGGGGTGCTTGCCGCACGGGCGTACGCGCCTCCGGCGCCGAAGACTATGAACTAAGAACTGCGAACTAAGAACTGGGAAGACCCACATGCCGACTGTTACTGAACCAACCGCACTGCCCGAGCTGACCACCGACGATCTCTCCCGCTACTCCCGCCACTTGATCCTCCCCGAGGTAGGCATGGAGGGTCAGCAGAAACTGAAAGCCGCGCGCGTCCTCTGCGTCGGTACCGGCGGTCTCGGCTCGCCGCTCGCCCTCTATCTCACCGCGGCCGGCATCGGGACACTTGGGCTCGTCGATTTCGACGTCGTCGATTCCAGCAATCTCCAGCGCCAGATCATCCACTCTACCAAGGACATTGGCCGCAAGAAGCTAGATTCCGCCGAAGAGAAGCTCAAGGCGCTGAATCCCTCCATCAACATCGTCAAGCACGACTGCATGCTCTCTAGCGCCAACGCCCTCGATATCATCAAGGACTACGACATCGTAGCCGACGGCACTGACAATTTCCCCACCCGCTACCTGGTCAACGACGCCTGCGTAATCCTCAAGAAGCCCAACGCCTACGGCTCCATCTTCCGCTTCGAAGGCCAGGCCAGCGTATTCGCCACAGAAACGGGCCCATGCTACCGCTGCCTCTATCCCGAGCCGCCCCCGCCCGGCCTCGTTCCGAGTTGCGCTGAAGGCGGCGTACTGGGCATCCTTCCCGGCCTCGTCGGAGTCATCCAGGCCACTGAAGTTATCAAGCTCATCCTCGGCAAAGGCGAGCCCCTCATCGGCCGCCTGCTTCTCGTCGACGCGCTCAGCATGCGCTTCCGCGAACTCAAGCTGCGCAAGAATCCCGAGTGCCCCGTATGCGGCGAGAATCCCACAGTGACTCAGCTCATCGACTATCAACATTTCTGCGGCATCGTACCCGAGACTCCACAGGAGAAGAACGTGAAGAATGGAATCCCCCAAATTACCGTCAAGGAGCTCAAAGCTCGCCGCGACGCAGGTGAAGACATCTTCCTCCTCGACGTCCGCGAACCCTACGAGTATCAGATCGCACAAATCGGCGGAACGCTGATCCCGCAGGGCGAAGTTCCCAACCGCCTCGCCGAGATCCCCCGCGATCGTGAAATCATTGTCCAGTGCCGTTCCGGTGCACGCTCGCAGCGCATTGCCGAAGTCCTCAAGCAAGCCGGCTACAACAGCGTCGCCAATCTTGCCGGCGGAATCCTGGCCTGGAGCGACGAGATCGACCCCTCAGTACAGAAGTACTAAGGGCCGCACTGATGCGATCCGATTTGCGTCCAGCGAGGGAGCCATCATGATCAGGGTGAGGTTCTTCTATCCCAACAAGCCGGGCGGTCGATTCGACGCTGACTACTACATCAACGTCCACATGCCGCTCGCCATCAAGCTGCTCGGGCCCACTCTCAAGCATGTCTCCGCGGAAATCGGAATCAGCTCCGCCATGCCCGATCAACCGCCGCCTAACGCGGCAATCTGCGCATTCGACTTCGAATCGGTGCAAGCCTTCAATGAAGCCGTGATGCCCCACTATCGCGAGCTCCAGGCGGATATCCCCAACTACACCGATATCGAGCCAATCGTTCAGATCAGCGAACTCCGAATCGAGCAGTAGACAAGACCCGTCTCAGGGTGCGGAAGCACTGAACTACCGCGCTGATCGCATCACTGGATCACCGCGGCAGGCCGCGGGGCATCGAACTGAAGCAGGGGGCTTCCCGATGCTTCACCCAAGGTCTTGCTGTGTCTGTCTCGCTTCATTGCTTTTCGTGTCTCTCGCGTTTCTAACCGGTTGTTCCAGCAACTCCGCCCCGGCAGATCCCAAAAGCTCTACTCCGCCCCCAAGTTTCTCCGTAACCGCCATCGCGCCGGCGGCCGGGGCCACGCAGGTGCAGACAAACGCCACCATCCAAATCACATTCTCGTCCCCGGCTGAAGCCACGTCCGTCACCGCCACAAACATCGCGGTGACTAATCCCAAGCCGGTGGCAGGCGCAATCACCTACAACGCAACCACGAACACGGCAACCTTTACGCCCTCTGCCGCACTGGCTTTCGGCAGCACCTACACCGTGACTGTAGCCGGAGTAACCAGCTCCACCGGAACCACCATGGCAAACTCGTTTACCTCCACGTTCACCACCATGGCCGCCCCTCCCGTCCCGCAATTTCAGGCCTCGCTTTTTAACGACTACGGAACCATCGGCGGCAGAATCTCAGTAGATACCAGCGGGAACGTGACCATCCAGCTCACCGGCGCAGCGGCGAACACGACTTATACCTCTGATTTCTGCCCCGCATTCGTGCAATACAACGGAACCAGCGACGCGCCACCTTGCCTCGACACAGCCTCGGTAACAACGGGTGCCAATGGGAACGGCGCCTCGATCATGCTGTTTCCGAAACCGGGCAATTGGGCTGGCGATTTCAATCTGATTGCCTCCAGCAACTCAGTCCCGCTCCAAAGCGCCGCATACTCCACCGGCAGTTTTCCCGCGTCAAATTCCGACCCTGGTGGCTTCCCCAGCGGAACGGTCTACATGGCCCCGCTCCTGCCCGCAAGCACGACCAACGGCGCAGGAGTGGCAACCAGATCCTCACCCCAGGACCCACTCACCAGCGGCACCGTCACTTATTCGAATGGATCGATGATCTTCGTTGTGTCGGGTGCTGCTCCCAACACGAACTACAGCGCAGTCGAGTCGCAGACTGTGCAACTCAACAGCTCTGGGGCTTATGAGTTGAGCGATTTCAACACCGACGCCGGCGGCAACGCGAGTTCAACCGAGTCGCTGGACGACGGCGCAGGAGGCGACATGTTCCAGGTAATGCCCCCGAGCGACGCCGGCTTCATCGGCGGATTCTCCGTGCCCCAGTAAAAACAATCGCAACATTCGATGATGAGTCGATGTACGAGTGAAATGTTAGAGCGTTAAGTATGCTCAGGAAGCCGTTCCCATTCATCGCGTATTTGCGATGAGTGGGAACGGATAAAAGCTTGTGCGAGCCTCCCGCGAGCCACTGGCCGCACCGCAGGTGCTAGTGCGTCATCTCCACCGTCCGCGCAACCTCCCCGGGCTTGGGAGCTTCCTCCAGCTTGCCGAAAATCATCTTCCCGCTTGCCGTTTGCAGCACGCTGGTCACGGAAATCTCCACCGGCTTGCCGATCATCCGCCGCGCGTGATCCACCACCACCATGGTCCCGTCGTCCAGGTACCCCACCCCCTGGTTGTACTCCTTGCCCTCTTTCAAGATGAGTACAGTCATCTTTTCGCCCGGCAGCACCACAGGTTTAAGCGCGTTCGCCAGGTCATTGATGTTCAGCACTTCCACGTGGTGCAGGTGCGCCACCTTGTTCAGGTTAAAGTCGTTGGTGACGACCTTCGCTTCCCACTTCTTGGCCAGTTCCAGCAGCTTCAGGTCCACCTCGCGAATGGAAGGAAAGTCGTCCGGGACAATCTGCACCTGGATATTCGTGTTTGACTGCATGCGTTGCAGCATGTCCAGCCCGCGCCGCCCGCGCTGCCGCTTCGACCCGTCCGTCGAATCGGCCACAATCTGCAGTTCCCGCAGCACAAACTCGGGTACCACCATCATGCCGTCGATGAAGCCGGCCTCGGCAATGTCCGCAATCCGCCCGTCGATAATCACGCTGGTGTCCAACACCTTTGCGCTCCGGCGCGCAGGCCGCTCGCCGCTGAAAATCGTGCCCAGCGCTGCAGGATTCAGCAGGTCGCCCTTGCTCGCCCCCACCAGTAGCCCCACGTACGTCATCAGCAGCAGCACAAAAATCTGCAGCACTGCCGACGTGCCCCCCACAATCGGTGCGGAGCGCAGCACAAGGCAGAACAATGCGGCGCCAAAGATCCCCAATATGCTGCCTGCTACAGCGCCAATCAGACGCCGCAAACTGAGCGCCCGAACCCGCAGTTCAAAAACGATCACCGCCGCAGCCGCCCCAACGCCGATCGCAGCACCCATCCACCCTGTCAAGCCAAATGGGTGAAGAAAATAACAGACGCCGGCGAGCAACGCCACAAAAAGAAGACGCAACAAAATCAAATCCATAATGACCAACTCCCGCTGGCATGGAGATAAAACGTTCCAGCTTTTGTACAAGTGGCGAGTATGCCCATTTCCCTCTGGAGTCGTCAAGCGCAGATTGCTCACAACCAAAAGCGCCCTTCACAATGCAGTTAGATGGAAAGGTTTTTTGAAACTCCGCAACTTGGGAAAACTCGCACGCGGGTCGGGAAATGCCGTCCCTCGGTCGACGCCCAAGGCCATTGCCGTATCCCCCTACAATGGAAAACAGATGGCCGTTTTCGGAAACCTGTTTCGCCTGGTCGACTGGCATTGGCTTTGGCTTTCTATCGCTGCGTTTATAGCCGGCGTACTCAACGCCGTCGCCGGCGGCGGCTCGTTCCTGCTCTTTCCCGCCATGCTCGGCATGAAGATGCTCCCGGTCCAGGCCAACGCTACCAACACTGTGGCGCTCTGGCCCGGCCAACTCACCTCCATCGCCGCCTATCGTTACGACATCCGCAAGAACCTTCGCCTCGCCCTCCCCATGGGGCTTGCCGGCCTTCTCGGCGGCACCGCGGGAGCTGTCGTCCTGCTCAATACCCCGCAGACCACCTTCCTCCATCTCGTTCCCTGGCTGCTTCTTATTGCCGCCACCATCTTTGCCGCCATCGGACCAGTCTCCCGCTGGCTCACCCGCTTCAGTGAGGCTCGCCGCGCTCGCACAAGCGCAGCCGTCGCCACTTCCGTTGCCGCCCACCGCCTTCCCGTGTTTCTCTGCACCATCGTGGTCTGCTTTTATATCGGTTACTTCGGCGCGGGCGCGGGGTTCCTCATCATCACGCTGCTCTCACTCTTCGGCTTTCAGGACCTCAACGAAATCAACGCCCTCAAAGTCGTCTCAACCACCCTCGCCAACGGCATTGCCTTCATCATCTTTGTTTGCA
>Ga0187859_10001258_pt1 | contig 16296 bp, 12 predicted proteins | sample June2016WEW_10_1_2_FD_133019 | JGI IMG/M metagenome (GOLD analysis project Ga0187859, IMG submission 133019) | Peatland microbial communities from SPRUCE experiment site at the Marcell Experimental Forest, Minnesota, USA - June2016WEW_10_10 | ecosystem: Environmental > Terrestrial > Soil >...
AAGAAAGATATAGAGGACGAGATCGCGCGCACGAAGCTTGAAGCGGACAAGGTTGATAAATATGTCGAAGGAAGACGAGACAGCATCCGACGCGGGGCCCGACGGTCAAAGCACCGATTCCGTATATGATTTTCTCTACCACGACGCTCGCCGAATAGGGTCGTTCCTTGCTCAATTCGACGATCTCGGCCATCTTCAGCAAATAACCACGAGCGAAACCGCTGCCAAAGATGCCTCGCGCGGCTTTAGTGTGAAGGTCGCCGGCAGCGCCCCCGCTCTGCCCGGTGTTCTTGATGCGGCCGAAGGAAGCATCACCTTCGGTCGAGACCCAGGCCAGGGCGGCGCCGAAGCAATGTCACGGGTTTACGATCCTTTGTGGACGAATGCCCGAACACTGCTCGATTATCTAGATGAGCGAAATTTGATTCAGCGCAACGTAACGGCTGGCCGCCTCGGTCAGTTCGTAATCGCTTCCGGCCAACTTTCGATTTTGAATTTCGGACTACTTCCAAAAATCTGGAAAACTTCGGGTATTCGGGACGGTGCCGTGCGCCTGCATGTCGAAAATGCGAGGGCAATGTGGAATGCCGTTCCCCAAAATGCCGCGCTGAAAGGATCTGAAAGAGCTAAGGCCGAGAAGGCATTCCTGAAAATAACGGAAGAGAGGGCCGGATCCGCGATGGATATAATGCCGTCATTCCCACACTCGGCACAATGCACAATCACAGGCACTGACTTTTCAGTGTGGAGCACTCTCAGCACAGGAGGAATGGTGGGGACGGTTGAGGATCTTTCTTTGAAACATGGTACGGACATTCCCGGAGAGTGGCACCTGTTGGGGGTTTTAGATGCACTGCCAAGCCCAATAGCGGAACAAATATCAATTGTTAGTACTGGAATTCCAGAAAACCTTGGCGACTTAATCAAAAATCTCTCCAATCTGGGGCGCACCCTACTTGGGCGAGAACCAGAGGCGTATGGCGTGACTCCGTTGCTTCTCTTCCGTGACGTTTCGACTCGTTCAAGCTGATATTCTCGAAACGAAAAATCCTAGGCGAATGGAAAGCGAAGATGCTATCCTGCCGCGGTGAGCGACGACGCCCGGAAAAAATTGATCTACCTCGCGAGCGCCATGTTCCTCTGCCGTAAGCTGGCCGCGTTGGATGGGCGCCCGTCGCCGGCACGGGAATTGGCTTTTCGCGAAGTAATCGATACGGCGACGGAACTTATGCGAAGGGTGGAAGCGCGTTTTCCAAATCCTGCCAAACCTCGGTAGAGACGGTCTCGCACTGAGACAAGCATTTCAGAGGTATGATGCGGAGGTGGACGTGTTCAAAGAGCGAGGGAGAGAGATGCACAGCGGGGTCTGGTAAATGTTTGAGGCTAAGAAAATTCGTGAAGCTGAGTTCTTTTACGCACTTTTATTGGACGAAGAACAAAAGACTAATGACAATTCCGATAGATTTGGGTGGTATCTGAGCGCTTTCTTGTCCGCTGCTCGTTCGGTACTTCAGTACGCGCATAGTGAGGCCGTAGGTTGGGGAAAAGTCGGCGGTCAGGTATGGTACGACACCGCCATGTCGAAATCGTCCGTGCTTGAATACTTCAAGGACAAACGCAATGATAACATCCACGACCAGCCAATCGTCGCAATAAAGCATTTTGACCTAACGATTGAGGACAGTATGTGGACGGGTGCGGTGCCTCCAATACCAGGGCACGTGGGTTGGCCTGCGAAGATAACGGACAAGTACAAGTTCACCGATTGGCCGGGTTCCGAAGGAATACTCACTTTGTGCATTTGGCACTTACGTGAACTTCGTGCGTTTGTGCAGGATGGACAGAACCGTGGGTTTTTAACCGCCTGAATCGCGAATCGAAGTCGGGCGCGGACGATACCTAACCTCGCTCGTTGATCTCGCGCCGTCTCTCGCTCGACGCTCGCCTAGTTCCGGTTCCGGTACGCGTGCATGTCGATGTCCGATTGATGATCCAGATACAGCACAACCGCGCGACACGCGGCGCACCTTGGCAGATGTTTGAGGAATCGCTCGTTTAGGCAGGGGCGTTTTGAGAATCGCTTGCACGGCCGGGGAACTGGCTCCGGCGTGACTGCGTATTGGCGTTCATCAAATCGCTTCACGATAGATCGCCTCGGTCTAGCGGTGCAGTCTCCCACATAAGCTGTTTCCAATCGTAGCCGGCTTAGTCTTTCGATACTAGCCCCAAGAGCTAACTCCGACCGTCTAGGCCGCAAGATATACTCGCGGTGGAGGTAAACCATGGAAGCTCTGAGCCCGTTTCACCTTCTAGTGTTTCTTGCGCTCATCGTAGCGATTGTCATAGGCGTGCCTTGGCTGACGTATAGACGCGGGCGAAAAGTTGGCGACCAGCAAGGGTATATCCGCGGTTACAAGGAAGGTCAGCAGCCGGCCTGCAAGTAGTGTCGTTTATCATTGAAAGGGCGGAGGTACGGAACTTAGTGGTAAACTCCGCATGTCCATGCCAACTTCGATCGAAATGGGCGCGATTTCCTATCGGTACCTCCCTGAAAGTCCTCTTCGTCACGGATGGAAACTGGCCAAGGCAGGAACGCGCTTTGAAGCCTCAGCGCCTCCGGATCGTCCCGATGGTCTGGCTATCAAAGCAGAGGATGCTATTGATTATAACGTTGAGAAGTATCAGCAGGTCTGTAACCACGTTCAGTTTACTGCAAAAATCGCTGAACACTCCTATGTCTACGTCAAGGTTCGATTCGCGTCGAAAAACAGGAACAGTCCGAGATGGGGCTGGATCGCTTGCGATACCGGCGTAGGCGAGCCGCGACAGGAATCTCCCGATGAGTGGGTGATATCCCGCATTCCAAAGAAAAACGGCTGGGCGAGATTCGATTTATTCCTTCCTGAAGAAGTCAACCGCACGTACGGCCAGGTCGAAGTACTAAAATTCAACGAACTACTGGGTTTCAGACTACGAGGCGAGTTGTCCATCTCTCCCGTAAAGCTGTATCGAGTCATGTCGGATAACAAGTCCCATGCAAGTGTCGGGCCCGGTCCCGTAATACTTAAAAATACCGTATTCAAGCAGTGGAAGGAGCTGCTTTGGCCTGTTAGTGGGGCATTGTTGGGTTGGATTGTAGTTCCAGTGCTTATTGACCAGTATCCGGAATACCTCCACGAAAATGCGTGGACACTGCCACTCGCAGTGCTCTGCACCGTGTTCTGCTTCATCTTTCCGCTGCTGTTGCACGAAAGAGCTAAACACATTTTCAACAAAGTCTCATCAATTCCGCGCGCAGGCGGGATTTTAGCGGTGAGCTTGGTCGTGCTTTTGACAATCGGATGTGCTTTTGGTTTCAGGACACTTTTCAGATATCACAGCAACCACCTGAAGCGCGTACTCGCGTCACAACTGGCACCCAAACAAGAGATGCTGGCTTGCGAGGTCGTCTCCGTTTACTTCGAAGATTTGTACCGATTTTATCAGGAGCCGCCGAAGTATTTTCAGCATCTTGACACGGCGCTCCGCCTGAGTCTCACAAATCAAACCGGGAAGGCGCTCTACATTAAAAACCGCAAGGTGTCTGCTCTCGCCGGAGTCAAGTGGGTTCCATTCAAGAATTCAGAGAACGGCGCGTATGAGCCGCATGCTTTTGGAGGAATGGGGAAGGATAAAAACGGACGCGACCAATTCTTTCGTTTTGATTTGTCGTCGAATGGTTTTGACTATATCACGCAAGAAAGACCAATCGGTGTGGACGAAAACGTGGAACTTTGGATGTTTTTCATCTCTGGTCTTACGCGTAAAGACCTATCTAGTATCAGCCAATTCAAATTTCTATTTACTGACAGCGCGGGAAACGAATTTCCTTGTGTTTCAGCCTACCCGCCGAAGAATGTAAGACCAGATTCTATCGGATCAGAAAACGGCGATCTGAAAATTCTACCGTCTGAACCTGTACCACCAACGTTACGCGAGGAGCCACATTAATTGTTCCTGTTTTGTTCCCTAGTCTAGGCGAAGTCGGCACACCGCGACAAACTCGTCATCCTGTGAAAAGAAAGCGGTCATGCGGGAAGAAGTTCGGAAAAGTCTGACGCTCCGCGGATCGCTAACCTGTCACCAAGAATGACACCACCCGTGCAACAACACCCATCAAAATGCATCACGGTACAACACGTAAGTTGTTTACACCCTGTGTAAACCCACGCCAAATAGAGGCTTATTCTGTTCCAGAATCTGATGTACTGCCAATTGTACGACCTCCCAGCCGAGGGGAGACAACAAAAAAGGGTCGCTCGCACGACCCTAAACTACTTTACTGGCGGAAGCGAAGTTCGTCAACCACCTCCATCGTGTCCGCACAAAACGCCAGCTTGCTCCGCGGTCAACCAGTACGCTAGGCTCAGCACATCGTGACGCCTCATATCGAAGCCGAGATTCGCGTAGGAACGTCCGCATTCACCGCTGCAGGCTGGGAAGGCACGTTTTATCCCACCGGAATGCAGCCGCGCGATTTTCTCACTTACTACGCCACGAAATTCAACACCGTCGAAGTGGACAGCACGTTCTACCGCACGCCCGCGCGCTCCACCATCACCGGCTGGGCCAATAAGACTCCACCCGATTTCGTCTTCGCGCTCAAAGTCCCCCAAGTGATCACCCACGAAAAGTGTCTCGAAGATTGCGACGACGATTTCAAGACGTTCATTGAGACCGCCGAAGGCCTAGGAGAAGACAAACTCGGACCGATGCTGCTGCAGTTTCCCTATTTCAACCGCACTAAGTTCAAGACCGGCGCCGAGTTCCTCGCGCGCCTGCGTCCCTTCCTGGGGAAACTCCCCAAAGGCCATCAATTCGCGCTCGAAATCCGCAATAAGAATTGGCTCGATGAAAAATTCGCCGAGGTATTGCGGGAACATAACGTCGCGCTGGCAGTGATCGATCAATCGTGGATGCCAGGCATTACGGAGCTAACCAGCCGGCTCGATCCCATTACCTCCGACTTCACTTATGTGCGCTGGCTGGGAGATCGCAAAGGAATCGAAGAGCAAACGAAAGTGTGGGACAAGACCATCGTTGATCGCCGCGCTGCTTTGTCCCACTGGGTGGATTATTGCTACCAAACCACGCGGCGCGGCATCAAAGTCTACGCCTACGCGAACAATCACTATGCCGGCTACGGACCCGCCACCGTCGCATTGTTCATGGAGCTGTGGGAGAAACGGAAGAAAAAATCCTGACGCGCCTGCATTTCTGGCCGCAACGTGAGTAAGATAGTGAACGAATGAAAGAACTCTTCAAAGACGCTGCTTCGCTTTCGCTGCTCGGCAAGTGCGTCGCGGCGATTGTCGGCATCCTGCTCATACACACCGGCTTTCGTGTGCTTGAACAGACTCTGCCCCGCCATTTTGGCCGCGCCGATGCGCGCTATCGAGTTCGCAAGTTCGTGGTCTTCACCGGATACATATCGATTGTTCTATTCCTCTCAATCCTCTTTGAAGACCGCCTGGGTCGCCTCAGCTTCGCCCTCGGTATCGCCGGCGCGGGCGTAGCTGTCGCTCTGCAAGATGTGCTGGCCAGTATTGCGGGCGCATTCTCCATCGGCTTTTCGAGACTCTACGCCGTCGGAGACAGAGTTCAGATCGGCGACACCCGCGGCGACGTGATTGACATCGCCCTGCTGCGAACTACTCTGATGGAAGTCGGCAGCTGGGTTGGCCGCGACTTATACAGCGGACGCATCGTGCGTATCCCGAATAACACTGTCTTGAAAAATTCCGTTTTTAATTACTCGCAAGGATTCCGCTTCATCTGGGACCAGATTAAAGTTGTGCTCACCATCACCAGCGATGCGGAACTAGCCAGAACAATGCTTTTACGAGTTGCCAATGAGGTGATTGGCGAATACCTTGTCGAGGCACAGAACTCGTGGAACGCTGTCAGTGACGACTATCGCACTGAAAACCCGCCTCTCGAGCCCATCGCCGCGCTCGCAGTGAATTCCGGATCTTTGGAATTCACCGTCAACTATGTGGTGAACTATACCGAGCGCACCACAATGCAGGATCGCCTGTTCTCGAAAATCGTGGCGGAAGTCGCGAAGAGCGACGGCCGGCTCGCCTGGGCGTCCTCGGGAGTCACTGTCATCAACCAGTCGCCCGCTGCGGACCCCACCGCACCTCGTCCGGCATTTTCCCCACCTGCTGCCCGCGCTGTCAGCGAACCTCGCTGATCAGCTCACGAAAAAGCGCCTTATTGTTCGCCGCTCCGACGCTCTCTCTCAAGGTTTTGCCTCGACGATACTGCGCACGTGAATCATATCCGAGCGCCCGTCCAGTACACCGGTCACCACAACGTCCTTGCCGAAGTATTTCTGTGCCTGCGCCTGATCGTCCAAGTGGTACCAGACCTCGTTGGCATCATCGCGCAGAATGAACCGGACGCCATTCTGCGAAACGATTTTGCCCGAAAAAGTGGCGGCCGCAGGTTCATCGCCAGGCTGAAGATTCATCACGGGTGACAGCGCGACCGAAGCTTTGAGTTGACTCGACGGCAAGCCCGCAAGCAGGAAAGCGGCGCCGCAAAGGGAGAGAAACACGAAACGTATCGCTGAAGGTTTGCTCACAACCCACCTCGCTAGTCTATGAGATTGGGCTGGCGAAGAAGATGATAGTCGCCGCAAGAGAGCTCTCCCCTCGGGTATTTCCTGTAAAAATGGACGAATCAAGGCTGTACGACGGTCAGTGAACGATGAAAACGGGAAGGCGAAATAGACGTTCGCCGGAGAAGACTCGAACCCGCTGAATAAGAGAAAGTATCGTCGCTCCTAGGGACAATGTGCTCGCGACTATTCTGCGAGTGCAGGAATCAAGTCTACGGCAGCGCGGACGCCGCGACGCCCGCTTGCCGGGCGGCATCCTCATTCTCAGCGAGGGCGTTCTGGATTTGGCTGGCGCGGTTATCGAGCGATTGGATGCGACCGGTGGTGAGGTTGCCGCCCCACTGTGGAGTGGGAGGCAGCAGGACGATGCCTTGTGCGGCGGCCTGGCTGGCCATGTCCGCCAACTGATTCTGCACGCCGTCGAGCTGGCCGATCAGGTCGCTCTGCCTTTGCAACAGCGTCGCTCGTTCCTGTCCGGGGCTGAGCGGCTTGCGCGCGGCTTGCAGAACTTCGGACGGGTCCTGAATTACCGCGGGCGGCATGCCGTTCTGTTCCGCCGCGTCTTGCAAATCGCTGATCTGCTGCTCGATTTCCTGCTTGCGAATTGCGAGTTGCTGAATAGCGTTGTCCGTGGTGATGCCTTCGCACGGAGCGCCGAATTGCAGCCCGATCGTCACCCCGGCATCCGATCCCGTCGCCCGGTAATCACTCAAGCTCGCTTCCCTGCTGCTCAGCCGCTCCAGTTCCGCGTAGAGCGATTCGACCTGCGCCGCGTACCACGCGGGATCATTTTCGCGGCTCGGTGGCGCGGTGGTGGCGCTCGCGACGCGCGAAACCACAACGGATCGTCGTGCAGAAGACGGTGTGAACGAGCTCGCCGCAGAAATCTGCGCATCACTCGTCGCCGCTTGCGGCTTCGGCCACATCTGATCAATATCATCGTTAGTGTAAACTTTCTTGTCGCGGTCCGGCCGAGCCGCCTTGCCGACCGGTGCGCTGGCGGGCGCAGTAGCTGGCGCCGTCGCCGCGCTCGCGGTAGCCGACGCGACGGGCTTGTCGTCGCCCAAGGCGAATGCTGGCGCTGCAAGCACGCAAGACAGGGCCGCGGCGAGAATCGCCGGGAAAAGCGACACTACACGAATCGAGCTGCGCATGGACGTACCTCCGTCCCCCAGACCGCAAAGTATCACACGCTGACGGAGTGCCTGTAAATAAGGTCTTGTACCTATAGACCCAAACGCAAAGCCTAGCCCGCGAGCGTGGGCATTGCGAGAAACCCGCCGGCCGTCTCGAAGGAGTCGCGCTGATTTTGGGCGTCATCACATAAACCACAAAGGGAGAACCATGAAACTGGATCCAAAAAAGACAGCGCTGCTTACTCTCGATTTTCAGAAAGGCATTTTCGGATTTGTCGCGGCTGCCGAAGCTGTCGTCCCCGCCGCGGCCAAAGCCGTGGAATTTGCGCGCAGAAAGCAATTTCACATCATCCACGTGGGACTGGGGTTTTCCGCCGGCCATCCTGAAATTCCAGAAACCGAATCCCGCTTCAAGCGCGTTAAGGAAAGCAATCTCTTCGTAATCGGCACGCCCTCCGCCCAATTTCACAGCGCCGTCGCGCGCCCGGAAGATCTCATGGTCTACAAACAGCGCGTCAGCGCGTTTTCGGAGAACCAGCTGCACCTGATTCTGCGAGCGCGCAGTATTGAGAATCTGGTGTTCTTCGGAATTTCTACCAGCGGCATCACACTCTCCACACTGCGGCGCGCCGCCGACTTGGATTTCCACTGCGTGGTCCTGCAGGACGCCTGCTTCGACCCTGATCCCGAAGTTCACCGCGTTCTCACTGGGAAGATTTTCCCGGCGCAGGCGAGGGTACTCACTGTGGACGCGTTCATCGCGGAACAGGGAGACGAATGAAACACGCGCTGGCACAAGCTACGTGAAGGAGCGCGCGTGGCGACTCATTATTGTCACGAACCTGTAACGCGCCAGAATTGCGTAGGAACGGCAGTGGGTGTAATTTATTCGCCGGTTGGCCGGCACTTCAAACTGGCATTGCCGTTGCGGCTCAAGAGGAGGCTGATTATGCGCCGAATACTTTATCTTGCCCCGGTACTGGCACTCACGGTCGCACTCGCATGTGTAGCTCCAGCGCTTCGTGGCCAAGACCAGCGCACGGAAATTCAAAAGCGCCTCACCGCCGAGTTCAAGCGCACCAAGATGACGGCGGACAAGTCGGATATTGCGGCAGCAGGCTCCGTACTTGACCTGCACAAGGACGGCCTGGTGATGGCCAGCACCGAAGCGGTCGCCCCGCCCACCAACACCTACAAGAACGGGACGATCTCTTTCGGATTCGGAGCCAACATGGCGTGGGGCATGGCTCTCGCGCCGGCCAACCAGCAAACCACCGCTATTGCGCAGCGCAAGTTTGTCACCGGTGAGAAGTTTTGGGTCACCGACTACATCGTGAAGCCGGACGGCGTCGTCTTTGTATTCTACAGCGATCCTTACAACGACGTGCGTTACTACGGCCAGCTGAAATTCCCCTTCCAGAAAAACGTCGTTCCTCCTACCGACGATCTCATGAAAGAGATCGAGGAAGTCGTCACGGCGGAATCCGACGCGCCGGACGCGCCGGCTGCTGATAATGCTGCTCCGGCGGCGCAGGCTCCCGCGCAATCCTCCGCGCCGCCGAAGACGATTGCACTGGGCCAAACGACTGACCAAGTGATCGGAATCCTCGGCCAGCCGCAAAAAATCGTCAACCTGGGCGCGAAGCAAATGTACTTCTACCCCGACATGAAAGTGATCTTTACAAACGGAAAGGTCACCGACGTTCAGTAATCGGTGACCTTTCGCTTTTAACTCTTAGCTTCCAACTGCCAACTCTTAGCTGTTAACTTGCAGCTCTGCTCGAACCGTCGAACCTAGAAAATCTACGGCCGGCTACCCGGCGATAGATTTTGCGACACAGGCCCGACCGTGGTTCCGATCACTTCGCCCGAGACAATCATTTCCACGCGGCGATTCTGTTGACGCCCTTCCGCCGTGTCATTCGACGCGACTGGTTGTGTCTTGCCGAATCCTTGCGACGTCATGGACGCCGTGGGAATGTTTTGCAAGGCCAGGTAATCGAGCACCGCTTTCGCGCGTTGCTCCGATAGGGTCTGATTCATGGCGTCGCCGCCGACGCTGTCAGTGTTCCCCTCAATGGCCAATCGCAAGTCCGGATAAGCCAGAACGATCCCGGAAATTTTGGACAGTTTCTCTCGCGCGCCCGGACGAAGCGTGTACTTGCCCGTATCGAAAAGCACGTCAGACAAATTCACCACGAGCCCACGAGCCGTGTCGCGCGTCGAGAGAATGGCGTTGAACTGTTGCAGCAATTTCGCGCGCAGTTGCTCACGATCCTGCACGGCTTGCTGAAGTTGCTGGTCAGAATTCGCAGCCGCGGCCCGATTGCGATCCGCGTCCGCTTGGGCAGCCTGCGCCGCCAACTGTGCTGCAGCGGCGGCCTGATCCGCATTCGCAGCTGCTGCTCGATTGCGATCGGCGTCCGCTTGGGCGGCCTGCGTCTGCAATTGCGCCGCAGCCGCTGCGTGATCGGCATCCGCACGACGCCGGTCGGCTTCGGCCCGTTCTTCTTCCGCGTGCCGCCTAGCCTGCATGTCCGCCTCGGACTTGGCGTTGGCATCGGCGACCTGTCCAGCCGCCGCGTCCCGCTCGGCGTTCAAGCGATCCGCATCTTCGCGTTTCACTGCGATTTCGCGCGCGTCGTCGGCCGTCTGCACTACTTCACGCGATTTCGCGATCAGCTCTTTGGTCTCGACGTGCCGCATCCCCGCCATTCCATCCACCACCGCCAATTGCGCGACCGCGTTCCCATAGCTGGTGGTTGCATAAGTCTCCGCTCCAGCCGATCGAGCGATGCGCACCGCATTGCGCGCCTCATAGAACTCCAGAGGTAGTTGGGCGCTCAAGACAACCGGATCGAAGTTATAGCCTGTAGGGATGTATCCGCCGCGATCAATCAGCTCGAATTTCGCGTCCACCGCTTCGCTGGCTCCGACGGTATCCGGACGAATCACATTCTCCAGCACTACCACGTTGCTGGGGCGTCGCACCGCATAATAAGGTTCCGCGGTTACGATCATCGCGAACGCCTGCAGATCGGTGGTCACGTCGAGCTTGCTGCGGTGGTTATCGCCCACCAACACTTCGCCGATGTTCACCGCGCGGCCTTCCGGCGAAATTGCCCACAACACATAGGTCAAATACTCGTTGCCGAAGGCCGTGGGCCGCTCGAGGCCGGAAAATTCCGCTTTGATTTCCAGCGCGCCGCGTTTGCTATCCACGCGCGCTTCACCTTGGGCCGAGGCCATCAAATCGGTGCCCGCAAAATCAATTTTTGTGGATCCGCTGCGGTGTTTATAGCTCACCGCTCGAGTCGTGCGGCTCACCACGTTCTCTCGGTAGATGACGATATGACTGCTCTCGGACGAAGCTGCCGTTTGAGCCTGGGCGACCGCGCACGCACCCAAACCCGTCAGCACTGCCAGCAATGCCGCAAACTTTTGCACAGGAAGTCTCCTTAAGTAACTCGGAAGACCCCAGTATGAAGTTCGGTACGCACCAATACTGTGCGCTATTGCACGTTATGAGGGGATTCTAATGATCAAAAGCGGTCGTCGGGCAGGCCTCAGGGTGGCTTTTCGCGCACGTCGTTGCCCTGGTCGAGCACGCTGCAAAACGCCATTCGGGAGAACGGCGCTTTCAGGAAAAGCCGCGCCAAAAGTGTGCGCGAAACGCGTTTATGTCGACCGATTAGAATGACAGCCCTCCGTTTGTTTTCATGGGGTTGCGGCGATTTCTAATCGCGGCGAAGCCGATTAGAAATAGCGGTGTGCTAACGCAGCGCGGCTCGAGAGAGCGGAAAAAAACAGCCGAAAGAGTAGCGATTAGAAAGGCATTTGGCATTGGTTATAAGCAGGTTCGGCCGGTTTCTAATAATTGAGTAGCGATTAGAACGCGCGCCGAAGGCGACGGTGGCGAGCGATGAGTGGATCGTGATTCGTGACCGGCAGCCCGCGACCGGTGAACCATGCAACGTCGGCGCACAGCGATGGGCATCAGCGCTGGACGCCGGCACGCATCGTTCGATCGTTCGTGCATCTCCATATTGTCGTTTCCGTTCGATGCTCCCAAGATGGCAATGGAAAAGCAGTTGTACGCTGGGATGGATTTGTGTAACTGACCGAAAGTCGACCGCGACCTGTACTTTTTTTCGACGAAAAATAGTACAGCTGTTCTTTTAAGGGCGCGGGCGAAAAGCGTTTCTTTGATTGGGCGCGCCTTCGACTACCCTTATAACTTCATTCATTGCTTTTGATCGCATCACGGTGGGATTGTTCCGAGCAGGTGGGCCGTACCCCTGACAAAGCGTTGCGTTAATGGTGGCTGCTCGCAGGCGCGGCTGGCTCCGGATGCAATGCCGCGAACCAATCCAGCTTGATCTTCTGGCGAAACAACACTCGCTGGTAGGGTGGATGGTTGCCGTCCGAGCGCACGTAATACAAGTAGGGACTATCGGTGATCGTCATATAGCTGGAGTCCGCCGATTTTGAATCGATGAGCGAAAAATATGCGTACGACCAGTTCCCTTCCGGCTCGCGCCGGAACATTTGATTCTGCGTCATCGCCAGCTCCGGCTTGCTCCAATGAATGAAGTCCGGAGAGGTTGTAAAATAGAGGCCGATCGGTCCCCAACCGGCTGAGCCTTGGTTCCACAGTGTCGCAACGAAAAGATGCGACGCCGCGTGATAGTTGATTCCCGTGGAATAATCCAGGTAAGGAACCGTGGCGCAAACATGCGCCTTTGCATTTGTCACCGGGGCTCGGTAGGGATCCAGGAATTCGACCGTAAAATCCTTGCCGTCCCAGCCGCGCCATGACGCAGGGTCCAGAATGTTCGCCGTGCGAATCGCGCACGCGCCATCGGGCACGAGGCACGGCTTCTGCCCCTTTCCCCCGCCACACTTTGGCGGCCAAGCCCACGAATAGACTTCATCGTAGTACCACTCGCCGACCTTAACGACGTTCGCGTCCACGCTGTAGCCTTCCGGGCCTTGATCCACTTCGTATTTAACCGGCAGGCTGAGGAAGTAATTTCCGGGCGGTTTCTGGCGGGCAAAATGGTAGCCGCCATCATCGGATAGGTTGTAGGTATCCACGTTATACCAGCAGGCGGCCGTGTCAGTTTTCTGAGCGCACATGCCGGGGTGCTCCCAACCGTGATATTCCATGTGGCCGAGCGCCACGATGCGCTTGCCGTCAACGTTGTAGAACGAATTCAACCATGTGGCGTCGTTAAAATCCGCGATGCTCCCGTCGTGCGGCGATTTGTAGACCACTTGGCAATTATGTTTCGCGGTTTCGAGCGTGGGTCCGAGGCCCGCGCGCGTTACATAGTGTGAAGCGATCAGATGGATCGTCCCTTTGTAGTCTTTGAACGCGCGAGCGGCGGCGTCTGGGATATCAATCTGCTCGCAGGATTCCTTCTGGGTGTCGAACGCCGCGGCGCGCGGACCGTCTAGCAAATTGGGCGTTGGCGGATCGGGCGGCCACTTGGGTGCAGGAAATGAAAACTTTCCCGATCCCGCCAGCAGAGAATTCTCGACGTTACCCGCGAGCGCGATGCCATGTATGTAGATTTTTTTGTTTTGGAAAGTTCTCAGCAGTTGGTTGGGCAGCGCGGTGTGGAATCTGTGCTTGCCGCCGTTGGCATCGTGGCACTCGTGGTCGACGGCAGGCTCGTTCGCGAGATTGGCCGTATCTGCCATGACGTACGTTCCCGGCGGCTTCGCACCCGCCGGGTGATTCGCGTAGAGGTTGATGCTGATGGAACCGCGCTCGCCCTCCTGGCAAGCCCAGCCGTGTACGTAATATTGATCCCCTTCGAACGACACGCCATCAATGACGCCGGTCACCGCACCCGGCTTCGAAGTTTTGCCGGACGCCGAGGGGCGCGCCAATTTCGCAAAATACATGCCGGCGACCCACGTGAAGACCAAACTGGACACCGTCAACTTCGCTGCCATTCGGCGCATCCACTCTCTCGCTCTTGGGCATTCATTCCGGACATGCGAACGCATACTGTATGCCAGCTGCCGCTTGCAATCCAAGAGTGCCCTCCCGCGCCGGGCAGGCGCCAAAATGCTTGCGCGAAACATGCTTTCGATGCCGGCGGAGCAAGTAGAGCGAGATCACGGTAAGAGTTCAACACGAGAACATTAAAACCCTCAAATTCGTCGGGCGCTCGTCCGGGGGTTAAAGAAGGTTCGAAATTTCATCATATAAATCTACGTTTACTTTCGTAATTAACTGGCGTTAATATAGCTAATCATTCGGGGTTAAGCCATGTTGCGCAATATTCCATCCGCGTTGTTTCTGCTAACTTCGGTGCTTCTCCTGCCGATGGAAATGCTGGCGCAAGGCGAAACCACGACTGCCATTGTGGGACAAGTGAGCGATGTCACCGGGGCGGCGGTGGCCGGTGCCACGGTGACGATCGCCAATCAGGAAACCGGGCTGAAGCGCGGAGCAAAAACCGATGATTCAGGGCGGTTCAACTTCCCGCAACTGAAACCCGGGACCTATGCGGTACAAGTGGAAGCGGCAGGCTTCGCGACGCAGCAAAATCGGGCGGTATTTTCCAATTTGGGACAGACGCAGACTGTTGATTTCGTCCTCAAGGTCGCGCAATCAAATCAGACCGTGGAAGTAACCGCTGAGGCTCCGCTGATCAACCCCGCTAATGCGAACACGTCCACAAATCTGAATGCACAATCGCTCGAAAATCTGCCCAACCCGGGCGGCGACCTCACCTACCCGCTGCAGTTTGCAGCCGGCGCACTGGTCAACACGGCCGGTAGCGGCAATGATTTCGTGGGCGGCACGAACGGATACGGCAACGTCGAGTTCAACGGACTCCCTGCTCTTTCCAACGGCTATATCGTGGATGGCCTGGAAACCAATGATCCGCTGACGAACCTGAACAGCGGGCTGTCGACGAACCTTGTGCTGGGACTAAACTCAATCTCGGAAGTAACCGTCAATACGCTTTCCTACGCGGTTGACCAGGGGCGCTACGGCGCATCGCAAGTCAACTACGTCACCAAATCCGGAAGCAATCAGTTCCACGGAAACCTCTACGAATTGTGGAACGGTTCGCGGTTCAACGCGGCCGACTATTTCACGAACGCCACTGCTGGAAATCACAAACCGCGCTCGACCGTGAACCACTTCGGAGGGAGCGTGGGCGGCCCGATTGTTCACAACAAGTTGTTTTTCTTTTTCGATAGCGAGTGGGTCCGGATTGCGCTGCCGATTGTCACCGCGACGACCGTTCCAACCGCGGCGTTCGCGAGCTATGTGTTGCGGCAACTTCCGCTGGGTGGAACCGACTCCGTCACAGGGTCGGTCTATCAGCCATCGCCACAGTCCGTGCCGTTCTATCAAAAAATGTTTTCGCTCTACGGAAATACAAGCGGAACGCCGCTCGCGATTCTCGGCTGCCCGTTTGATGTTGGTGGAGGTTCGCCCGCCGTGGCGAACGATGGCAATGGTTGCGCCAATCGCCAGAGCGTCTCACATTCAAGCGACGATCATGAACAAGTGCAGACGGCTCGAATCGATTACAACATCAATGAACAGAACACCACCTGGTATCGTTTTCAGGCGGATACCGGGCTGCAAGCCGCCTGGACCGATCCCATCAATCCTTTGTTCGACGCGCTTTCCCCGCAACCGCTGTACTCCTTCGCAGCGGGCTACACGCACGTGTTTTCGCAGAATCTGGTGAACTACTTCAACCCGGCATTTTCATGGTACGAGAGCCTGTTTGGCCCGAGCGATCTTCAGAAAACGCTCGCCGCATTCCCGATTGTCTTGCAGGGCAGCGGCGCGAACGCGCCATTCACCACCTTGGGCGGACTCGACAATACCTGGGTACAGGGACGACGCGCCTCGCGATTCTTTATCAACGATAACCTCGCATGGAGCCACGGCGCGCACGAGCTTCGCTTCGGCACGAATACTCGCATCTTGCGGTTGAACGACTATGATTTCGGTGAGGGTTCGGTCCCGACCGTCACGTACACCGACCTTCCGCAGTACATTTACGGGGTAGCGTCCACGGCAACAGAGACTTTCCCCACGTCACCTAACCAGCCGTTCAACTTTCTGAACCTCGACCTGTACGCGCAAGACACCTGGAAGGTGACCAAGACGCTTACGTGGACCTTCGGAGTCCGAGATACCGTGAATTCCAACCCATTGAATCCGCACCGGGAGATCGCTCGACTGAGCGGCTCTTTCGATTCCATTTCGCACGATGTGAATCAGCCCTTGAACTCCGCCATTCAAACGGGTCTGGGCCACGTATTTTCCTCGACGCCGCTCGCGACCTTGCAACCGCGCACGGCGATCGCATGGCAGTTTGAGCCACGATCCGCGCTGCGCGCAGGCTTTGGAATTTTCAGTGATATTTTACCGGGCAGTATCGCCGATGTGGTTGGCGTGAACCCACCCTATGTGAAGACTTTCCAAGGCGGACTTCTTGGAACCGTCGG
>Ga0187859_10001259_pt1 | contig 16292 bp, 15 predicted proteins | sample June2016WEW_10_1_2_FD_133019 | JGI IMG/M metagenome (GOLD analysis project Ga0187859, IMG submission 133019) | Peatland microbial communities from SPRUCE experiment site at the Marcell Experimental Forest, Minnesota, USA - June2016WEW_10_10 | ecosystem: Environmental > Terrestrial > Soil >...
ACATCAAGCTGACCGGCGTCGTCAGCGACATTCTCGGCAAGCGGTCGTGCCGTGCTCGACGCCTTGGTCGGCGGCGAGACTGACCCGGAGAAGCTCGTCGAGCGAACCAAGGGCCGCCTGAAGACGCCGCGCTCAGCACTTGTCGAGGCGCTGCGTGGCAGCGTCCGAGAACACCACCGCTTCCTGATCAAGCTGCATCTTGAGCAAATCGATGCGCTGCACAAGGCCATCCGCGATCTGGAAGCGCGCGTGGATGAGCAGGTCGACCCTTTTCGTAAGAACATCGAGATCCTGATGACGATGCCGGGCATCAGTGATGTCGCAGCGAGCGTCATCGTCTCGGAGATCGGCCCCGATATGGCGCGCTTCGCCACGGCGGCGCATCTGGTGTCCTGGGCCGGACTGTGCCCTCGCTCCGACGAGAGCGCCGGCAAGCGGCGTTCCTCGCGCATCCGCCACGGCGCACCCTGGCTGAAGACCACCCTCGTGCAGTGCGCATGGGCCGCCATCCGGGTCAAGGACTCGTACTTGCGCGCTCAATATTACCGCCTCCGCGGTCGCGTCGGTCCGATGAAAGCGATCATCGCGGTGGCCGCCTCCATGCTCACCTCCGTCTTCCATATGCTGACCCAGGGCAGCGAATACAGGGAGCTCACGGGCGCTTACTTCGACCGTCGCGACCATGCCAAGCTTGCCAAACGGCTCGTACGCCGCCTCGAAGACCTCGGGCTCAAGGTCACCGTCTCCCAGGCGGCTTGAGCCTCGGGTTTCTTCCTAGATGGGTTGATTCGCTCGCGAAAAGCGCGCCCGATATCGACATTCCGTTCGCGCCACCCGAGCGAGTTCGTGGGCCCAATCGTTGCAGTGATGGGCGTTGTGTCAAAAGCCACACTGTCACTGGGTGGAGCCCGGTCGTCCGGTTTTTGGTCGACCTTCGACTCAGCCGTCGACCTCTCCACATGGCCGCGACGCGCCGCATAGTTCATCGCCATGTTGACCGGCGTCCGGTTGGTCATCATCTCATCCACCGGTCTGTCGGATACCGAGGCCTACTACTACGTATGGTCACGATTTCCGGCTCTGAGCTACTACGACCACCCTCCCATGGTGGCCTGGCTGGCGGCGGTCACCACCATCGCTTCCAAATCGGCGTTCTCGGCCCGAGCAGGCGCCGTGATCTGTTCCGCGCTCATGGGAGCGCTCGTCTACCGCCTCGCGGCGCGCCTTTTCGCTCCGCAAGCCGGGTTTCTGGCTTTGGTCGCGGTCACCACCCCACCGGTTTTTTTTCACAAGCTTTCTCGTTAATCCAGAGAGCCCGCTTGCTCCCTTGTGGGTCCTCTCGCTGCTTCTTCTGGACGACCTTCGCGAACACGACGAGCCCTGGCGGCCGGTGCTGCTCGGTCTTACCATCGGGGCTGCGTTCCTCGCGAAGTACACGGCGCTCCTGCTCGTTCCCGTGACGCTGATCTTTCTCGGCACTTCAGTGCAAACACGTCGTTGGCTTCGTCGCCCTTCCCTTTACGCCTCGGGCCTCTTGGCGCTGGCCGTCGCATCTCCTGTCATGGTTTGCAACTACCAGCATCACTGGCCGACCGTCACCTTGCACTTGGTCGAACGAATGTCGGCGCCTTCTGGCCAAACACTGGGGCGGCATGCGCTGCACATGGTCGTTGACCAGTTCGTTCTGTATCAACCGCTCGTATTTCCGGGTCTCCTGGCGATACTCGGGGCTGCAGTCGCGCGGGCGCACGCAGATGCGCGCTATCGGCTCCTGGCGGCCGCGAGCGCACCGGTCCTACTCTTCTGGTTCTTCCGGCAGACCTGTGGGCGCAAATTCCCGGTTTCGGGTGCGGTAGGGGGTCCCATCGCCGTCTCACCGAGCTTGCTCCTGAAAAGAAGGACTCGCTATTGCGACGGCTCGCCGCCGATACCGTGTTTTTCATCAGGCGATACAGGGTGAACCGATTCGCGACGCCCAGAGCGCGCGCCGCGAGTCGCCCAGGATGGGCGGATCCATCGAGGCAGCACGAGGTTTCGGCGACGGTCGGCGGGCCTCGACGTCTGCGGTTTCGACGTCGCGATCTCGGCAGGCACCCTGGCCGTGGCGAGCCGTGCGAGGGCAAGACACCGGGCCGCGGCGTGCGTGCACGCACGCCCGCACGTGCGGGCCGTTCGATCGCACGTTCGCCCGAGGCAGATTTCCCGGTGTTTCCGCGCGATCGACCGACCGGAGCGATTGGCCCCGACCTTGCGATGGCCGTCCTTGAAGGCGCAAACGGCGCCGGGAGGACATCATGCGAAAAGCGTTGGTCTTTGTGGGGATAGCCGCGATGGGTTTGGGCGGGTGCGCCACCACCTTGCGAGCTCCCGTGCCGGCGATTCATTCGGACGCCGAGGTCGGAGCCGGCTCCCCGGCAGGGTTTGGATGCACGGTCGAAGGGGTGCCACGCGTCGTGGCGAACCGGGTCGATCGCTCCGCCGGCGTCGTCGCCGAAGCCGGCGACTCGCGCGTGTGGCTGCACTTCTCGATGGAGCGTGGCGCGAAGTCTCCGGCTCTGGCGGTCGATCCGCTGTCGCTCGACGCGGTGGAGGGCGGCGAGTCCGCGCTGTCCGGTTTTGCGACCGCCGGCATCCGCCGGGAGCGTCTCGCCGTCGAGATCACGCCGGTGTGGTGGCAATCGACGGGCCCGTGGGCCGCCGACACGGGTCACGTTCGTCCCGCCGTCGCGGAAGTCCACGAGGCATCCGCGTTGCACGCGTTGCAACTGCGGCTTCGGAGCGCGCTGTCCGCTGCCCCGGTTTCGTCGATGTCCGGCGATGCTCGGGCCACCCATCCGGTCACCGCCCGAGTGGACTCGGAGAGCTCGGCGGCGGTGTGGAGCGAAGGGTCGATCTACAGGGGTCTCGACGTGCACGTCCAAAGGATGGACCGGCACGGTCGCCCGATCGGATCTTCAGTGACGCTGGCGACCGACGGCCGCGCCTTCGGCACGCCGACGGTGGCCGTCGGCCCCTCCGGTCGGGGCGTCGTAGCGTTCTTGCAGGCGACCGACCATGGCTTCGACCTCGCCGCTACGCCCATCGATTGCCATGTCCCCGCATCGCCCGACGCGGCGGCCGAATGGGCTATGCAGACCGCACGCCGATAACGCCGGCCGGCGATGGGCTCATCGGTTCCGAAATCGAAAGCGTCGAATGCCCACGATCCCTGGACGCACGACGCTCACGGTCTTGCGCGATGCGGCGACTTTGGCAGCGGCCGAAATGCGCGGGGGGTGTCCCGGGCGCGCTACCGCGCCGAGGACGCCGGGATTGGGGGCACGTCGCTCGATTGGTTGAGTGACGCGGCCATGGCGATCGTCATCGACCGCGGCGCGAAGCGAAGCGACTGGATCTGGAGCTTGTTCATGATTGCCGGGATGGCCATCGGGTGTCCACGCATCATGGCGCGGTACGCGTGCGCCGCGACCTCGGGCGCACCCATGACGGCTCGCTGAAATAGACGCGACCGGTCGTTTCCAGCGACGGCCGCAAACTCCGTGGCCGTCGCGCCCGGGCAGCTCACCGTCGCCGTCACCCCCGTCCCGCGTAGCTCGTAGCCAAGCGCTTGCGTGAACGAATTCACGAAAGCCTTCGAGGCATAGTAGCTCGCCATGAACGGCCCCGGCACAAAGCCGGCGGTCGACCCGATGTTCAGGATGCGGCCGCTCTTGCGCGCAATCATAGCGGGCAGCAGCAGCCGCGTTAGGTGCACGAGAGTTGTCACATTGACGGTCATCAGGGCGAGCTCGCGTCCGAGATCGGCGCCGGCGAAGGGCCCGGTGGTCGCGAAACCAGCGTTGTTGACGAGAAACTCGATAGGGATGCCGCGGTCGGCGAGCGCCTTCTCGATGCGCTCCGCTGCTCCCGCGACGGTGAGGTCCTCCGCGAGGACCGTCGCGCGGACGCTGTGCTGCTTCTCGATCTCGCGCGCGAGCGTCTCGAGCTTGTCGCGTCGCCGGGCGACGAGCACGACGTCGTGCCCGTCCGCCGCGAAGAGCTTCGTGAACTCGGCGCCGAGTCCGGCCGAAGCCCCGGTCACGAGTGCGGTCTTGTCCGTTGTGGCCATGGAGTCACCTCGCAAAGCTGCGTAGCCCGAGCGGGACTTTTCAGGAAGCACCGGCAAAGGGCCGGGATACCTGCCGGGGTACCCGGCAAGGGGCCCGGATACCCGCTGGGTACCCTGAAAAGACACTCGCGGATCGCGGTGCATGGCCCACGGCGGCGGCGCCACTCTCGAGGGGTTCGATGCGAGGGAAGCGAACGACACTCGCCGGGGTGAGAACCCTTGAGCGATATGCGACTTCGATCCAAGGGCTCTCCCGGTTTCCCACTCCGCCAACGAAGTGCGCTGAGGCTGAGCGCACGCCGAGCGCACGTGCGGGCGTGCGAACCGCACACGTCACAAGTGTGAATTTTCCCCGATTTTCGCAAGTGGGGCCTGCCGCGCCAGTGGCCTTCGCCTTGCTCTCACGGGTTCTCACGTGGTTCTCACAGGCGCGAAGTGCGCCGGGAGGTCGACATGCAAGCAGGGTTGGCGTACGTGGAAAAATCGAGGCTTGGGCCCTTTGCGGTGACGTGGCGAGACGCCGATGGTTTCGGCATCGAGGCCGGGAGGCGCCGCGCGATCGTGGCGGCGGCCCTGAGTTCCGGTCGGCGTCGAGCCGGCGCGCTACCCGGGGACTTGCGCCTGGTTACCCATGAAGTCTACTCAAGCCTGATCGTGGTGAGCTTCTCGTTGGGTCTCCTTAGATCGCTCAGCCCCGCGGAACTCGAGGTCGCCCGGTGGGCGAGCAACGGCCACTCGAACGCCGACATCGCCCGCAGGCGGCAAACCTCGAGGCACACGGTGGCGAGGCAAATGGCCAGCGTATTGTCCAAGCTCGGCGTCGACGCACGATTGGGGCTTGCCACGATCCCCGAGCTCTGCGCCTGGTCGCCGACCCGTTCGGGGCCTGACGCGCCGGAGGATTCGCCCGACCGCGCCTTTCCGTGGGCCAATGGCCCTGAGGTCGAGGCACCTGAGAAGGTCCGTATCTGGCGCGAGATCGTAGCGGGCCAGTGGAGCACTCTCGCCGGCGTCGATGCCGCGGGCACGCGCCACGCCGTCATGAGCCGACTGTCTGCGAATCCGGTCGACTGGCTCGCGCTGAGCAAGCTGCATGGGGCCGTGCTCGCTCTCTTGGCGCGCGGCGACAAGCTCAAGGTTGTCGCGATGAAACTCGGCCTGGCCCCCTCGACCGCGTCGTCCGCCTTGGGCTCGGCCCGCAGGCGGCTTGGCTTTGCTTCGTCGAGTCAGCTCCTTCGGGCCTACTGCGCGATCGCGGACGATCGCGAAACGTACTTTCGCTCGGAATAGAGGGAGAGCGGGGCCGAGGCCGAACAAGGCCATGGTGGGCCGGCTCATGCCGCCATGACTCACCGGAAGTCCATAGTCATTTGTTTACAAAGCGAACATGCCATGACGTTCCAAACGCTCTACCCGCCACGTAACCCCTTTTGGCATGGTGGGATCTTGACTGTGCCAGACGAGCGGAACTAAATGCGAACCGTTCGGAAGGAAGCAAGTGCGTGGCGCACGGCGGTTCCCAGCATCCTGCCGGTGTTCTCGAGGGCGACATCCTCGCGGGCAAGTACCGAGTCGAACGCGTGCTCGGCGTCGGCGGCATGGGCGTGGTGGTGGCCGCGCACCACATTCATCTGGACGAGCGGGTCGCCCTCAAGTTTCTGCTGCCCGCGATGTTGCATCATCCCGAGGCCATGTCGCGCTTCGCCCGGGAGGCGCGGGCTGCGGTCAAGATCAAGAGCGAGCACGTGGCCCGCGTCTTGGATGTCGGGACCCTCGAGACGGGTGCTCCGTACATGGTCATGGAGTACCTCGACGGCCAAGACCTCTCGACGTGGGTCCGGCGGCGCGGAAAGCTCCCGGTCGAGCAGGCCGTGGACTTTCTCATCCAGGCCTGCGTGGCGATCGCAGAGGCGCACGGCTTGGGGATCGTGCACCGAGACATCAAGCCATCGAACCTTTTTTGCGTGCGCGGTGCCGACGGGCATTGGGTCATTAAAGTTCTCGATTTCGGGATTTCCAAGATGACGAGCTTCAACGCGTCGGGAGCGGGCATCGCCACCCGCACGAGCGCGATCATGGGGTCGCCGCTGTACATGTCGCCCGAGCAAATGCGGTCCGCGAGGGACGCGGATGCGCGCGCCGACATCTGGGCGCTCGGCATTGTCCTCTATGAGCTTTTGACTGGAAGCGTTCCGTTCACAGGGGAGACGACGGCCGAGATCATCGTCCAGATTGCCACGCAGACGCCCCAGCCGCTGCGCAACCACCGCCCCGAGATCGCCGAAGGGCTCGAGACCGTGTTCCGCCGGTGCGTCGCGAAGGACCGCGAGCGCCGCTACGCCAACGTCGGCGAGCTCGCGCGGGCGCTATTGCCCTTCGCGCCGCGCTCTTCGAAGGGGGCCGTGGAAAAGATTGCGGGGATCGTTCGGTCGGCGGGGCTTTCGGCCGCAGCGCCGTCCGTCCCGCCGTCGCCCCTGGCCGCGGAGACGCAAGCGGTTCCGACGACCGAGGCGGGACTGGGCCATACCGCGCCGCCGTCCACGCGGAGGCGCGGCCGAACCGCGGTGGGGATCGCGGCCGCGACCGCGCTCGTCGCTCTGGGGGCGGGTTGGCGCCTCACGAGGCCATCGCAAGGGTCGGATGCCTCGACGGTCCATGCTTCCTCGAGCCTGACCGTTGCGACGGCGCCCCCCACGCTTGCGGCGCCGAGCCAGCCCATGCTCGTCCTGACGCCGGGGCCCGAGCGCACAAACAAAGGGCTCACCCGGCTCGAGGTCGGTTCCGAACCGAGCCATCCGGCGCCGAGCGCGCCCGGTCGCGCCGTGGGGGTTGCCAAGAACGCCGGCGCCCCTCCTCGGACGGCGCCGGCGGCATCGCACGAACCGGTAGCGGAGGTGCCCCCGACTTCTTCATCGCCGCCGGCGGTTGGACCCGCGCCAGCCCCGCCCGTTTTGGACCCTCTACAAAGCCTCAAGCCACGCCCATGAAGCGGCTCATGAACCGGTCTGCTGTTGCCCTGGGGCTCGTTTGCGTGATGACGGCGCCGCGCTCGGTCTTCGCCCAGTCGGCGTCCGGCCCGGCTGAAAGTACGAGCTCGCACGCAGAAAGCCCGTCACCGGCTCTCGCGCCTTTGTCCGAGTCGCTAACGGGGGCCGCGAAGACTGCCTTCGCGTCGGCGCAGGTCCTTCTGCACAACGGCGATCTCGCGGGGGCCTTTGCCAAGTTGCGGCAGGCCTATGACGAGTCCAAGGATCCCCGCCTCTTGTTCAACATGGCGATCTGCGCACGGGACCTGCACGACTACGCCCGCATGCGCACGTTGCTCGTTCGGTATCAGCGCGAAGGACAAGCGGTGATGCTGGCCGACGAACCGGAGCAGGTCGAAGCTGCCCTCAACGCCATTCGCGACCTGGTGGGGGCGGTCCATCTCGTCGTGAGCGAAGCGGGTGCCACGGTGGCACTCGACGGAGAGACCATCGGAACGACGCCGCTCGACGATGCGATCATCTTGAACCTCGGCAAACATGAGCTCACGGTGGCCAAGCGCGGGTTTGAGCGCACGCAAGAGACCGTGGACACGGCGGGCGGCTCGGTGACGACGCTGACCGTGACGCTTCGCGCGCAAGCCGAGGCCCCGCCAGCGCACCTCGTCGTCGCATCGGACGACAACGCGACGGTCGTCATCGACGGCAAGAACGCGGCGCGCGGTCGGTTCGACCGGGCGCTCCGGCCGGGCGTCCACGAAGTGAGTGTCACCGCACCCGGTCGGGTCGCCTACAAGGCGCAGGTCGACCTACGCGACGGCGAGACGCGAAGCGTGCAAGTCACGCTCGAACCCGAGAAGCACGCCGAGGCGTGGTGGGCGTGGGTCACGGGCGGCGTGGCTGTCGTCGCCGGGCTCGCCGTGGGCGGGTACTTTCTGCTCAAACCCGGGCTCGTGCAGTCGTCCCTGACGGGCGAATACGCCACCGTCAAGTTCAATTGAATTCCGATGATGCGGCGCACTGTACGTTGTGGCCTTCCGGTTGCGGTCGCCATCGCTGCGGTCAGCGCCGTTGATTGCTCGAAGAATCCCCCCGGACCCACGGGATTGATGCTCATCCTTCGCACCGACCTGATGGCCTCGGAGTACGACGCGATTCGGGTCGAAGTGAGCCAGCAGCAGTCCGCGAACTCGGGACAATGGCACAAGTGGCTCGACGAGACCAAATCGGTCCCGGACGAAGCCCAGTTGCCGACCACGGTGTTCATCCAGAGTGGAAGCAATCCCGATCAGGACGCGCTCATCGAGGTTACGGCGCTTCAAGACGAGTCGGTCGATGGCGGCCCCGAGCTTTCCGAGGAACCGGTTGTGCTTCGGGAGGCACAACTTCAGATTCCCACGGACCGCGTGGCCGAGCTGGTCCTGGTTCTCTCGGAGGCTTGCAAGGGTCAAGTCAGCGGCGGCGGCGGGGACGCCGGGACCGAAGGAGAGCCCCAGTCGACGTGCCCGAATCCCGCGCAGAGCTGTCAACCGAGCTTGAGTGGGATGTGCGGTGATACGGCGATTCCGACGGCGTCATTGCCGACGTACGTCCCGGGCGACGAGAAGATCGACTCGGGCGTAGGTCCAACCGGATCCGCGTCGAGCTCCCTCGTGGCGGTTTCAAGCAGCGCCACGTCAGGGAGTTTCGCCGACGCTTCGGCAGCAGCCGCATCGAGCACGTCCACCGGTTTCATGAGCTCAGCGGCTGCCAGCTCCGCGACCGCCAGCTCCGCGTCGAGCAGTTCGAGCACGCTCGATGCAAGCACCGGAATCTCAACGAGCACCATTTCTGCCAGCGTCTGTACCCCGATGGCCACGAGTTGTTCGGGCACCGGCATCCAGACGTGCGGGGCCGACGGACAGTGGGGGATCGCGATCGCATGCCCGGGCGCACACCAGAGCTGTACCGGGCCTTCCGGGACGGCTTCGTGCACGTGCAACGCGGATCCGACGTGCGCGGCCGTAGGAAACGTATGCGCGACGACGTCCACTCTGGCGACCTGCGTACTGGACCCGCAAGGATGCGTGTACGAATCGGAGTCGGCCCCGTGCACGAACGGCGCCTGCAGCGAAGGAGCTTGCTGCACCAATGCCTGTACGGTCGGCGCAAACCAGTGCGTTCCGGGCGGCGTCGAGACCTGTGCGATGCAATCGAATGGGTGCACAGGGTGGGGAAGTGCGGTGGCCTGTCCCGCCGCAACGCCGAATTGCACCGCGGGAGTCTGCGGCACGCCGCCGAGCTGCCAGGTCAGCACTGCTGGCACGACAAATTGCGGAGCGATCATGGAGAGTTGCTGCACGAGCCCGGAGGTGACCGGCGCGACCTACGACCGCACGTACACGAATGTCGGTCAGGGGCCGACGGACGAGGCCGACCCCGCGACGGTGAGTAATTTCCGGCTGGACAAGTACTTGGTGACGGTCGGTCGCTTTCGTCAATACCTGAATTACCTGACGAGCGACGCGGGTGCTCCGCCCGCGGAAGCCAGCGGCGTCCACACGCACCTAAATGAGGGCCAAGGGCTTGCGAACAGCGCGGATCCAGGCACGTTCGAGACCGGGTGGGACGCGACGGATTGGAACGCATTCATTGCGACGGGCTCGGGCGCAGTCAGCACTTGGAACACGAATCTGGCGTGCGGATCGCCTTACGACACGTGGACGAACACGCCCGGGACCGGGACGACCGCGACCGCGACCGCGACCGCGACCGCGACCTCGACCTCGACCACGACCGCGACCGCGACCGCGACGGGCACCCAGACCTCGACGGGCTCCCAAGAGAACCTCCCGATCAACTGCGTAAACTGGTTCGAGGCATACGCATTTTGCATCTGGGACGAGGGCTTTTTGCCGAGCGAGGCCGAATGGGAATACGTCGCAGCGGGTGGGAGCCAGCAGCTCGAATATCCGTGGGGTTCGGCGGATCCGGCGACTGGCAACAGCACGATGTACGCGATCTACAACGGCTGTTATGCGAGCCCTACCTGCGAGGACACGGGTGTTGAGAACATCGCGCCGGTGGGCTCGGCGACGCTGGGAGCGGCTATCTGGGGTCAATTCGATATGGCGGGGGAGGTCGCGGAGTGGAACCTGGATTGGTATGCCCTCTACGTCGATCCGTGCACGGATTGCGCGTACCTTGCGACGGCCTCGTACCGGATCTTTCGGGGCGGCAACTTCAACGACAATGCGGGCTTCATGCGGCCCGCCTACCGCAACTTTTTTGACCCGACAAAGCGGCTCGAGCTCATCGGCTTCCGCTGCGCGAGGAGCGCACCGTGAAATCAACGCCTGCCACGGTCCGAGGTTTGCAGTCCGCCGCACCCTGGGTCCGGGATTGCATTCCACGAGATCCGGGAGGATCGTTCTGTCGACGCGCGGTTCATCCTAACTCGAAGGTCCTGGAAGGAGCGTCTGAGCGATGAAGCGGATACCCTTCTTGCTGGCCTGGGCGCTCTCCCTTGCAGCGGTTGCGTGCGTCGGGAGCTCGTCGGCGCCCGAAGAGGATGCTTCTTCGGTCACGAACGCGAGTGGTGACGCGAACACGCCGGATGGAGCCAGGAGCTCCCCATCGGTCACGTCGAACGCCGTGCTGGACGCGACACAAACTGAAAATGAAAGCAGCTCTTCGCCGGACGCAAGCGTGGATGCGAGCCTAGGAGAGGGAGCGAGCGGATCCCTGCCAAGCCTCTCGGGCGGCCTCCTCGATGCGAGCGTGCCGCAGGATGGCAGCAGCGTGGATGCGAGCCTGGCGGACGGAATGACCACGGATGTCGGATCAACAGCCGCGGACGACAGCCAGGCTTTGATCGAGTCCGAACAGGGGACCGGCACGTCCGCAAACGTCGATGCGAGCACGCTGGACGGGACGACCGGCTCTGGATCCACCGGCACGGGCGACGGCCAGGAATCTACGATAGCCGAGGAAGACAGCAGCCCCTCTACGGGTGCGAGCGGTGATGAGAACGCGACGGAAGCAGCGCCGCCCGCCATTCCCATTGCGGACGCGGGCGCGACGACGACCGCGACCGCGACATCCACTTCGACGTCGACGACGGGCTCCAGCAGTTCGGTTGGTTCCGAAGGCGATGGGGCCGCGGCCGAAGGGGGCGAGGCAGGCACGGTAGGCTACGACGGCACGGTGGGCCTGCCCTGCCAATCGGATTCCGATTGCCGGCCGCCCGGGGGACCGGGCGTAAACATTTGCTCCTCGTCCTTGTCCGACCCCATCTTTCCGACGCCCGTATGCGTGCTCTTGACGTGCGATCCCTACGCGTCGCTTTTTTGTGATGCGCCCCCCAATCAATCGAGCAATACGCCAGGCGTTTGCCTGCAAACTGGCACGAACCCAGACGGGGGGGATCCTCCAGGCGTCTGCCTACCGCTTTGCGGGATTGATGGTACGGGGTCTGCTCCCGAGGGCTGCGTGGGGAACGACACTTGCGTGAACATGGGGCTGGCGGAGTTCTCTACTTCGCGTAATGCGGTCTGGGGGCCTGGATATTGTTGGGGTGGCTGCACGACAGACTCCGAGTGTCCCACGGGCAGTTCCTGCCAAACGAATGAGGGTATCTGCGTGCGCACTGTGACACCGCCGACCAAGGCTCTCGGGGCGCCATGCACAAGTGCGGATAACGGGTCCGCAACGACCCCGGCCGCCTGCAATTGTGTCGTCGATCCATGGACGAGCACGATGGCCGGAACCTGTACCCAGTTTTGCATCGTGGACTCGCCGGCGGCCGCGTGCCCGGCCGGCTATCTGTGCGATTCGTTCGAGACGACTGATGTTTTTCCCATCCAAAGTGTTGGAATCGCAGGGTCGTGCCTTCACGCATGCGATGGAGACGCGGGCACGTGTCCCGCCAACTTGACGTGCGTAACAAGCGACACGGCCGGGCCCGACTGTCTCCCATGAAGCGCGCTCTCGGTAACCAGCAACGGGCTCCTCACGGGCCGTGCCGCCGGACTGGAGCCTCGCCGTCTTATGAGCCCATATCCGATGGTGTGGCGTTCCGGGCTGGTGCGCCTGGCCGTCGGGCGACAAGGAACGGGCCGCTGGTCGGGCCCTTAGCGAGGTGTGCCTGTCGCGTGCCCGTGGGCGCGTTCATTCTGAAACACGCCGGACAGACGTTCACCCCGTCGTTCCAGGATAAGCGCTTTGCCGTGGACGAACGCCTGGCCAAGCTTGCTTTCGGCGATGTACCGCACCAAGGGCGTTCTGAGGAGGGAGGGTCGGAGCCTTGAAGCAATTTACTGTTTTGTTGATATGGGTACCGTGTCTTGCGGCGTTCGCGTGCGGTGGTGTGAACTCTGCGGAGCCTGAAGAGAGGGACAGTGCGGCCGTGGGCGCGAGTGTCGATGCGACCAGCCAGGATGGGGCGAGCACCCCGGACGCGGCGCTCACCTCGTCCGCAATGAGCGGCATTGAGGACGCGACGATACCCGAAGATGACAGTAGCTCCTCGGAGGCTGCAAGCATGGATGCAAGCACGCCCGACGGACTGACCGCCAACTTCGCATCAGACGCTGCGTTCGACGCCCAGGATTCGGCCGTGCTCGAGGAGGCCGGCGACTCCTCCGCGGGTGCAGACGTTGATGCGAGCCCAGCGGACGGAGCGACGGTCGGCGCCGACGGTTCCGTGGATTCCGGAGGCGACGGGGCCACGGCCGATGCCGGCGAAGTGAGCACGGAGGGCTACATAGCGTCGCCGCAAGCGCAAGGCTCCTTCTCCTTCCCGCTGCAGCTGCCGGGCTCGGTTTCCCCGGAGTATGATGGAACGGTTGGGCTCCCCTGCCAGTCGGATGCCGATTGCCGACCGCCCGGCGGTCCGGGCGTGAACAGCTGCTCGCTTTCGGCCTTCCCGGACCCCATCTTTCCGACGCCCGTATGCGTGCTGACGACGTGCAATCCCGGGACGGACGGCAATGTTCACTATTGCGATGGCTTCGATGACAGTCCAGTCTCGTCGTCCGGCGTCTGCATCCCCACAGGCGCAAGCGCCGAGGGCGGCATTCCTCAAGGTATCTGCCTCCCGCAGTGCTTTTGGTTCAGTGGCGGGTCTCCGCCTCTTCCCGAGTTGTTTCCTGTGCTCGTGGATTTAGACGGCGGCGGCTTCGGCTGTGCGGGCAATGATGCGTGCAATTTCTGGGCCTCCGTGGGAGGGGTTCTCGGCATTGGATATTGTTGGGGTGGCTGCACGATAGACTCGGAGTGTCCTGCGGGCAGTTCTTGCCAAATGAACGAGGGTATTTGCGTGGACACTCCGGTTCCGCCGAGCACGCTCGGCGCTCCGTGCACCAGTGCCGATAACGTGTTGGCGACGAACGCGGCCCCCTGCGATTGTCTCGCCAACCCGTCGACGATGGCTGGGGTGTGTTCCCAGTTTTGCGTCGTGGACTCGATGTCGGCCGTGTGCCCGGCCGGATATGTGTGCGATGCGCTCGAGCCGAGTCAGGTCTCCGATCCGGATGGCGGGGTCTCGCCGGCCTTTACCGTGCAAAATACGGGGCTCGCAGGATATTGCCTCGAGTCATGTGGCGAAGACGCCGGCAGTTGTCCTGCCAACTTGACATGCAGCACGGCCACCGCCGCGGGGCCCGACTGCACGCCGTGAAAGCGCCGTCGGGAACCCAAACGGGAGTCATCACCGATCCGTGCGGTCCGGTCAGCCTCCTCGAGGCTGGAGCAGGGGCGCACGGGTGACGAGCTCGAGGCGGGACTTCACGCCGAGCTTGCGAAACAGGCTGGTCACCTGGTTGGCGACGGTTCGCACGGCGGACCGGCGGAGCGCCGCGATTTCGGCGTTCGTGCGCCCGCACGCGATGAGAAGCGCGATTTCTGATTCGGCGGGGCTCAGTGGCAGTCCGGAGTCGCTGGGCAGGGGAACGCTCAGAATCGCAAAGTCCTCCCCCTCGCTGACCAGCGACTACAGATCCGGCGGCGGCGGGGGACATGGAGACCTCGACCGCGCACTTCTCGAAAGGCGCCTACCCATCCCACTTTCCTGCTGGGCTTCGTGACGCCTCGCGGTACGCGGTGACGAGCTGGAGACGGGATCGGACACCGACCTTGCGGGCCGCGCGGGCGAGGTGCACACTGACGCCCGGGAGCGAGATCCCCAGCTGGTAGCGATCTCCTTGTGAGATTGCCCGAGGGCAGCATACGCCACGACCTGCGCCTCGCGCGCGGTCAGTGTTGGCCAAGAACGCACTGGCGGGCTGTTTCGTTTCGCGAACAGGTACCGCCGCCCGTCGTGATCGACGTGGTCCACGAGCGTCCATCGCCCGGCGACGAGGCCCTTCCATATCGCCAGCGCCCGCTCGGGGTCCGTGCGACGCAGCCGCCCACGCGCTCGATCGAGGGCCCGGACCGAATCCGAAAGGGAAGCACGGTCCGATCGCGGCAGGGGCACCGCCGCGTGTTCAACGCGACCCCCTGGCTGGACGATGGCGTCGACCGCCGACGTCTGCCTTGCGCGGACAAGTCGATACCCAGCCGCCAGGTGGGCTGCCACCCGGACCCACATGCCCCTCTGACCCGGCCCGAGTCGAGGCGGCCCCCGCGTAAACGCGAGGAGCACGACCCCTTCGCCGGAAGGATTTCCGCCCATGATGCCGGTCGCCCATCGCCGACATGGTCCGCCCATTGCCGCTCATCGGTCACGTCGACGTACGCGGCTTCGAGGATCGAAAGAACGTCCTTGCCCAACGCTCGCGAGCCTCCCGATACGGCCCACCCACCAACCATAACTATGTTTGATGGAACAAGGCCGTCTTGCAACGCAAATCGTTGGCACTAGAGCCCCGTGTGCGAATCGAGCATCGAAATTCGTTGTCGCCACATCGTCGAACCGAAACAGAGTGGAAACGGGAGAAATCCGCTGCAATGTCCCGCCCGTGCGCACGCGCTGGTTCGCGCGCGTTGTACTCCCGGCGCGCGGGGCCGCGCCGCAGCCTGGATTCCACAATTTCACGAAGAAATGACTATGGATGCGCCCGCCGGAGCGGTGTACGGGAGACTTGCCTCAGCAGACTCGCCAGCGAACAGGAGAGTGTTCGTGAAGCTCTGAATATCACGAGTCCAACGCGCCTCTTGTTCGATATGGGGATCGGCGCACGTAACATGCACGACTATGCCCGCGTGCCCACGCTGCTCGTTCGGTATCTGTTCAAGCCCGGGATCGTGCAGCCGACCCTGACGGGCGAATACGTCACCGTCAAGTTCAACGAATTCCGATGATGCGGCACACTGCACGTTATGGCCTTCCGGTTGCGGTCGCCATCTCGGTGGCCAGCGCCGTTGGCTGCTCGAAGAGTGCCCCCGGGTCAACGGGATTGATGGTCATCCTTCGCACCGACCTGATGGCCTCGGAATACGACGCGATTCGCGTCGAAGTGAGTCAACAGCTGCCGGCGGACTCGGGACAATGGCACAAGTGGCTCGACGAAACGACGTACGTGCCGAGCGAAGCCCAGCTTCCCACCACGGTGTTCATTCAGAGTGGAAGCGCTGCTGATCAGGACGCGCTGATCGAGGTCACGGCGCTTCAAGACGAGTCCGTCGATGGCGGCCCCGAGCTTTCGGAGGAGCCGGTCGTGTTCCGGGAGGCGCAACTTCAGATCCCCACCGATCGGGTGGCCGAGCTTGTCCTGATTCTCGCCGAGGCTTGCAAAGGCCAAGTGTCGATCGCCGGCGGGGACGCCGGGACGGAAGGGGAACCGGAGTCGACGTGCCCGAATCCCGCGCAGAGCTGCCAGCCGAGTCTGAACGGGATGTGCGGCGACACAGCGATTCCGACGGCGTCACTGCCGACATACGTCGCAGGCGATGAAACGATGGACGCGGCGGTCGGTGCTGCAGAATCGGGGTCCAGCTCCAGCGCGTCGGTACGTTATGCGCCCGCGCCGCCGGTTTTCGTTTTCCTCCTTCCGTGCCAGGATGTGCGCCATGACCTCGTTTGCCCACTTGCCGGAGACGATCCGCCTCGGGGATCTGGAAGTGTTCCGCCTCGGCTTCGGCGCCATGCAGCTGCCGGGGCCCATGGTCTATGGGCCGCCCCGCGATCCCGCGGCGGCGCGCGCCGTCCTGCGCCGGGTGATCGACCTGGGCATCAACCTCATCGACACGTCCTGGTACTACGGCCCGTACGTCTCGAA
>Ga0187859_10001260_pt1 | contig 16291 bp, 14 predicted proteins | sample June2016WEW_10_1_2_FD_133019 | JGI IMG/M metagenome (GOLD analysis project Ga0187859, IMG submission 133019) | Peatland microbial communities from SPRUCE experiment site at the Marcell Experimental Forest, Minnesota, USA - June2016WEW_10_10 | ecosystem: Environmental > Terrestrial > Soil >...
ACTACGGCAGCTTCGACACGCATGCCGGTCAAGGCCCGCTGCATCAGAGCCTGTGGACGGCGGTCAACGAAGGTCTCGACGCCTTCATGACCGATCTGCGCCAGCAGAATCATTCGGACAACGTGATCGTCCTGATGTTCTCCGAGTTCGGCCGTCGAGTGCGCGACAACGGCTCGGGCACCGATCATGGCGCCGCAGGTGCGACGTTCGTTCTCGGCGACAAGGTCAAGGGTGGCCATTACGGCGAGATGCCGTCGCTCGATGCCGGCAAGTTGGTGCAGGGCGATCTCAACCCGAACATGGACTTCCGCGACATCTACTCGACCATTCTCGAGAAGTGGCTGAAGCTGGATCCGGTGCCGATCGTGAACGGCACCTATGAGCAGCCGGCTTTCCTGAACTAAGCCAGTCTGTCCTGTCCCCGGACTTTTGCAAAAAGGTCCGGGGATCATCCTGAGATGAGCGAACGACCTTCCGGCATGCGGGAGGCGACACCTGAGTAATGGGAGGGCGCGATGGCGCTTACAACCTTCGTTAAAGGCCGTGCGTACGATTGGAGCTACGCCATAGGGCGCGGCGCGGCCAACGGGACCGGGTTCAACTATCCGCAGACGATGTGCATCGGCAACAATAGCGACATCTACGTCGCCAACCGGGGCAACGAAAACAACTTCGGCATGCGTGTCAACCATATCAAGCTCGGTAAGCCCGCAGAGGAAGAATTGCTCTCGGAATTCTGCACCTACGGCGAGGAAGACGGCCATGGCGTGTGGCCGTTCGGCGTTGCGGTGGGCAAAAACAGCGAAGTGTACGTCACCGACGAATGGAAGAACACGGTTTCGGTGTTCGACCCGGACGGCAAGTTCATTCGCAAGTTCGGCACGACCGGAAGCGGGCCTGGAGAGTTGCGCGGACCGTCCGGGATCGTGTGCGAGAGCAACGGCAACCTTATTGTCGTCGACAGTGGCAACGATCGCCTGCAGGTGTTCAGCCCGGAAGGCAAAGTGCTGGCGCAATGCGGTCACAGCGGCAGCGGCGATGGCCAGTTCAACAAGCCGTGGGGCATCACGCTCGATAAGGACAGCAATATCTGGGTGGCAGACTGGAAGAACCACCGCGTCCAGAAGTGGTCGCCGGGCGGCAAATACCAGCTGTCAATCGGCACCTATGGCACGTTGCCGGCAGCGCCGAATGCTTTCGCCGTGACCTATCTGGGGCCGTACATCTCCAGCCTGCCGGAAGAGCAATATCCGAAGGCCGGTGTGCTCAACCATCCGACCGACGTGGCGATCGATCCGGACGGCGATATCTACATCACCGATTGGGGCAATCATCGGGTCTGCATCTATGACAAGGACCTGGTGCCGCTGACCCATCTGGTGGGCGACGCTCAGGTGATGTCGAAATGGGGCCAGCAGAGCGTCGACGCCAACCCCGACATGATGAAGGCCTATCGCCGGGTCCACAGCCTGGAACCGATGTGGCGCTTCTGCTTCCCGACGGCGGTCGACTACAATGCCAAGACCGACGAGATCATCGTCGCCGACAGCCAACGGAACCGCCTGCAAGTTTACAAGAAGGTGAAGGACTACACCGACTTCCAGGCGAACCTGTAACGATCTTCTGCGATCGCTGCGGTCCACCCCTTGCTTCGCGGCAAGGGGTGGATTGATTCTGGGGCTGGGTCAGCCTGGTGCGTCAGCGCGCGGCACCGCCAGCGCGGCCACCACGAGCAACGGCGGCACGACGAAGCACCACATGCCGGTCAGCCAAAACAGCAGCGCCGCAGCACCACATCCGACGGCGAACCCCGCAACACTCATCACCAAACGCTGAAGCCTGATCCAGGTCGTGGCGCGGTCGGTTCCCGGCCACATCATGTCGACCAGATCGAGCACCGCCTGGGTTGTGTTGCCGGTCATCAGCGTTGACGGCGGGAAGCCGGTGAAGTGCACGCGATGCAACGCATTTTGCACGGCCATGGCGCAAACCAGAACCATTCCGGTCATGATTGCCGGCCTCGCGTCGCCATCCGGAAATGGTCCAAAACGCACGGCGAGAAAACTACCCGCAATCAGCAGCATCAGTTGCAGCCCCATCATCGCGCGGAATCGCAGGGTCTGGCGTGATCCCAACAAATTGCCCACCACGCGAGCGATTGCCACAACCACGCAAAACACCGGCAACGCAAGCAACTTGGCCACCACGCCCGAGGTGCCCATCACCAATGCGGCAGCAAGTGTAACGAAGTTGCCGGTCACATGCGCCGTGAACAGCCCCTGCAGCGCCAGAAACCCCGAGGTGTCGACGTAGCCGCCAAGCACGCTCAACAATAATGACACAGATCCTTTCATCGCGTTCTCCTGGGCGAAATCACTGGCCTTCCGGGAAGCATCCGTCGAGGGTTCCTGGTGATACGGTGGCGCCCAGGAACGCAACAGCGACATCCTTGCTGGCCGGTTGGTCGCGGTGCAAGGCGTGCAACCGCCAGGGGTTTCCCAAAGTAAAAATCCGCCGAATGCGCCAATTGGAAGGGTTGCTGTAAGCAGCCCGGTCACATCGTCACCGAAGTGAGATCATATTGGTACTGCAAGAAATGCGACTGCGTCGGACGAGGCCATGGGCAGTGACAACGTTCCGGATAAGCGATCCGCCACCGCAGCATCCGGTGACGATCTGCCTTCGGGCGTTGCGCCGTTGCCGATAATGGTCGTGATCCAGGCACGTCCGGTCGCATGCCCACAGTAAGCACCGGCGGCACGCCGCTGGCGGTTATTGCCCCATCCGCTGCCGCAATATCACGCCATACGACACCGGAGGATGCTCGGTTTGCGGCCTTGCTTCCTCCCATTGCCGCCGAACTCATTAAAGGCGGGAGCAAATCGGCGCAGTCCGAGACGGCGGTGGCCCAGTACGGATCCCAGGTCGGCGACAATCAACTGACGGAGAGTGCTTCGCCGAACCAGCCGCGAACTGCCGGTGATGGTACAAAAGCACAACCGACACAAGCTGCATTGAGTTTGAACAAGGCGAGTGAAGCCGGTGATCCTTCAGTCCCGGCGCCGGCAACAACGCACAAAAATCTGATACCGACGCCAATAGGTTCTGGCATGTCCAGATTGCCGGGCGCGGTGCGAACGGCGCCAAAGCCGGTCGATCCGGAAACAGCGCCGGCGGCAGGTACTCCTGGTGTCGTTGCTATCGCGGATAGAGCCCGGGAGCAGAACGGGTCGGGTTCCGCGCTCACGGGCACCATCAAAGATGCAGCGCCGGTCACCGACGAAGCCACGCCGCAATCCGACAGTCTGCTCGCAACACAGCCCCTTGGCGGCGGGAAGGCGGATGAGCAAAACCTTGCCATTACGTCGCGGACGACTTCAGTCGGTACGGTTGCCGTGGTGGAACCGCTGGTCAAATCAGCCGCCGCGGCGGTGAAGCAACCAGGCGTGGCCAATCCCTCCGAGACAGCGTCGCCCGTCGTGTCTGCCACTTCCGAAATGGCTGCCGAAGTGAGCACCGGGATGCCCACGTCGGCGATACCGCAGGCTGCCCCAAACAAGGCCGCTCGGGAAACCGCGGCGGCAAAGGTTACGGAAGTGACAACCAGTAAGCACGCGTCCGTCGTGCCGCAATTGGCCGCCACTCATTCGTTGCCTGCAACTTCGTCCGCAGCAGCGGCTGGCGCGCACGTTGCCGCTAAGTCGCAATCCGACACTGCCAATTCGTCACCATTGGCTTTGGCCGGAGCAGTTGCTGCAATGCCGCCTGATGCACACGTTATCGCGTTGGCGCAATCGGGTGCAGCCATTTTGCCCTCGACGACCGCGGCGGCTACCGCCAGACATGCGTCGGCGATACCACAATCGGACGCAGGCAATTCCTCCGCGATTACGTCGGTCGGAACAGTTACCGCAATGACAGCTGACACAAGCGCTGCCACGCTATCCCCGTTGGATCCGACCAACCCGCAACCGCCACCTGTCCCAACGTTACCTGTAGGCAACGGCATTACCGCAGCGTCTACGTTGCAAAGCCAACCGCATGACGCGCGATCCGATCCTGTGGCGCCGCCGCTCTACATTGCCGGCGTAGCCGCTTCCGCCGCGCCATCCGATGCCACGATCGCGCCGCCATCCGGGTTGCCGGCCACGGTACCGCCTGAAACCGCTACCCAGCAGGTCGCCATGCATGTCGCTCAGTCACTGAACGACGGTGGCAAAACAATCACGGTCGAGTTGCATCCGGCCGAACTGGGTCGTGTCGAGATTCATTTCTCATTCCATTCCGACGGCACGAACGTGCGTTTGACAGTCGACCGGCCGGAAACCTTCGACGCCTTCTCGCACGACCGCGGCGGTCTGCAGCAACAACTGGCACAGGCCGGAGTGGATCTGGGCGGTGGCGGCCTCGACCTGCGTCTCGGTCAGCAGCAGCCCGAGCAATCGGGAAGTTACTCCAGTGGAAGGACTCCGCGAATAACAATGCCAACGCCGCAACCGGACGCCGCGCCGGCGACGTTGTGGGTGAGCAACAGTTTGCTCGATATTCTGGCCTGAAACTGCAGCACAAGGATCTGCCATGAGTGGCACCGTGAACCAGACCAACGCGGCCTCTGCGCTCAACACGCTGAACAGCACGCCTGCGATCACCCAGGTCGGCGCCAATGCCAATAATGCGCAGATGAATCAGTTCCTCACTTTGCTGGTTGCGCAGTTGCAGAACCAGGATCCGATGCAGCCTACCGATCCGACCCAATTCGTCGCGCAGTTGGCGCAATTCTCCACGGTGGAGCAGTTGGTGCAGGGTAACACGACGTTGACCGGCATCTCACAAAGTCTGTCGGGACTCTCGTTGGGCCAATATTCCGGGCTGATCAAGCACACGGTGACTGCAACCGCCACGACGGTGACGGCGCCGACGTCGGGAACGCCGCAAAACCTTAGCTATAATGTCACAACCTCCGGCCTCACCAACGTCAATGTGCAGATTACCAATGCGTCGGGAACGGTAGTCAATTCACTGCCGGTAACCGGCACCAGCGGGACCGTCGCGTTCAACGGCCTGGACAGCAGCGGCAATCAACTTCCTGCCGGTCAGTACAACGTCGCCTTGGTCGGCACCAGTACCGCTCCAGCAACGGTCGGACAATCGCAATCGGCGGGCACGCTTACCAGCAGCGGCACGGTCGCCAGCGTACAACAGGGGACTTCGGGTGATTGGCAGTTGCAACTCACCGATGGGCGGCTGGTCAGCGCAAGCTCCGTCACCTCAGTGCAATAGCGCGGCCGCCACGGCCTAACCGTAAAACAGCCGAACGATCAGCACATCGCGAACGCTATCCGGCTGCAATTTGGAAATACTGCTGATCAGTGCCTGCTTCACCGCGGCCAGGTCGGTGTGATCCGGCTGCAGCACCCCGCTATCCGCCATCGCCATCAACCGGCGCATCACCGTCTCCTTCAACCGTGGTTCCACGGCACGCAGATCGCTCGCCGCCGAGGGAACCGCATCGATGGTGATCCCGATGATGGCATACGACATCATGCCGTCCTTCATCGGCAGGTTGATGGTGAATTCACCCAAAGAGATATACGCTGGCCGGGCCGGCTGCTCTTCGGCATAGGCGGCACCCGGTCCCGGCAGTGGCGCGGCAATGGCAAAGCCCAGACACGCGAAAACACTCAGACTTGCGTAACGAATCATCTTTGCTGTCCTCGCGCCGGCGGACGGTCAGAATGGCGAAACGCGGTTGATCAGATCCTGTCCCCAGGGCGGCCGCTGCAGGTCCGATGATACGCCGCGGCCTCCGTACTCGATGCGCGCCTCGGCGATCTTGTCCGAACCGATCGTATTGTCCGACAGGATGTCCTCCGGCCGTACCACACCGCGGATCTGCAACTGCCGTAATTCATTGTTCAGCCGGATTTCCTGGCTGCCGACGATCTCCAGATTGCGGTTGGGGAACACTTGCACGACCGTCGCTGCAACGTTCACCACCAGAGTCTCGGCGCGCTTGATGTCGCCCTGGCCCTGGGTGCTGTCGCTGCCGGCGGTGGTCACGTTCGGAGAGGCGTTGGCCAGGCCTGGAAAGAGATGGCCGAATAATGAACCGAGGCCGCTAACCGAACCATTATTCTGCGTCGTGCGGCTGAGGTTGGTCTGATTGGCGAACTCTGCCGACTCCTGCAAATTGACCGACACGGTCACCAGATCGCCGACGCCACGGGCGCGTTGGTCGCGAAAGAACGTCTTCGCACCCTGGCGCCACAGCGAACCGGTCATCGCCGGGGGCAACGGCGGCACATCGGCGGCGGCGATGGCTGCCGCGCTGGATTTCGGCGGTGGAATTTCCGAAGTCACGCCGGGAGCGCTGAAATCGGGCGGCTTCTGGAAATGATCCCATGAATCGCATCCGGTCAGCAGCATGGCCGGCAGCAAAGCAAGCGAAACGAAATTGCGTCGGCCCTTCATTGTGCTCTCCGCACCTCGGTCATGCCATCGCCGGTAACGACCCCGCGGATAGTTTGTCCGCTCTGCGTGTTCAGTATGCGAATTTCGTCACCCACCGCGCCGCTTTCCTCAGCGCGGCCCTGCATTTCCATGCGCAGCGATCCGCTGCTCCACAGCACGGTGACCGGCGCGCTGGCCAGCACCGCGATGCGCGGTCCGACATCCGGCTCGGTCAGTGGCCGGTCGGCCGGCACGCGCCGCTTGATCTGCTGCCCCACGATATCCCGGTCGGCGAACAGTGCTTCCGGCAGCGGACGCGGCACCGGTTGGGCAACGATGTCGTCCTGACGAATCACGTCCCCCGGCAGCAAGACGCGCGTAGTGTGCCAGACATCCTGGCTCCTCGCCGGCGAACTGCTCGCGAGCATGGCCACCGCGATGACCGCGAGGCTTGCAAACTGCATGGTCTTCCTCAATGTTGTTGCGTTGTGGTCTGCATCATCTGGTCCGCGGCATCGATCACCTTGCTGTTCATTTCATAAGCGCGCTGGGCGGTGATCAGGTTGGTGATTTCCTGCACCACGTTGACGTTGGATGACTCGATGTAGCCCTGGCGTGTCGAGCCGAACCCGGGATCGCCGGGCAGGCCCTGGATCGGTGAGCCGGAGGCGTCGGTTTCCAGGTAATTATTGCCACCTTGTGCATTCAGACCGGCTTCATTCGGGAACATGTACAGATGGAGCCGACCAACGGTCGATTGTTGCCCGTTCGCACCAGTTACAACGACATCGCCGCTCTGGTCGATCGTCACGTTGGTGGCAGTCGGCGAGATGGTGATCGAAGGTTCGACCGGATAACCGTCAGTCGTCACGATCTGGCCGGTTGCCGACATGCGAAAACTGCCGTCGCGCGTATAAGCTGTGTTGCCGTTCGGTAGCTGCACACCGAAATAGCCACGGCCATCAACTGCCACGTCCAGTTGGTTATCGGTCTCGGTCAGGCTGCCCTGCGTCAGTACGCGCGTGGTGCCGGAAGAACGCACGCCCAGACCGATCTGCGTGCCGGTGGGCAATTGCGTGCCGGTTTCCGAAGATGAACTGCCGGCCTGAGCCGAGGACTGGTACAACAGGTCCTGAAACGACGCCAGGCCGCGTTTAAATCCGGTCGTGTTCACGTTGGCGATGTTGTTGGAAATCACCTCAACCTGGGTTTGCATAGCCTGCATGCCTGTGGCGGCAATGCCGAGTGAGCGCATCATTTCGGTTCAGCTCCTTCCGCTTCTGTCGATTAAGTTGGATGACCGAGCGTATCGATCATCTTACGCTCGCGGTCGCTTTCGTTTTGCAGCATGGTCTGCAGCCGCTCGTAAGCACGGGTCAGTTCGGTCATGTTGGCGATTTCCTTCATCGGCTGCACCGTCGAGCCCTCGATCGAACCCTGCACGATCCGCGCGCCGCCATCGTCGGGTGAAATCGGCTGCATCTCACTTTGCGGTGCGGTCAGCAGCCCGTCGCCGGCTTTGCGGATCAGGTTCGGACTGGTCGGGCGAAACACGCCGATCTGCGCTACGTCCTGTTGACGGCCATTCACTGTCACCTTGAGGTCGCCGTTGTTCCTGATTTCCGGATCCTCAAAGCCGTCGGGCATCTGGATCGGAGAGCCGTCAACACCGAGCACCGTGCGCCCGTCGGCATCGACCAATGTGCCATCCGGGCCGACCCGAAAATGCCCATTGCGGGTGTATTCGGTGCCGACGGCAGTCGCGACGGCGAGGTAACCCTGGCCGTCGAGCGCAATGTCGAGCGGATTGCCGGTGACCTCGATCGGTCCGCTCGCCTGATCAATATACGTCGCCGCATCCTCCACGAACGACACCCCCCCTCCTGGGCCGTCCAACGGTTCCAGGAACGATTCGAAAAACGAACGGTCTGCCTTGAAGCCAGCGGTGTTGGCGTTGGCTACGTTGTTGGCGACCGTTTCCAGTTCCTTCTGCAACGCGGTCTGAGCCGCCAGTGCGACGTAGGTGGTGGTGTCCATCCGTTACGATCCCTGATGCGCGGTGGGTGGATCGAGCAGCGTCTCGATGTGGCGGGCCCGCTCCAGGGCGCTGCGCAGCGCGACGAGGCCTGGTGGCCGGGTGGTGTTGGCATCGCTCGCAGCTGACGGCACCGCCGCCAGTAGCCGGGCCGGTCCCTCAGGTAGTTTCACGGCAGTCACGTTCGTGGCCGGCCCGTTCATCGCCACCGCAAGTGCATAGCGCGTCGCCAAATCGTTGCGCATGGCCGCAGGCAGCACAGGATCGCGCAGTAAATCCGCATAGGCGGCAGCGGCGTCCGGCCACGCCTCCGCCTCGAACAGCAGACTTGCGCGGCGCTCCCGATCCGCAATCTCTACCGCACCATCGAGCGCATGCGCCGCCTGCAGCGGCTGGCGCATCCGGCGCAAGGCCTCGGCCGCGATCCGGTGCGCCGCGATGTCGTCCGGCAGCGCCTTCACCAGATCCACCGCCTTGGCAGGATCGCCGCCATAGGCTTCCGCCGTGGCCAGCATTTGGCTTGCCTCCGGCGTCGCCGCTGTGGTCTCGGACAGTTGCCGCAACGTATCCAGGGCCGCGTCCGGGAAATGCTGCGCCAGCATCAGCCGCGCGACGGCCAACCTGATATCGTCGCCCTTCTCGCCCGGCGTGGTATAGCCGCCATAGCGTAAATACAGTGCGATCCGCTCGTCTGGTTCAGGCAGCGCGGCGGTTGCCGGATCGACGAACAGCAGCCGCAAAATCCGCAGCACCAGACTGGCACCGCGGCTCTCGCGGGTTTGCAAGCCGCGCGGACCTGCGCTTTCGTCGGCGATCGCCAGAGCTGCCGCATAATCGTGCCGGCGCAACCGCAATTCGGCGTATTGCTCGGCTGCCCGTTGGCCCAGAGCGTCGTGGCGATAGGTGCGGGCAATGTCGATGAGCACGGCTTCAGCGTGCGCCGCGGCCGGTCCGCTCTCGGCTGCACGGATGGCGGCAAGGCGGGCTTTGGCGACCACGCCAGGCGGAGTCATATCAAACCGGGCTGCCCGTTGCAGGAAGACCCGATACTCCGCCTGGTCGCCGGTCAGGCCGGCGATGCGAGCCTGCAGCAGAAACCGGCGCGCCTCGTCCTCCGGCAATTCCGCAGTAGCGTTTCGCATAGCACCGGCCATGGCTCGAAGGGCGTCGAGATTGTCGCCCACCGCCGCCACGATGCGAAACGCCAGCTCCCGTTGCAACGGTTCCGGCAGAGTGCGCAAGGCAGCGGCGACGACTTCCGGATCACGGGCTGCACCTACCGCGTCGCCTTCCGCCGCCGCGGCGAGGTCGCGCCAAAGCGCAGCGTCGGCCCGTTTGCAATCGACCGGGTTAGACAGCAGCGGTGAGTCAGGTGACAGTTTTTCGCCTCTGATCAGGCTGCCGATGTCGGCATCGCGGGTCAGCCGGAGCCGTGCCTCGGGCGAGACATCTATGGCAAGGGCCTCGGTGGCGGCGGCCATCGCCTCATGGCCGAGGCCGTTGGCCAGATAGAACTCTGCCAGGGCAGCAACGTCTTCGGGTGCTGAGCGCGACCGCGCCGCCTGGAAGCGCAAAGCAATCAACCGCTCGGTAAAGGAACCCGCCCCATGCCAGCCTGAGGCGTCGATCCGCGGCAGGCACGGGCCGGCGGGAGCGCCAGATTGGGCCTGTGCCACGGCGTCGCCCGCGGCCGACCCAGGGGACGGGCTTTGGTTGGATGCTGGGGCCAAAGAGGGACGGGAGGCTGCGGCATCCGACCTCCAGGCTTGTGGCGCGGGCGGCGGCACCTGAGGCGGGGTAGCGTTCAGTTTCGCCAGCTTTTCTGTCAGAAACGCCCGCAGCCTTGCCATTTCCTCCGCTTCACTGGGTCTGGCTGCACTACCCGCCTTTGCTGCGGTTTCTGGCATCACGTCGGGTACGCTTCTGGCGGCGGCGTCCGAGATTATCCCCCGTTCCACGTTTGCACCTAAGGCCGGCTTGGCGACGGTGTCCGCCCGCGCCTCGGTTCGGGCGCGTGCGCCACTCTCGGGTTCCGCCGCAGTATCCACCCTCGTGCCATTTGCCGCCTGGGCAACCGGCGGCGAACCCGGTTGCGGAGATGGCGCGGGATCCGGATGGATATCCAGGCGAAGTACGCCACTCGCGCTGTCCTGTTCCGACGTGCAATGACAGGTGAAATGGATCACCGCCACGGCAGCCCCAGCATCGTCACGCTCACCGATCGGACCGGTCTCGCGCAGGTGGGCGGAGGGCGACACGTCAAGGCGAACCCCAGGTGTGAGATGCACCTCGATGCCGCCGGGCACCGAACGCACCTCGGGCGCGGGATTGTCGCGGAGCGCGAAACTGACCCGCCCCCAGGTCGGATGCTGTGTGGTAACGACCAGGATGCCCTTCGCCGCGGCGGCAGCCGGCGTCATTGGGCGGCGTGGTGCGGATCTGGGCGTGCCGATTCGGGTTGTGCTGCTCAGCGACGTGTCGGGCGGCGTTATCGCAAGCTGCGGAGTTTCCAACTGGGAAGCGCCGGACTGGGGTGCTCCGGACTGGGGTGCTCCGGTCTGGGGTGCTCCGGTCTGGGATGTTCCGGCCTGGGACATTCCAGTTTGGGATGTTCCAGTTTGGGATGTTCCGGTCTGCGGGGTGCCAGTCTGCGGCGTACCAGTCTGGGCTGTGGCAATCGGCCGGGGGATGGCCAACGACGTTGGGGTCAGCGTGGCCGCCGCCGGTGCCGCATTGCCATTTAGCTGGCTTTGCGCCCGCGCCAGATCAATGCAAGCCAGAACCAGGATCGCGGCAATCGCCGGAGGGATCAGGCATCGCCTCACGATCAACCGTCCGCTTTCGCACGTGTGCTACGTGCCGTCTCGGTTAGCAGCTTGTCGAGTTCCTCGAAGCTGGGCTGGAACCGCGTGGGCACCGATTTGCGCCCGACTTCGACCGCGAGTTGCGGGCCAAGACCCTCGAGATGTGAGGTGATCATCTGCCGGACGATGCCCAGCATGACGCCCTCTTCCTCCAGCACGCCCCTCAGGCGGGTGGCGATCGGCCCAAACAGCCCGTACGACAGAAACACGCCAAGCAACGTCCCGACCAGCGCCGAGCCGATCATGTGGCCCAGAATGTCCGGCGCTTCGTTGATCGCGCCCATCGCCTTGATGACCCCGAGCACCGCCGCGACGATCCCCAGAGCGGGCAGCGCGTCCGCCATGGTCGACAGCGCCTTCGGCGCGCGCAAATCCTCTTCGTGCCACTTGTCGATCTCGGTATCCATCATTTCGCCGACCTTCCACGGATCGGTAAAGTTCAGCGTGATGGCGCGAAATACGTCGGCTACGAACGAGACAAAGTGGTGATCGGCCGCCAGCCTGGGGTACCGGGTGAAAATCAGCGAATTGGCAGGATCTTCGATATGCCGTTCCAGCGCGAGGTTGCCCTCCTGCCGCGTGATCCGGAACAGCAGGAACAGCAGGCACAAAGCGTCGGCATAGTCGCTGCGCCGCCAGCACGGCCCCGACACCACCTTCTTGAAGCCGCCAAGCACCGACTTCACGGTGCTCATCTCATTGGAGATCAGCAGGGTCATTGCGCCGGGACCGAGGATGACCAGCAATTCCGGCCCGACCGCCTCGATAATGACGCCGAAATGTCCGCCCGCGATCGTGTAACCGACGCCAATCGTGACAAAAACGCCCGCTAAACCGATCAGTTGCCACATGACTGTGTTCTGCGAGCCTGCTTCGGGGTTGACATCCTCGCATTTCGCAAGGCATAGTCAAGCCTATAGCATCTCGCAAAACCGCCTGCCAGTACTAATTTTCGCGAACTTCCGCGCAGGAGACCCGGGTGCCGTTCACTGTTCCACTGACCGACCCGCCCGCCACCGGCACCCTGACCCTCCCGGTGAGCGGTATTCCGGGGGCGGGCGCCGCCACCGGGGTCGTATCCGCCATTCGCGATGCCAGTGCGCGCAGCGGTATGAATTTCGACCTGATGCTGGCATCCGCACGACTGGAAAGCGGGCTCGATCCGTCGGCGCAGGCCACTACCTCCTCCGCCACCGGATTGTTCCAGTTCATCGATCAGACCTGGCTTGATGCGGTGCGGCAATATGGACCACAACACGGCCTCGCGGCCGACGCGGCTTTGGTCGTGCGGCGCGACGGGCGCCTGACCGTTGACGATCCGGGCACGCGGCAGCGCATCCTGGATCTTCGCAAGAATCCCGACATTGCGTCTGCTCTTGCCGGCGATCACCTGCGCGGCATTTCGGACAAGCTCGGGCTGACGCTCGGCCGGCCGGCCGATGCCACGGAAATCTATCTGGGCCATCTGCTGGGCAGCGGTGGAGCGTCACAATTGCTACAGGCCATGCGGACCACGCCCAACCAGGCCGCCGCCGATTTGCTGCCGGCCGCCGCGCGGGCAAATGCGCCCCTGTTTGCCGCGCCTGACGGCACGCCGTACACGGTCGCCCAGTTCATGCAGCACCTGCGCGACCGTGTTGCCCGCGCTTATGCTGCCACGGGCTCGGTAATGCCGACAGGGCCGGTCAATTTGGCGCAGACCGGTCCGGCGGCGGGTAGTGCGACGCAAACCAAGGTCGCTGCCATCTCGCTCCACGCAAGGCAGCCGATCGAACGTGAGGCGATCGCGAACCTGAGCCGGGTGTTCACCCAGATCGACTCCGCGATCGGGCGGGGGCAATCTGCGGTGCGCCATCACGGTAATTCGCAGAACACCTTGCCCGCAGGGTTACTGTCCGCCCTACGCGGCACGTCTGCCGGCAATGCTGCGTGACGCAGCCTCACTGACTCGCCCGTTACCGACCGCGGGCGTTCGCGTTCAGATGAAATCCAGCTCGGCGTGCAATGCGCCGGCCGCTTTCAAAGCGTTCAGCACCTGGATCAGATCGCGTGGCCCAAGCCCCAGCGCGTTCAGGCCATCCACCAGATCCTTCAGCGTGGCGGCACGCGGCATGATGTGCAGGTTGCGTTCGGCATGCTCGTTCACGTCGATGTCGGTTTTTGGTGTTACCGCGGTGCGGCCGCGCGAGAACGGGCGAGGCTGTGAAACCTGAGCGGTCTCGGTGACCCGGACGGTGAGGTTGCCGTGCGCCACCGCCACTGAATCCAGCTTCACCTCGGCACCGACCACGATCGTGCCGCTCTTTTCATCGATCACCACCTTGGCCGGCGTATCCGGCCGCACCTCGATGCGCTCGATTTGCGCCAGCATCTCGGTGACCCGGCGTTGGTAGCTTAGCGGCACGCGCACATCCACGGTACCCAGGTCGATGGCATCGGCGATGCCGCCGCCCATGCGGGCGTTGATTGCCTGCTCGATGCGGGTCGCTGTGGTGAAATCGGGGTTATGCAGCGCCAGCCGAACCGTCGACAGATTGTCCAGGGTATTTGGCAGTTCCCGCTCCACCGTCGCGCCGCCCGGCACCCGGCCGCTGGTTTGCACGCCCTGTTTTACCGCCTGCGCCGCGCCCGACGCCTGGAAGCCGCCGACCACCACCGGTCCCTGACCAACGGCGTAAACCTCGCCGTCCGCGCCGATCAGCGGCGTGACCATCAAGGTGCCGCCTTGCAGCGACTTGGCGTCGCCCAGCGACGATACTGAGACGTCCAGCGGCGAGCCCTGTCGCGCGAATGCCGGCAACGTCGCGGTTACTACCACTGCGGCGGTGTTGCGGGTTTGCAGCTGCTGACCCGCAACGTTGACGCCCATCCGCTCCAGCATGGCGGTCAGCGACTGCTGGGTGAACTGCGAGTTGCGCAACGTATCGCCGGTCGATTGCAGGCCCACGACGAGGCCATAACCGACCAGTTGGTTGCTGCGGACGCCCTCGATCGACACCAGGTCGCGCAACATGATCTGTGCTCGCGCCGGCATGGCAACCGATAACGCCAGAGCGGCGACCAGCAACGCAAGTCTCGGCATTCTGCCGTGCGTCATCAACGAAACTCCTCGGCGGGCTACGACATGAGGGTGGGAAGATAGTGCGACAGCGTGAGCTGCGAGAGGTCAGCGGTGACCTGGTAACTCGCCTGCAATTGCGTCTGCAGTGCGCTGAGCTGGGTGGCGACCGCCGTCTGGTCGGCAGCTTCAAATTTCGTAATTTGCTGCGTGGTGTTGCTGGCCGCCGTCTGTTGCGCCGTGGCAACCTGCTGCAACTGCTCCTGAACTGCACCGAGCTGACCTTGTTGCGTAATAAGATCATTCTGCGCCTGACCAATCACTGACGTAGCCTGCGTCAGGATCGCCGACTTCGCCGTGCTGTCCAGCTGAGTTGATGGGGCCGCCAACAGGGTCAGCATCGACAACCCTTGCATCAGGTTGGTGAACGCTGGTTGATTGCCCTTGACGCTATAGGACAGCGACTGGTTTTGCCCGATCAGCACCTGGGTTGGCTTGCCGTCATCCGGCGCGGTGTAGAACGCACTATTGTAATTCAGCGCCGGATTGCTGTTGGTGTTGTTGAAGATGCTGGACAATCCATTCGGACCGGTCAGCAGACTCTGCACGTTGGCCGCGGTCAGTGGCTGCCCGCCATTGGCGGTCACCGCCGCACTCAGCACAGCATTCACCGCAGCTAACGGCCCGCCCGGCGCGTTGGCGCTTTGCATCGGCGGGGTGGATGTGGCGTCGCCGGCGAACAAGGCGTTGCCGTCATATTGCGTGTTCAACAGGTCGAGCACCTGTGACATCGTGCTCGACGCCTGGGTTGCGACGGCAGCCTGGCCCTGGGCGCTCGTCGTTGCCGTGTTGATGGATGCGTTGGCGATGGTCTGCACCGCCGAGGCAATGCTGTTCAGCGCGTCTTGCGCCGCCTCGAGCTGATTGCCGGCATTGGTCGCTGTGGTTTGCAGGGTGTTTTGCTGATCGGCCTGCATTTGCAGACTGTAAAGTAAGGCCGCGTCGTTGCCCATCGAACCGGCGGGGTTCACCTTCAGACCGGACGATGCCTCGGCGGTCAGCGTGTTGAGCTGCGAGTTCATTGCCTGCATCAGGTATTCCTGTTGCAGCGGCGCGGCGATCGTGGAAATGCGGCCGGACATCGATGGCTTCCCGTTAGGTGGTGGTGAGCGCGTTGAGCTCGTCGAGCATCTTGGTGATCGACTGAATGACCTGGGTGGTCGCGGCATAGGTCGCCTGCACCGTGATCAGGCGCTGCAATTCGTCATCGACATTCACGCCGGTGGCGTTGCTGAGGGCGGTTTGCGCGGCCTGTGCCTGCGTGGTGCGCGACGTGTTGTTCGCCGTCCACGTGGTCAGTGCCTCCTGTTGCTGTCCGGCAATTTGCGATACCGCGTTGGTCAGTGTCATCGAACCGGCCACGCCGGATGCGTTATAACTCTGGTTCGTGTTCATGGCCTGGATGAAGGCCAGCACCGTACCATTGTTGCCGGTCGCCGTTGTCTGACCGGTCGCCTGTGCGCCGTACACGATGTTCGCAGCATTGCCGCCTTGCGTCGGATCTACCGAGGCGTTGAGCGCGATGTTGGCTGCCAGCCCGGGAATTTGCGCCGGATTGGCGGGATCGACCGCGGCGCTGTTGTCGGTGAAGATGCCGGTCTGGCCGCTGCTGACCGTCGGATCGGCCTGCTGAAACGCCGTAATCGTGTTGGCGGCAAGCTGATCCAGCTGTTGGCCGAACCCCGCCAGCGTGACGTCGCGCAGTTGCAGTTGTGCCGCGATGTCGCCGCTCTGCGACATGGCAATGGGCTGGCCGTTGACGGTGACAGCGGACAGGCCGCCGCTGTAGCCGTTCGCCGGATCGGCGGTTTGTTGCAGTTGCGA
>Ga0187859_10001261_pt1 | contig 16279 bp, 19 predicted proteins | sample June2016WEW_10_1_2_FD_133019 | JGI IMG/M metagenome (GOLD analysis project Ga0187859, IMG submission 133019) | Peatland microbial communities from SPRUCE experiment site at the Marcell Experimental Forest, Minnesota, USA - June2016WEW_10_10 | ecosystem: Environmental > Terrestrial > Soil >...
CGCAGTTCCAGCGCGAGCTTGCGGCTGCCGTAAAACGGATACTTCAGGTGAACCTCGTCGATTCGTCGCATGAGCGCCAGTTCCTCGGGACTCGTCGCTACCGGCTCGTAGTACATGCCAGAGCGAGACAACCGGAGCAGCTCGCACTGCCGGCGAACCGACAGCTCGGGGCACTTCCAGTCGATCATTGCGCGGCGCTGGTTCAGCCCGCACGACCGAGTCCTCTGGCTAAAAAATCGCGCTCCACTGTCAGCTCGCCGATCTTCTTGAGCAGCTCTCCCTCTCGCTCGCTGCTGTGGCTTTCGGCCTTGCCCTCCCCGTTCGTGAATACGCGAGCCGCATTCTCCAGGAACTCACGCTTCCACTTGTAAATCTGATTCGGGTGCACGCCGTAGCGCTTGGCCATTTCCGACGCGGTCCCCTCTTCGCGCACCGCCGCCAACGCAACCTTGGCTTTGAATTCTGGCGTATGCTTGGCACGTGTATTCTTCATTGGTCCTGCTCCTCTCGGTCTTGGAGCGGGCTTCCCGTACCACCTTAACCCCTGGTCCGAAATCCGGGGTCCACTTCAGACCTCGACGAGGTCCGCATCGCGCTGCGAGTGATGAAGTCAAACTCGGCTTCGCAGGAAGGCGCGAGTGGCGACAACGGCGATGACAGCGGCGGCGCCGCGTCCGCCTCCGGGGGGGAGGCGAAATCGCTCGACTCGATGTACGCCGACGCTGCAGCCGACTCAGGGGACGACCCGCCCGACGATGGCGGGATGGACGACGATGGCTTGCTGGACGACGCGACGCAGAAGATGCTTCTGGGCGCTCACGGCTGCTGAGGGACGGTTGTCACCACACGCCGAGTAGATGCCATGTTGCTGGGCGTCGGTGACGATCGTTGCGATCTAGAGAATCCCCGATGCATTTTGGCTACCCAAATCATGCAGAATGCATGCAAGCAATAGACATCACGGGAAGTGAAGATCCTACCCCTTGCGACCACCGAGTCGGCCGAGGGCCACCACGTGCGGGTTCTTCACCCGGCGAAATGATCGGCCTCTCCCCGCGTCTCGTTCGAAGATAACCGCTTCGACTACGGCGAGCAGCGGTTCATCATACTGGGCGTGCTCGACGGTCCCGTTGCCGTCGTCGCCCACACCGCGCGCGGGGACGACGCGCCGCGCATCCTTCTCGCTGAGAAAGGCGAACCGCCGTGAGCAAACTTAGGGCGAGTTGACCGTCTCACGGATGAGACCCTCGACTACGCGGACATTGCGCCGCTCGACGAGGCGTTTCTAGCGAATGCGGTGCGCGGGCCCTGGCCGCCCACAGCCTTTCTTGGCGTCGTATTCGACCGTCCCGCGACGTTCTTTCGGCATGGCCCGCCCTCCTCAGAGGCCCGCCGACCCGAGATCGACCGTGCGCAAGGCCTCGATCACGCGATCCTCGTCCGGGCGCGCCGTGAACCGTGCCGGACGGCTCTTCATCGCCGCGAACAGCCGGGGCCGTTCGCGAAGCGCGTCAGCCAGGCGCCCGAGCCGCGGCAGGCGCTCGCGCAACCGCGCATCGCGCGCGGGGCCCAAGAAGTAGCGTGTGCTTTCGAAGGCCTCGATCACGAAGAAATCCGCAACCGCCGGTGTGTCACCGCCGATCCACGCTCCGTGTGGCATTTGCCCGTCAAGAAGCTCCAATTTCTGCACGATGCGGGACGCGATCGCCGCGAAGCTGCGGCCTGGGTCGGCTCCGGGATAGAGCAAATCCGCATAAATCACGTCGGCGAGACGCAGAATCACGTCGATGTAGCTGCTGGAGCAGGCGGCCTCGCGAGCCGCGATGGCTTCGTCGCTCAGGCGCGCGTACTCCCCCAAGTGCCGTGCCAGGAAAAACGCGATCGGAAGCGTCTCCGACACAGTCGCATCGCCCCACGACAGTGTCGGAAGCGCACGATAACGACCGGCGAACGCGGGGTCCTGACGAACGTGCGCCCATTCTGCCGGCGGCACGCGCACGTCTTCGAACGCGATTCCGGCATCGGCCAATGCGTGGCGGAGCGCCTGCGCGCGGCCGAGCACAGGGAAGTAGCGAAGCACCACGCGCCCACCCGTCATCCGGATCGAGCCTAGGCAATTTTCGACGCGTGCGGGAGAGACGATCGACCGCCGGGTTGCGGAGGCGTTGGTGCCGTTCGATTTCGATATGGGGATCGTGGGGCGTAGGCGCCGCTGACCAAACAACCGGGCTGGGCCGCCGACGGTTCAAACCAGATCGAAGAACCCGGGTGCCGAATGGTGCGGGCCTTCCACCGGAGCCGTGTCGAGCTATTGCGGTTGGCCCGGAGCATCCTCGGACGACGAGCCGCGCCTTCCCACGTTTACTTTGGAAAGATCGGCAACGCACCTGCCGTCACCGCGGCTGAAAGGCAAACTCCATAGTAACTGGTCACAAGCGTATCTGTTTGGGGAAGACGTTCCGCTGGGCGAGCGCGGGGTCCATCTTGTTGATGGAAGCGTATGCGATGCGGACGAGGAGCTCGTCGTCTTTCAGGGACGCGATGGTCTTCTTGCGAAGGCTAACCGGCGCCCCGCGTGATCGAGGGCGAGAGAGTCGAAGGTCACCGCGGACTGCGTCATGAGAGTCTCCCTGGATTCGTGGCCGCGAGTCGTTCGCGGCCACCCTTCGAAGCTAGCCGGCGCGCGAATGACGCACCACGCCATCGGCGCCCAGAGCGTGCCGGCGCGGCTGATACGAGATCGGGATGCCATCTTCGGCGCAGCGTTCGACGCACGGGTCGCAACCTCGGTGTCCGGCAGGTACGAGGACCGACCTCACATGTCGATCGGTCGCGACGCGCCGGTCGCGCGCGCCGTCCAGCCGCCGAGCCGTGGCAGGGTCGTCTCGCTTCCGCGCGTCGGTGGCTCCACCACCGCTACTCAAGGGGCTGCATGAATGCCGAACGAGTTTTTGGCCGCCAAACCCCGGTCGGCGCGCGCTCCGGCCTCTGCTTGCGCCGCAAACGCGAACGCAACCAGCCAGCCCCCTGGCCGTGGACCGAACCCGTACGGCCTCTTTCCCCATACGCAGCTCTGAATGGCCGCCCTGCAGCAAGGGTGTAGGGCCGGCACACGATGCGAGACGCGCGCGTCCGACCTCGCTCAACAAGCTGCGGGCCGACGAGACTGCTGCGATCCGCGCCGCGGAGTCGAAGCTCCTGCTGCGCGGGCCTTCGGCGAGGAACTGTTCGGCAGCGTTCAAGACGAAAGAGCGCGTCGTGGGGAGTCGCGCCTGGGCTGTCGCACGTTCAACGTGCGCAGCTGCATCGGCGAAGCATCGGTGGCGGCGGGCCCGCGAATCGGGGAGACTCGATCTCCGTGGCCGTCACGGAGACCTTCTCGTCCGCGGTCGAGGTCGCGCGCGGTGTGGTCATCGTCCGATGTGACGACACCGAGGGCAACACATTCACGCTGACGCTATGGCGATGCCGACGGCACAACGGGCAGCCTCACGCTGAAGGAGCGCGAGATGGCCTGGCTGCCGCTCCGCCCCGGCTTGCCGAAGGGCGAATCGGATCCGTCCGCCGACGTGCCTTCGGGTGGTCGGACCGTATCTGGCTGGGGCACGTTCCATGCGCGGTGGGCAGCAGCCGCCTCGCAAGCAAGGCCAGCAAACGGCTGAGGAGCTTGCAATCTGAAGAGGAACTGGCCCGTCGGGGAGGCGTTGGCTGGCGCAGACTGGCTGGCTGAGGCGCCCTTCTCCTTTGCGGGATGTCTGCGCCAAGATCCACTATCGTCCCGCCCGATGCTGAAGCCGGGCGAAACGTTCGATCGTTACACGATTGAGGCGCCACTCGGGCAGGGAGGGATGGGCTGCGTCTACCGCGCCTATGACGCCCGGCTGGGGCGGCGCGTGGCTCTCAAGGTCATCTCCGACGGCGGGCGCGACGGGCAGGCCGACGCCGATGCCAACGCTCGCCTCCTCCGCGAGGCCCGCGCTGCGGCCGCGCTCGACCACCCCAACGCCGTCTCCATCTTCGACGTTGGCGAGTACGAGGGGACGCCGTTCATCGTCATGGAGCTCGTCTTGGGTCGGACGCTGCGCGGCGCGTTCGGAGAGGCTTCAGTCCCGGCGGCGAGGTGCGTCGCGGAGCTTGCCGACGTGGCCCGGGCGCTCGCTGTGGCGCACAGACGCGGGCTCGTCCACCGCGACATCAAGCCCGAGAACGTGATGGTTCGCGAGGACGGGGTGGTGAAGGTGCTCGACTTCGGCATCGCTCGCCGCCAGAGCGCCAGCATCGACCCCCACGGCGAAACCGAGGCGCCCGCACTTCCGACGCTCACGATCGAGGGCGTCAAGCTGGGAACCCCTGTCTACATGGCTCCCGAGCAAATCCGCGGCGACGCGATCGACGGTCGCACCGACCAGTTCGCGTGGGGTGTCGTCGCTTACGAACTGCTCGCGGGTCGGCTTCCTTGGCGCGGATCGGGTGATGCGATGGCCGTAATGGCGTCGGTGCTCACGGATCGTGTCGACCGCGCCCCCCTTGATCATGCTGCGGTGCCGCGCGCCATCCAGGACGTCATCCTCCGAGCGCTCGAGAAGCGCCCCAAGGATCGCTTCCCCTCCATGGAGGATGTCGCGGAGGCCCTCGACGCCGCCGTTCGCGAAGGCGACGACCCCGGATCTGCGAAGCCCCGACAAGCTCGTGAGCGGTCGCCGCAGGGCGCAACCGAAGCGCAGCGTTTCTCGACGGGCGAGGTCCGCGATGTGCTCGCCAAGGCAATCGATCGGCAAGCTGAGCGCCAGGGTTCGGCCAAGCTTGGCTTTGAGGATCTGCTCGCCGTCGCTGCCGAGGTGGGTATCGATGCCGATTCCCTCCGGGAGGCCAGCCGCGCGCTGCGAGCCAGCAAGCAGGACCCGAGCGCTACGGGCGGCGATTTTGTGAAGAAGCGCGATGCCTGGATCCGCCAGCAGCGGCTGATGCTCTATCGGCATGCGGGGGTCTACGGGATCGTCAACGCTGGGATCCTGGTCCTCGGTCTCGTTCTCTTGAGCTTCACGCCGTGGTGGATCTGGTTGTTGCCTTTGCTTGGCTGGGGCATCGGGCTGGCCATTCACGCGCTCGTCGCGCTGACAGCCAGCGAGGAAGACTTCCGGGAGCACGATGAGGGGATGCAGTGGTGGCACGAGAACCAGCGGCGCCGGCACGACGAGCGAATGGCACGGAGAACTCCCCACGAGGCGCCACGGATTGAGGCTCCTTCGGAGCGGGGAGCGAGGCTTGAGCTGTCACCGGGGAAGGTGCGGGTTGCGCCGGCGGACACCGGGCGCGAGCGAGATGCCGAGGACGAGGCCGCGGCGATGCGGGAGGGGCGCAACGGGGAGCCAAGGCGAAGGTAGGGGGCGCGCGGCCGGCGAGTAGGAAGACCGAACGTTCCGGGACGACCAGCGAAAACTCGCGTCGTCATAACGCCCAAAGTCGGACTTTCTCGGCTTCTGGCGCGAGGAGCGGACAAGGTGCGACTTGCCGTGGGCCGCAGAGAATTGGCTCTTCGTCGGCAGCGACGACGGGGGCCGTGAACGCGATCCTCACTTCATTGCTCCCAAGCTGCCGGCTCTGCGTATGTGTTCGGCGAAACGCGTCCGCTAGGAACGCGACTCGCAGAACGGATACGTCCCACCGTCTCCCGCGTTAGGTGATCTCTATTTTAGCGCGGCCGCATTGTCTGGCCGCCCCAGTCCTCGGGTGCGGTGTCAACGAGCGTTTGCGTCAACACCCACTGGTGGCCAAATGGATCGGTGAGTCCGGCCTGCCGCTCGCCATAAGGGTGATCGCGTAGCTCGTCCGCAATCGTCGCGCCGCTCGCAGTCGCCCGCGAGAGGGTCGCGGCGAGGTCCTCGACCTTCAGCAGGATCTGATGCGAGCGATCAGCCGTCGGCAGGCGCCGGCCAGGGCGGACCTCGGCGACGATCAGCTCTGCGGCCGCGCCGCCCGGTAACCCGAGCTGCGCGCGATGCCCGTCGCCGATCTTGACGTGTTCGACAAAGCCGAACGCGCGTTCATACCACACGACCGCCGCCCGCACGTCGGAAACCGTGAGCACCGGAACAACGTACGCGTGCGGCGCGGATCGATTGAAGCGCATGGCGACGATGTTACCAGCGCGCCGCTTGCAGATACGTGCCGCATCTTCACCCTGGTCAATCCATGACGGAACGCGAGATCGGATGGAGACCTCCGTCCTTGGCGGGGAGACTCGGCCGACTCCTGGCTGCCACGCAGCTTGGCTGCTAGATCGAGGCATGTCGTCATCGCCCAACCGCGCTCGCTCGCGTCTGCCGACCGTCTCCGTCTCCGTCAACGAGACGGCTACGGTACCTACGCGCCCCGAGGGCGACGAGGCCGAGCGGCGGCGGCGCGTCTTCACTGACGCGCTCGAACGATTCGACGAGAAAAACGCGCGCATCCTCGCAGAGCTCACGAAGTAGTACCCCCCGGGATCGCGGTGACTCCTGGGGCCTGCGCGTCGTGAAAATAGGCCATGCGCTTCGACGAAGTGCTCTTCCTCGAGATCGAGGACGTCGAGATCGTGCACGCTCGAATGATCGCCGCATACGGCGGGGCTGACGGCCTGCGAGATGCTGGCTTACTCGAGTCCGCCGTGATGTCACGGCGGCGGTTTTCGCGTCTCTTCGTCGGCCGCCGCCCTTTACGTTTACTACTCGCCCGCACGCTCAGCGGCGCGCTTTTCAGAACGAGCAGGCAGGGACCGACCCCCCTCCGGCACGATCTTGTGTCACTACGCCTGTTCCCGACGGAATGAGGTTGGATTGGTAGAGGCCGACGTTGGCGTACTGCGAGTTTTGCTGTGTCGTGACATCGAGGTTCACGTTTTCCAGTGTGAGACCGAGCGGAAAGGCGGCGCTGTATCCTTCGAATTCAGAATAGGCGCCCGAGGCCGAGTCCGTTGCGTATACCCCGTCAACGACGATGTTCGTGAAGTACGGGGTGCCCATCGTGCCCGAGCAGCTTCCGTAGCTGGTGTTGAACACGAGAAGATGTTTCACCCCGGTCATGCACGTGTTCAGGTAGGTTACCTGACGAACCGTTCCGCCGCAGTCCACATCCGTCTTGATGTTAATGCCGTTGTTGTTCGTCGACGTGTTCCCCCATGGGTCAGTGCCGTACACGGTATTGCCTTTCCAGAGTACGTTGACGACGCCGTCGAACGTCTGACTCCCGATGGACATGCCGTGCGTGCCATGGAATGTGTTGTTCTCGACGGTGATATTCGACGTGGCGGCCGCGTTCGTCTTGATGGCAATGCCGTCATCCCCATCCGCAATCGATGAGCCGTAGACGGTGGCATTCGTGAGGCTGTCGATGTCGATCCCGTCTGTGTTCTTGGTGTTCGCCGGTGTCGCGACTGTCAGATTCCACGCCGTGAAGCCGTTTCCGCCTTGAACATAAAGGTGCTCCTTCCCCGAGTGCTCGATCGTCACGTTATATACAGTAAAGTTGGTAATATTAGTCGCCTGAATCAGGCGCGGTATGCCACTGATGAGATCGCCCCGCCCATCCACCGTGCCCGGGCCCATGAGAGCGGAGTTCACCCCTCCTATGGCGAGGAGCTCGCCGGCGTAACTGTTGTTTCCAAAGAGCGTCACTCCTGCGTCAACAACGAGGGCTTCTCCGCTTACGGTGAGCGTGCCCGAGTAGAACGCGTCGTTCGTCCCGGACATCGCGAGGACGACACTTTGCCCGGTCCCGTCGCACGCGGTCAACGCGGCCTGGATCCGGTCGGTGTCGTCGCTGCTCGGCGGCGAACTTCGATCGCTCGTCGTGAACTGTGCGTATAGCGTGGAGCAGGTGTGTGGATAAGTGGGTTCAGTCACGTTTCGGGTATCGCCAGTGGCGAGCAAGGCCGTCCCCCCGCCGGGCGCTGGCGCAGAATCGGCCGTTGTGCTCTGCAAGACGTAGGGTTCGTCCGGCGCGTCGTGGACGGGACCGTCCGTCGTCGCATCGATCCCGGGTGCAGCGTTCGCATCCGCTCCTGCTTCAATGCCCGACTCGGGGGTGCCGCCCACCGATGCGTATCTGTTCGAGGAAGCGGCGCTGTTCGAGGAGGAGGCGCTGCCCGACGCCGAGCCGATGTTCGAGGACGCGACGCTGCCCGACGCCGACGCGTCGTTCGAGGAGGCGGCGCTGCCCGACGTTCCCTCAGAAGGCATGGCGCTGTGACCGGCACTGCCGTCGGAGTCGGCCGAGGCGGAGGCCGACCCCGACCCACCGTCTAGCGTTGCCGAGCCGTTGTCGGACGAGCCGCACGACAAGGGGATGGCGCTCGCCAAGGCCAAACCACCCATCCAGACGCGAAGACGTCTGTCCGTCTCCAGCGCACTCGCGGTCGGGCCGGCCGAGTCGTGTACGCGACCATGACCGTTCGCCCTCATGAAGGTCTCCCCGTAGGTTCGCGATGTCCGACCGACCCCAGTCGCAGACCGCCGCGGAGATCACGCGTCGTGGCCGACACGGTGTTTGGACACACACGACGATCCGGATCGCGACGGCAACGGGCCCAAGCGCCGCTCGGTTGCGAATCACGGGACTGGCTCTCGCGGAATATCCCCATCCGTTCGCTTGGTTGGTAACCACTCGGCCGTTAGGCAGGCACCAATAGGGCGGTTTCCGCTCTTCGTCGGGCGACACATCGGTTCGCCGCTGCAGGTGCGCCAGGCGAAGCCTGGGTGAGGAGGAAGTCATGTAGAAGCGGAAACCTCACGCAGCCGTCCTCGGGTGGAATTCCCGGCCGGCCAAGGCGGGCCGCCAGCCGGAAGCGAATGTTGCGTGGTTCGCGAGCAATCTCGGCTGCGAAGAGAGGGATGAACCCGCCCGAAAGGAGCGGGCCGCCGACGTCTCGCGGGAGAATAGGGCCGACCTCTCGCGTGTAGCGTTGGCTGCAGGCACCCCCATGCGTTCGGTGACGCAGAAGGAGGGGGCCCAAGAGAGGTCGGCGATGAGAAATAGAGGTCTGGATCTGGGCGCGAAGCAGATCTCGTTTTGCGAGGTGGCCGATGGGAAGGTCTGCCACGACGGCCCGTGAACGGTCTCTCGGCGCTCGAGGACGAGCTCGGGTTCAACGCGCCCAAGTGGCACGTGGCCATCGAGCCGTGTCGTGAAGCGTGGCACGTCCACGACGAGCTCGTTCGGTGCGGCCACGAGGTCAAGCTCGTCGACACGACGCGCGTCAAGAAGCTCGGGATCGGTCAGCACGGGCGCAAGATGGATCGCATCGACGCCGAGGTGCTTGCACGCGCCCTGGAGTCCGGTCACATCCCACAGCGGCGCAGGTGCTGTCGCCGCCACCGGCGGGCGCTGCGTACGCCCGGCGGTTCGGTTATGGAGTTGGCCCTATCTCTTGATGACCATCGCGCGCCTTCTGCCATTCAAGCGCAGTCTCCCGCGCAAAATCACCGTACACGCGTGGCGCGTGCCCAAGCAGTCTGGTGACCGCTTCGAGGTCGCCCGCCTCCGCCGTAAACCCGCGTTCCAGATACCCCTGGAACATCATGCGCATGTCGAACGCCGCCCACGAGGGCCCATTCTGCCGCATCTGCTGCTCGAAGGCGTCCATGTTTTCGCCTGTGTAACGGATCTCTTTGCCGAGGACCTTCGTCCATATCATCGCCGCCTTGGCGCCGCTCAACACATCGGGCCCATTGAGGTTGTAGACCTTCCCCTCGTGCCCCTTTGTCGTAAGCGAGATTGCGGCCACCTCGGCTATGTCGCGCACGTCGACCGCCGAGATGCCTACCGGCCCGAGGGGTATTGGGTAGATGCCGTTCTTCGTCAGTGGGATCTTGAGCGATGCGTCATTCTGGAAAAAGTAGTTTGGGCGAATAATCGTGAAGGGCACGTCGAACTCGCGCAGGGCGTTTTCGAGTGCCAGCTTCGAGGCAAAGTGGGGGACATCCTTGAACTGCTCGACGCGGAATACGGAGTGGTAGACGACGTGCTTCAGTTTCAACCTCTTTGCCAGATCGTAGGCGATCAAACCCTGCGTCAACTCATCGGGCGTGACCGCGTTCAGCAAGTAGAGCTTGTCCACGCCGTCCAGTGCTTTATGAACCGAGATCGGGTCCATCAGATCGCCCAGCGCAAGCTCGACCCCCTCGGGCAACGTCTCGTCCCCCTTGCGCGCCAAAACGCGAACGTCAGCCTTTCGCTTCCTCAGCTCCCGCACGACAGCGGAACCCACGCGACCCGTGCCTCCTGTAACTAGAACCTTCATGCGGTAGCCTCCTAGCCGGTCGCGGGAATGCAAGTTCGGGGCCCGACGCCGAGTGCGGGAAGGACGTGAGGTACGTGAACTCAGTGGACGACACATCGCCGCTGCCAGCGCTGCCGTGGAAGAGCCGTTGCGGAGCTGTACCTGCTGTTCAAGCTGCGGTGGAGAGGACGATCCGAGCCGCGTCGTTGGCGCCACGCCTTGCGTCGGGTGTGGCGCCGATGTTGTTTCCATCGTTCACGACAGCTCACGCCGACGGGGCCGACGAAGAGCGCGAGCATCCACCGAAGGACGCGCACCGGCCCGAGGAAAACGAGATCAATTGCTTTGGTCACGTCTGTCCGGCTCCCGAAAACGGTTCGGCGGGCCCCCGGTGAGCTGGACGGCAGGAGTTTGAGGGCGTCCGGCGCGCCCCCATGCGTGCGTCCGAGATCTTGGCGATTCGCCACGCCGACCCTTCGCAAAACGCCACACCGAGAACTTTTGGCAACCGCGAACACTCTGCAGGACGCGTTCATATCGCGCGATTCGACTGCCTCAGGTGAAAGCGGGTTTCGTGCCGCGCCCTTCCTTGCGGGTGGTGCCATGCCGAGTGCGGGCCCGATCTTGCAATCTGGCAGCGACGTAACCATGACGACAATTGCAAGTGCGCTCGCGGCGAATGCAGCGAAGCGAAGAGCCCCACCACCGTGGGAGGAACTCGGGTTTCGTTCGCTTAAGACCGAGATCGTCGAGGCGCGGGCGCTCGAGGTTCCTGCCACGATGCCGAAGGAACTGTGGGGCGTCCTGACGACCGAGGCGATCAAGATACCGCAGGCCCAGCGTTCCGAGCTTCGCTCTCCTCAATGCTGAGAGGCGCATCCGACCTCCCAAATCCGCACGGACCAGCCCGGGGCCATCCGCACCATCGCACGCGGCGTCCCGTGTTGCCGGGACGCAAGGCTCCGCATGAACATGTTCAGCGCCCGTGCTGGCTACTTCGCGAATCGGTGCGAAGTCGCGTCTTTCATGCAGCTCTGCGATAGTCATGATGCAGGCCGCCAAGCATGTACTTCTGTGCCGTGCGTTTGCTGGTTTTGATCCCGAGCTTGAGCCATTCTCCGCGAATCCTCTCCGCACCCCAAAGCGCGTTTTCGCGCGCCATCGTGTGGATCACGCAATCCGGATCCAAGGAATCCACGCAATCTACCGGATCGGGCTGAATAGAGTCGCCATGGCAGCCCTTGCCCGGCCGGTTACAGTAGGCGTTAGGTCACGGCTTGAGGGAATCGGCGAGCTGGTTCAGATACACTTCGAGGTTCGTGTAGCCACTACAACCCCAATAGAGGATCGCGTCGGCTGGATCGTTCGGGTTCAGACCGTTTACTGTCTCCCACGCGTCGGGGATCCCGTCGCGGTCGGTATCCACGGGGGGGGTGCCGCCTGCGAGGGTGCCGTACCCGCCGTTCGGCAGGCCCGTAGCCGCTTGAGTAGTCCAGAGATGACCGCTCGTTCCGAGCGACGTTACGTCCGCGAGGACGAGGGTATCGACGTCGTCCCGAGGCAGCGCGCCGGAGTTGGCGACGTCGTAGGCATAGCCTTCCGCCGCGCTCGCGCTATCGAACGAGCTCGTCGTGGGGGCGTAAGGGGCCGAGAGCGCGGTTATCCCGCCCGGGAGCGATATCGCCGACCCGTTCAAGGTTCCGCCCTTGGTCGTGTCGAGCATGTTGCCCACGAAATACATCGACTGGCTGCCGAGCTGAAAGAAATCATCGCCGGAGTTGGTAGTGGACGGACCTACGATGAAATAGTTGTTCACGACGTCCTGCATGAATTTTCCCCCCGTGTCGCCGAGCGTGTAACCCGATTGGAAGTTGTAGACGACGTTATTCACGTACTGCGTGTCGCCCTTGGCGAGCGGGTTCCGGTTGTGCGCGTTGGCAAAGATGTTCTCGAACCAGGTGACGGGAGTGCTGTCGACGTGCGCGTTGAACTGCTGTCCGATCGGGTCGCCGAGGATGGATCGTTGAAACGTCACGTTCCCCCCACTGTTGATGTCGAGGTTGTCCCAATCGCTGAACTCTACGGAGACGTGGTCGAAGATGAGGTTCATGTCCGAATCGGCCGCGATCCCGCTCTTGCCCGTATCCGGGTCGTCGGTCCCTTGGCGAACGCGGATGTTGCGCACGATCTCGTTGGACGAATTGCTGAACGAAACCTCTCGCCCCTCGATCGCGATGCCGCCGCCGGGCGCTGTCTGGCCCGCGATGGTCAGGTTGGCGCTGCAGCTCAGGGCCGAGGTCAGATTGATGATTCCTCCGACGTCGAAGACGATCGTGCGAGGCCCGGAGCTCACGGCGTCTCGAAGCGATCCGGTGGCGCCCGTGTCGTCTAGTGTAGTCACGTGGTAGGCGGCGCTCCCACGCCCCCCCGTGGCAGCCGCTCCGAAACCGACGGCGCCGGGAAAAGCGATCGGACTCGCGGGTGCGCAAGCGTCCTTATCGGGGAGGTTCGCATCTCCAAGGCTTCCCATGTCTGCCGCGCCTCCTGTGTCGAGGGCGCTTGCTGCGTCACCGGTACTCCCCGAGTCGCCTGCGGCGCTCCCAGCATCCGTTGCGCCGCCTGCGTCACCGCCCCCAATGGCGGAGCCGGAGCTGCTGTCGGGCGCGGTTTCCATGGTGGAATCGCTCTGTCCCGAGGCGTCGGAGCCCCCCGAAGCGTTGGACCCTCCTGAAGCGTCGAACCCTTCGGATGCGTCCGACCCAACGGAAACCGCCCCCTGCGTCCCCGAGCTGCAGCGCAGGGTCGCCGCGAGCAACACGAAAAGCCATGCGGTGGAACGACCATGGTTCATATTTACATACCCGCGGAGGTTCTGCGTTAAACTCCCGACGCACTTTACGCGGCGCGCCGGAGGAAGGTAACCTGGATCCTGGATGATGCGAACGCGTGGGCTTTCCACGCCGCGAACATAGCGCGATCGCCGACGGGAATACCGACAGCGAATTTTTTCGGCTCCGTGAGCGAGTAGCCGGCCGAAAGCGTATCGGTCAACGAAGAGCCGCGGAAACCACTGCGGTCATGTAAGAAGCCTTTACGGATATTACGGAATTACCGGAAATTTCCGAGCCATCCCGCTCTTCTGCCGCATGACTATTGCGCTGTGGCAACGTAAGGGGGCCCCGGCACCGTAAGGTGCACTTGACCGTGAGCGGGCCGAAGTGTGAGTGTACCGCGCGCGAACGTTGACCGGCGGGCCCCAAATTCGATGATGCCAGACAAGAAAATCGTCGTCATCATGCCTGCGGACAAGGTCGAGGACACGCTGCGGCGAACCATCGCGGAGGGCTGGGCCATGGCGGATCACATCAGCGTCGTCGACCATCGGTCGAACGTCGCACTAGCTCGGAGACTTGGGCTGCACTCCCTCATTCAGCCGAAGAGCCGGGAATACGGAGGAAACCCGAAGACGTCTGATCGCGAAGCGCCGCGCCTGCACGACTCCCCTCTGGAGCTTTTGCCGGGCACCACGGCAGGCATGGGCACGTCGTTGTACACGCCAATACCATCGTACGCAGCCCCTTGAGCACGCGTTGTCCCATCTGCGACTCGGCCTCCGTCGAAGAGGTTCGGCCGGCGGAGATCGAGCGCCTCGAGGAGGTCTCCTTCTCTTATTCCTTCAGCCCCGAGCACACGAAAACATTCCGGATCGTGCGATGCAGAAATTGCACGCATCTGTTCTGCGCTCCGCTCCCCGAGCAGTTGGTTGACCGTTATCAAGACGTCGTGGACGAGGAGTATCTCAAGCATGCGGAATCTCGGCGTCTCGCGGCCGAGGCCGTTCTGCGGAACGTGAAGAAACATGCTGCCGGTAGGCGGCTGCTCGATGTGGGCTGCGCCACGGGCGATTTTATGCAGGCCGGGCGCGCGGCCGGTTTCGATGTGGAGGGCCTCGAGCTGTCCACATGGTCCTGTGCCGTAGCGCGTGGCCGAGGCTTTTCCGTCCACCAGAAAACCTTATCGCAACTGGCCAGCGAAGGTGGGCCGCAATTCGACGTAATATCGCTCATTGGCGTCATCGAACACTTTCCGGATCCGCGCGCGGAGATGGACAATCTCGCCCGCCTCTTACGCCCCGGCGGGATCCTTGTGATCTGGACCGGCGATGTGAGCTCATGGCTCGCGCGACTGCTCGGACGACGCTGGTGGTACTGGCAAGGGCAGCATATTCAATACTTCACGCAGAAGAGCCTGTCCCATCTGGCGCGGGTCGCGCGCCTCGACCCCGTCGGAACGGAGCGGTACCCGTTTGCCGCCACGCACGCCACGCTCTCAAATTCCTTGCGCCGCTATCCGCTGCATTCCCTCATGTCGGCGATGCTGGCACCGGTGTTTCGCTTCAAACCCGTAGTTTATCTGCGCCTGCCGGGCGAGATGCTGTTCTTCGCGCGGAGAGCGGAGAGCACGGTCCAGTCCCCCTTGTAGGGGCCTTTAGCCTTCCAGCGGGCGGCTGAGTCCCCGCGCCAAAAGCGCCGCCAGCGTTGGATACAACAGCGCGAGCCCGTACGCGGCGCCCGGGATGTTGCCCTGATAGCCAGGCGGATCATCGCCCAAGCGGCAGATGAACAACAGAAACAGGCACCCGAGCAGCAGCGCTCCCAGAGCATGCGATCCCCACCGCGGCAGAGACAGCAATGCGCCGGAGACGCGGTCCTGGGAAGCCGCGAGCACCAGAGTGCCAGGAAGGATCAAAATGAGGTTGTAAGAAACGCTCAGCGCCGAGTAGCCGAGAACCGTGCCGAGCGAGACTGTTGCGAACAGCGCCAGCCAAAAGGCCGAAGCCGCCTCCGAACCTTGCTTGACGGCCCGGAGCATCTGGACCCAGGCCGCTGCCGTGACCGCGAGCGCAAATGCTGTGAGTGCGGTGCGTCCCCGATCGGCCCAGGCGGGAGACCAGCGATACACGACGTTCCGAAAGCCATGATTGAACCAGACCGCCTGGAACATTTCGGCGCGCATACGAGTGCCCTTGGCCGCGTCAGCAAAGTACCGCCAGACCGGTAGGACAAGAAGGACCCCGGCGACCGCGACTCCGACGAGCGCTTGCCTCCACCGGCGGTGAGCGACTGCCAAGCCAATCAGCCCAGCGGCGAAGAGAATGGGGTAGCCCTTGATGGACGTAGCCCAAATGGCCAAGAAGATCGCAGAGCCGATCGCGCCTCGAAGAAAGCAAAGGACGGCGGTCCAGCAAAGGAGCGCAATGAGGATGTCGCTTTGGCCTCGCTCGAGACCGAGCTCGGTGCCTGGGTTCAGCGCGAGAGCGCCGAAGAGAAGGACGATCCAGAGCGGCGTCATCGGGAGACTCATCACGCGGCGTACGATCGCCAGGGTCAGCGTCGCCAGCCCAAGGAGAAACAGGAGGTTGAGGCGAGACCAAACCCGCGCGGCCTCTTCCCATTGGGCGCCTTTCCACAGCGCGAGGGGCACGAAGGTCAGTAGGTGTCCCGGAGGATAAAGTTGCTTAAATTCGACGTGGTCGATGACGGCGGCGATCCGGAATATGGGGTTCGTCAATTCAGGGCGGTTGTTGTGGTACGGGTTCTGCCTAGCGATGAGCGCCAGCGCGCCGTAGTAGGCGTAACTAAAGTCGTTTTGGCCCGGTGGGAACGACGGGACGTACTTCTCCCCAATCGGATTCACCAGTCGGAGCAAGTCCGTATAGAAACCGGTGGTCGTGACGAGACACAACACGACGACGGCCCACCACCCGAGTTGCGGTGGCGCGGGCAGGTTGAAGCGGAATGCCCCTCGCGGAGTCCCCATCGGCACGTGCGCGGGACTAGAGCATGGCCATAATCGGTGTCGCAAGCCGGAAGCGGCGACACGAAGGCGCTGGGCACCGAACCTTGGGCCCTCATCGTCCCCGCGAACTCCTCGCGCTCGTCGCGCCGCCGCAGGAGTAGCGCACCCACCGCAGGGACTCCGCCGCGTCAAGGGGTACAGGAACATGCCTTCCCTCATTGCCGC